>JAEAMG010001414.1_pt1 | contig 18587 bp, 13 predicted proteins | sample 8958741 | NCBI WGS metagenome assembly JAEAMG01 (sample SAMN16933256, study PRJNA681125) | bioreactor sludge metagenome | isolation source: anaerobic bioreactor treating anionic surfactant - SDBS | place: India: Bengaluru | collected 2019-02-28 | reverse complement strand
CTGTAAGAAGGGTATTGAAATAGCCATAGCAGCCAACGACGCCAGCGGTATTGCTGCCAATGCCGATAAGATAGGTAAGTACACCCGGGTGGATAAAGATGATGATGCGTTAAATTACGACAACTTCGAACCGCCTGTATTTGAGCCTTCCGATGATGTTACCCTGTTGGGTGACGGCTTTAAGGAGATACCTAACCTGGAAGAAGAGCGGGCTGCCTTCCGCGCTCTTTTCAAAAACGATAAGAATATACAGGATGCTTTAATCATAGAGGAGTCGACAGATGATGAGTAATGATGTTAAAGAGGCTGCAGGCAGAAAATCGGTAGATAGTTTGCATTCCAGCGAAAATACGGTAAAGAAGTTTTTCAATAAGATACAGCGTATCGGCATGGCCATATCGGCCCACGATGAGTATTGGGTATGTTCGCGCGGTACGGGTAAGTCCGAGGGTTTGGACGCCAGGTTTATTGTCCGTAACGTTTGGTCCATGCCCGGATCGCTGGGTGCGCTTATATCGCCGTCGTACGCCAAGGCCTGGGGCAACACCCTTCCGGCAATTCTTCACGCCCTGGCTCAATGGGGCTACGTAGAAGGTATTCATTACTTTGTTGGCCGCAAGGCTCCTAAGGCTGCAGGATTCAAACAGCCTAAGCGCCCACCACTGCGCGATGCCTGGGGCAACTGTATACACTTCTGGAATGGTACGGTAATGGTTGTGTTGTCGTTCAGCAACGGGATGTCTGCCAACTCCATGTCTTTGGACTGGGTGCTTGGTCCGGAGGCTAAGTTCCTGGATTATGATAAGATCAAGACGGAGGTTAACCCGGCCAACCGTGGTAACCGCCAATACTTTGATTATTCGCCCTGGCATCACAGCGTTATGTACACGACCGACATGCCGAATACAAAGAAAGGACGCTGGATCCTGGATAAACGCGAGGAGATGAATCCGGTACATGTTCAGCTGATCCGCAACCTCTATTATAAGCTGAAGACTACCGAACGCCTGCCGGAACAAAATGCCTGGACAAAGCGGGTTATTAAAGAGACCAGGCGTGACCTGGATCTGGCGCGTAAGTTCCAGCGGCCTGTTAAACCTGCCAAGGGCAAGGATCGCGAGTATGCCGTATTTTATGGAGAGTACGATATATTCGATAACCTGGAGGTGGTTGGTAAAGACTTTATCTGGCAAATGTATCGCGACTCACCTGCCCTGGTATGGCGTACGGCTTTCCTTAACGAGCGCCTGTTCCGGGTGGCCGACTGCTTTTATAGCAGCCTGGACGAGACAAGGCACTTCACCACACCACCGGATAGCCGGTACATGGAAGGCATGGGGAATGATTGGAATAAGCTGCAGACGTGCGGATGCCTGGCGGATGGCGATCTCAACTTCGATGATCCTATCCTTATAGCATTCGATGCAAACTCTGCCATCTGTACCGCGTGTGTGGGACAGGTGCAGGATCGCAGCCTGCGTACGCTTAAGAGCTTCTTTGTTAAGACACCCAGTAAGCTGGATGACCTCGTGCGCCAGGTGTGCGAGTACTACGGCCCTAAGCTGCGTAAAGAGATTATATTCTTCTATGACCACACCTTCACCTGGACAACGGGTAACAATGCCGAGAGCTACCGCGATACCATCATACGCATACTTGAAGAATATAGATGGCACGTTACGGACGTGTATATAGGGCAGGCTCCCCGCCACGACTGGAAGCACATCATTATCAACCGCGGACTTAACGGGGATGATTCGCTGTTGTTCCCTACCTTCAATCCCTATCACAACGAGTTCCTGAAGCTGGCCATGGAGCAGACCGGAGTTAAGCAAGGCAAGAACGGATTCGAAAAGGATAAGCGACCCGAGGCGCTGGAAGACAGTCCCGAGAGTCCGGACGAGTACAAGACCCACGTAACGGACGCATGGGATACTATGTACGTTGGCGCCAACCATCACATGCCTTCAAGTTCTTCTGCTGGCACAGGGATCGCCTTCCTCAATCACGGATGATGTTTCGATTATGCTTTGTCGTACCGGCCTTGCTATGACATTTCAGTTATCGTTTGGCATATAACAGCATTTTTCGTATTGCCGCCCGCCATATTTTTGGAGGGCGCTGCGAGGTCAACTGTTTGGGGTGAGAGCTTACCAGCGTTGGTCAGGTCGTATCCTGTTGATTTTTAACATTTTGTTATTCCTGTTGTGAGAGTTAGTCGAGCTTTTTGATTTGGCATATTTTGACCGTCTGTTTTTTGCTGGCGGGTTAATTGTGTCCTTTACTCCGCAGTTTGGTATGGCTATTTTTGATTACTATTTTTCAATAACCTGTAAAAAAATTGCGTATGCTAAGTTTAATTGTATCCAGCGTGTTGAGTAAGATCAATGCTGTGCTAAACAGTGAATGGGGGCTGATGGGAACTGTCTTCATGCTGCTTGTTTCTTTTTTGTCTCCTATTGTTGTGCCCTTTATTTTGTTGTCTGTGGCAATCTTTATTGATTTGCTGTTTGCTTTGGCTGCTCAGATTAAGTTAAAGAAGTTTCTTTTCTCTTTCGGCGGCCGACTTACCTTCCTGAAGGTTATGATATACTTCGGACCGCTGCTTACCATCTACCTGGGTGAGTATGTGTTCTCATCGGAGATCTTTTTGTTCACAAAATCGGCCGTTGTGCTGGCTATTGCATGCGAAGGATGGAGTATACTGGGTAGTGCGCTGATACTCCGCCCCGATATGCCATTCCCTAAGATCCTAAGGATGCAGCTAAAGGGAGAGATTGAGAATAAGATGGGTAAAGACATTTCTGAAATCTTTAAATCGGAGGATAAGAAATGATAAACGAGATCCAACTAAGAACCATCATGCCCTATTCTACCCCGAAGAACAGGGATTTGTTCCTTCCGTTTCTTAACAAGTACATGGAACAGTACGGCATAAACACAAAGGTGCGTAAGGCTGCGTTCCTGGCGCAGATCGCCCACGAAAGCGGCTCGCTTCGCTATGTAAAAGAGATTGCCAGCGGCGAAGCATACGATACCGGAAGCCTTGCCAAGCGATTGGGTAACACGCCTGAAGCGGATGGCGACGGGCAGAAGTACAAGGGCCGTGGTTTGATCCAGATTACGGGCCGTGGAAATTACGAGGCTGCCTCTAAGGGTTTGGGCCTTGACCTGATAAATAAACCTGAACTGCTGGAGACTCCGGAGTACGCTGTTAAGTCGGCTTGCTGGTGGTGGAACGGGCACGGACTTAACGCGGTTGCCGATTCTGGCGATTTCCGCCGGGTTACGAAGATTATAAATGGCGGCTACAACGGCCTTGCAAGCCGGGAAGCTTTTCATAAGGTGGCTTTAAATACGTTAACTTAATCTTTTATGAAAAATGGACTTAAACGAATTATTCTCTGTTGTGCAGCTATGGCTTTCTGTTGTGGGTGCAGCGTGCATCGTAGTGGGAGTAGCAGCCTTGTTAAGCAGGATTCGACACGAACCGAAGCAGCCTTCTCGTACGTATTCTCCAAGACAGGATTTGAATCGTATGCCTCCGATGTGCGACAACAGAAAAACATCTCGTTCGTCTGGGTGCGTCGTGACACTTCCGGACAGCCCGATTCAAGTGGACAATATCCGGTTGTTGAAGAAGCGAAGTATACGGACCTCTCTGTAACGGATGTAAAGCTGGACTTTAAATCGGCTCTTGAAGAGCATGTAAGTCAGAACTTTACGCTGTCCGGTTCTACGGCCACCTTTTCGCAGGAAGATAAAACGAGTAATACGGATGTGGATAATGAAATACCCCGTATCCTGTATGCGGTTATGTTTGCCTGTCTGGCTCTTTTCCTGCTTAGTTGCGTAGCGCTGTATTACACAAAGAAAAAGCCATGAACCGGATTAAACAGACAGAGGTGTTTGCCCAGATGCAGGCAAAAGAGAACGGTCGTTACCGGCCTTTCAGCTTTTCGTACGTGCGTTTGTCGGACAGTCGCGAAGGGAATGGCGAAGCCGGATCTATTGTTCACTACCCGGTTGCGTTCTTCTGTTCGATCCATACCATTGGCGACACGGTGAACATCCGTATACAGGGTGATATTCATCCCAAGAAATTTCTTAAATGTATGATTGTAAAATTTAACGGTAAAAAAGTATATGCCTAGGAATGTATTTGATTTTGGAACAACGGCCTACCTGGAGGGTGGCGCTGCTGCCGTGGTGATGCCCAGTTCGGAGGCATTTATTGACGAAAAGGATGTTACTACAGTTTCGGTTGATCCGGCAAAAGGTTCGCCGGTGAAGACAAAGAATATTGAGTTTATGCCATTTGGCAGCAAGAACGACATGCCGGTACAGATTATGAAGAAGATCAGCGAAAACACCATCGTAGGAAGTAACGTGGAGTTTAAATCGGATCTGCTGTATGGCGACGGTGTGTTTGTTTGCCGGAAGGTGAAGAACGAAGATGGTTCTATAGAATTCAAAGAGGTGCTTCCTTCGGAGGAAAAAGAGGTGTTCGATTTCATGGAGCTGGTTGACTATGGGCGTATGATGCAGGAGGTGGCTGCCGACCTGGTTGTGTTTGGCGATTCGTTTGTAGGGCTTTCCTTCGGACGCCGTACCAAAGGCGATGGCTACAAGGTGGCTTCCATGTTCCATCGGGAGATGTGTTTCTCGCGTATCTCGAAACAGAACGAGAAAGGACGCATCGAATACCACGGATATTCGTCTAAGTGGGCCGATTCTACTGCTCCGGATGATGCGATTGTTACGGAGCTGCTCAGTCGGGATCGTACCATGGAAGATCTGCTTATCCGGGTGGGTGAGCGTATCGATCCTGCCACAGGCGAAAAGAAACCTACGGCAGGTAATTTTCTTATGATGTCTCTTAACAAGCCGGTTCCGGGGCGTGCCTACTATAACCGCCCCTATTGGTGGAGCATCTTCGTCGACTGGTACGACTTCAGCTGTTCTATACCTAAGTTCAAAAAGGCGCTTCTTAAAAACCAGATGGTGCTTAAGTACCACGTTACGATCAATTCGTCGTTTTGGACAAAACTCTTTAAGGACATGGGCATATCCGGCAATGTGGAGAAAGAGGCGGAAGCCCGTAAAAAAGTGCTTACCCAATTGAACGACTTCCTATCCGGCGAAGAGAATGCTGGCAAAAGTTTTGTGTCTCACTATAGCTACGATAAGATTAACAAGTTCGACGAGCACGATTTTATTATCAAGCCGCTTGAATCCTTTATTAAGGGTGGTGAGTACATAGAAGACAGCGAGGAGGCCACGAATGTAATCTGCAACACGATGTCTGTACACCCGTCGCTGAAGGGCGCAAGCCCTGGTAAAAGTAAAACCATCAACGGCACGGAAGCCAGGGAGCTGTTTATTATCGCCAACGCGTTGTGTAAACCCATGCGCGAACTGATGGTAAAACCGCTTTACCTGGCAAAGCGATTAAACGGATGGAGCGAAGATCTTCACTTCTTTATCGCCAACACCCAGCTTACTACATTGGATAAAAACACCGGAGCCGAAAAGTCTATCGGCTCACAAAAAGTATAACTATGCTGATTACTAACATAGAAGATTTAAGGCGTACCATTAAAGTGAATGCTACGCTTCCATTTGAAACCGTAGAGCCGTACCTGCAGTATGCTACCACTCATTACCTGCAGAGATACATCGGTAAACCGCTCTATCTGTCTATGGTTGATTACGTTAAAGGGGATGTTCCGGCGGCCGACAATGTGCCTATGGACGAACTGTTAGAGCTTTGCAAGCAGGCTATCGGTCCGCTTGCCGTGGCGCTGGGTACGGACGAACTTTCCATAATGATTGGCGACAGCGGTCACACGGTTTCGAAATCGGATACCAAAACGCCGGCTTCGGATGCAAAGATTCTGCTGGCAAAAGAAAGCGCATTGAAGCGTGGTTTCGATGCCATCGAGCTGGTGATTATATTCCTGGAAGAAAACAGCGATTCTTTTCCTCTCTGGGAACAGTCTCCTTACCGGAAGAATGCAAGTTGTGTGTTCCTTAAGAATGCCCAGGAGTTTCAGTCTATGGGGTTTGTGGACATCAGCTACTCGCGGCTCACATACGAAAAGTTTACGCCTCTGTTGCTGTCGCTGGAGTATTCGCTTGAAAGCTGGTTGCCTGCTGGGGTTGCCAAGCTGCTTGCTTCGGTAATTAACGGCGAACCTACTCCGGAACAAAAGCAGGTGATCCGCTCTTTACGGGTGTGGATGGCCAATAAGGTGGCACAGATACATACGTCTAAGACTACCCGCGAACAGCGTTCGGCTCCCGGAGCGCTTGAATTTAAAGCGCTGATCCGTCCGGTATATTCGGATGGTGCCGACAATGGTAATTTTTATGAGGAGCAGGCCGACCGGGCATTCAGCGACGCCCTGCAGGTAATTAATTCAAACGCGGCCCAGTTCGGTATCGATACGCTGGCTCCGGCGGCAGAGTTTAACAAGATCGAAAACAAAATCTTTGTAGTATGAAAACAATCACAATCGAAAATGAATCTTTCCAGATAGCGGGTGAGTGGAACGAATTGACTCCGGAACAGCTTGTATTCCTAAGTATTACCATGAGCGGGCCGGTTACTCCGGACTCGGTTAAATTAAAGCTGTTGCTGTATTCCCTGGGCGCTAAGTTTAGAAGATACGAGACCGCTAGACAGGGTGTGATGTATCACCTTCGGATCGGATCCGGATCTTACTTCCTGAACTCGCTGCAGCTGTGCGACATGGCTCACACATTAGACTGGCTGTTTAAGCAGAACGAAGACGAATCTTATTCACTGGATGTAAAGCTTACAAAGAACCCGTTCCCCGAAATCGTTACGAAGCAGAACATTCTATATGGTCCGGGCGATGCGCTTACAAATATAAGTTACGGCCAGTTTGTGATGCTGCAGTCTTACCAGGCTTTACTTGGAACGGATGCTGACGGGCTGTATAAGTTTCTCTCTATTATCTACAAGCCTGGCAAGTTCGACAACACAGAGGAAGGAGATCCTTCGCTGCTTAAAGAGGTTAATCCGAACGTGCTACGGGTGCTTATCTGGTTCTATATCGGTAGTATGGAATTTATACGGAATAAGTTTCCGAATGTGTTCTCCGGCGGATCCGAAGATTCCGGAGCGGGTAATGTGTTCGACAACCAGATGCGCGTAGTGGATGCGCTGGCCGGTGGCGATGTTACAAAAAAGGATCAGGTGAAATCGGCCTTCATGTACGATGCCCTGTATACGCTTGAAATTGGTATTGAGAACGAACGTAAAGCGAAGCGAAATGTATAATCACGACCAATACGGCGACATGCTGGCCAATGCCCTGGTAGACATAAAGTACTCGCTTCATGCATCCAGCCAGGCGGATCCGGCAAGTGTGGACGAACAGATATCCAAGCTGGCCGGCGGTGTGCTGGTAAGCGTTGACGGAAAGGACGGCGATGTGTCTTACTCCGGTTCCGAATCTCTTAATCTGGGCGGGCAGTACACCTTCCTGGTGTTGTTCCCAACCGTGACCGGAAACGAACAGTCGGTTCTTTCCTCTCTTAATAAAGCCAAGGCGCTGGCCAAGGAGATCATTAAAAAAATGATGCTTGACTATGAAGCGGGTTCTTCGCTGTTGAGCGAGTTGGATCCTACCAGCTTCGAGGTGCACGGAATCGGTCCGCTGGGCGATTGCCATCACGGCGTTGCCCTGTTCTTTATAGTAGGCGAAAACTTCGGGTTCGGTCTGAATCCGGCAATGTGGGCTTGATATGACACGGAAAGCGCTGGACGAATATAACAGTCAGGACTGGGTACAGGCGGCTCTGTACATGAATAAGAACGAGTACAACCGGATGCGCCGCATTGCACGGCGTGCCGGTCTGATTGACAGCGCCAGCCTGCACAACATCCAGATGAACACCGTTAGCGAGATAGCTCAGTACGAGCGGGCTGTGTCCGGTGGAATCGATGCTTTTAACAAACAGCTGGAAGAGTGGCAGGATGAAACTATTACGGCCCTGCGTGCAAACATCCGGGCTTTGGGTATTAAGGGAGACGAATTATATAACTCGCTTATCCCTACCAGGCGCACAAACAAGTACGGCGAGATAAACCGGCTTGGTTTCTCCTTCGCCCGTCACGGTATTTTTATCTACAAAGGTGCGCGCCGCGGATATGGTGGCCGGCAGGGATCCCGCTGGAGCTACCGGAAGAAGACAAAGAACGGAATTATCAACACCTCTATTATGCGGGAGACCAACCGCGAAAGTCTTGGCCGACTGAGTCAGTCGCGCATGCCGGAACGGGATTGGTTTAACCCGGTTATTGAAGCCCGCCTGCAGAAGCTGGCGGACATCTGTGTGAATTACAGCGATACAATGATTATAGATGCTACTAAAATATTTATAAGGAGATGAACGACGTAAACAGAAGTATTAAGGTATACATTGATAGTACCGAGGCAGGCAAGAGCATTGAGGGGTTGCAGGCCCACATTGCCAAGCTGGAGAAAGATCTGAACAGCCTGAATAAGCAGGATCCCGCCTATGCGGCCAACGCGGCGAAAATGCAGAAAAGCATTGAGTCCGCTTATAACCAGCTTGGCAAGTACCAGAAATCGGTGCAGGAGGTGGACCGGGTGCTTAACAACCTGAGCGGAGCAACCTACAAGGAGCTTATTGCCGTACAGAAAAAGATAGAGCGAGACCTTAAGAACACCGCCCGTGGCACAGAAGAATACAACCAGAAACTGGAAATGCATAAAAAGGTTTCGAAAGAGGTGGCTTTGGCACAGAAGGAAATGCGCTCCGAACTGGGTTCCCAGGCGTCGCTTTGGGACCGGGCAAAAAGCTGGCTTACCGGTTCGGTGGTTGGATTTGTTTCGGCAGCTGCTGCCATCTCCGGAATAACTGCCGCCCTGAGCAAGTATCGCGAGGAACGCGATAAGCTTGAGAGCGGACAAAAAGAATTAAAGGCCCTTACCGGGTTGGACGACCAGTCTATTACCTGGTTGACCGAAAATGCGAAACGGCTTTCCGGCACAATGTCCAAAGAGGGCGTACGGATTACCCAGTCGGCCGAACAGATACTGGAAGCCTACCGTATCGTAGGTGGCGAGAAACCCGAGCTGTTGGATAATAAGGAGGCGCTGGCCAGCGTTACCGAAGAGGTTCTTATTCTGGCTGCAGCTTCCAAGATGGATCTTACCGAAGCTACCAGAGCCGTTACCCTGGCAATGAACCAGTATTCCGCTTCGGCAGAAGAGGCTTCGCGGTATACCAATGTGCTGGCTGCCGGATCTAAAGAGGGTGCTGCCGAAGTTGACAGTCAGGCGCAGGCGATTAAAAGATCTGGTGTGGCTGCTGCTGCCGCCAACATCCCCATCGAGCAGCTGGTTGGGTCTATCCAGACGTTGGCCGAAAAAGGAATTAAAGACGAAGTAGCCGGTACAGGGTTAAAGAAGTTCTTCCTTACCCTGCAGACAGGGGCAGACGACACAAATCCGAAGGTAGTAGGCCTGTACACCGCATTGGATAACCTGGCAAAGAAACAGATGCAAGCCGCCGACATTAAGAAAATGTTCGGAGAAGAAGGCTATAACGTTGCCTCTGTGCTTATTAACGAAACCGAAAAGGTGAAAGCCTACACCACCGCCGTAACCGGCACCAGCGTAGCGCTGGAACAGGCAGCGATAAACAGCGACACCGCCGAAGCCAGAAGGGCACAACGCCAAAACAGACTTATCAACCAGGGAATAAGCCTGCTTGATAAACTGGCACCATCTATAGAAAAAGTGGAAGAAGCCAGCGCCACGACAGCGGAAGCGCTGATTATGGTTGGCGAATGGATAGTAAAGAATATAGGCTATATAGCTGCTCTTGGAAAGGGATTGCTTGTTTACACCGCGCTGGTAAAGGCTTATGTTATACAGGAAAAAATAAGGCTGCTTGTTACACAGGCCGTAGCATTGGCCACTAAGGGCCTGCACAACACGCTTACAAAAAACCCGTACGCCATGGTTGCCGCCCTGGTAGTTACCTGGATGCTTGCCATGCGCGAAGCAAACAAGGAGCTTACAGAGATGCAACGGAGTCAGAAACTCTTGAATGACGTTGAAAGCCGGGCATCCAAATCCATCGCCGAGCAGAAGGTTGAACTTGAATCTTATCTTCGAATCGCCAAGGATGATACCAAGTCAAAGAGCGAACGGCTGGCAGCGATTAAAAAGCTGAATGAGATATCTCCGGAATACCTGGGAAATCTTACGCTTGAAGAAATTCATACCAACAGCGCCAAGGCTGCTATAGATAAATACATCCAGAGTATTACCAACCTGGCACGTGCTCAGGCAGCCCGCGAAAAACTGGTGGAAATCGAAAAAGAGCGCTTGCGTATCGAGATGGATCCCGAGGCATTCATGGAGAACATATCCACAATGGATAAACTGGAAGTAGGTTTTATGCGGATGTTCAGTGGAGGAGCCGCCGATCAGGCCATGAACGACATGGTATTGCGCGGACGAAAGAAAAGAGACGCCCTGCTTGCCGATCTGCAACGCGATGCAGACCAGCTGAAAGGAATCATCGACAGCACAATGACTACAGGAACAACTCCTTCCGGCAAAACAGATGATCCGGATGGAGCGGGAGGAGCAAAACAGGATACAGAGGATTTGAAGAAAGAATTTCAAAAGAGGCTCAGCGCCCTGGATAATTATATAACAGAAAAGAAAGCAAGGATTACACAGGATTTTCTTGACGGTAAGATGATGATGGAGGATTACAATACGGACATGCAGGCGCTCGAGCTTGAGAACTTGAACAAAAAACTTGAGATGCAAGGATTAGATGCAGATGCACGTAAAAAGATAGAGCTTGAGATCCTTGAATTTAAGAAAAGGATAATGGAGAAAGAGTTTGAAGAATACTTAAAAAATAATGAGAAAAAAGGACGAGAGCAAAAGAAAGAAGAAGAAAAAGAGAAAAAACATCTTAGCAAATTAAATTCTGAGTTACAATCATATATTGAAGAGCTAGACAAAAAAAGACAGAAAGAGATAGAGAAGAAAACAGCAATGTTTGAAACTTTATCTGACTTTGGAACCGAGCTTGGACAGATTGTAGGCGACGCTCTTGCTGGAACAGAAGATTCTTTCGCTGAGATTATGGGTAATATCCTACTTCTTGGGTTAGACACATTGAGACAGATTACAACCATGGCAATAGCTGAACGTACTATTAAGAACATTGCTACGCTTGGTCCTCTTGGTATTGCTAAGGCTGCCGGTGAGATTGCTTTGATTAATGCGGCTTTTTACGCGGTAAAAGGGTTGATAAAAAAGCCTACTACGTCCGGTTCGTCTTCTACGTCTTCGTCATCATCTTCGGATAAAAAAACGGGATCCCGTGTAACAGACGGTTTTTCTTCCGGAGGATATACAGGCGCTGGCGAAGTGTATGATGTGGCCGGTGTTGTACATAGAGGAGAATATGTTGTTCCTGCCTGGCAGATGAATGAGCCTGTCTCGTTTAACTATGTACGTGCTCTGGAAGGTATCCGGCAGACAAAACAGGCCGAACCTTCAATGCCCGGCTATGCTTCCGGTGGAATGGTTGATCCTTCTATACAGACAGCAGGCAATGATTTACGCCCCATCCTTACCGAACTTATCTACCTGCTCAGGTACCTGAAGGAATACGGTATCGATGCCAGGATGGTATACAGCCAATTTATTAAAGTAAAAGATACGATTGAAAAATCAAAAAAAATAGGTAGTAAGGGATGAAGATAACACACTCTTCCGGTAAGGCTTACGATGTAAACCCCGGGACTAGCATCGAAATTGAAAGGGCAAATCCTTTTTTTAACGATTACGGAGAACAGAGCCTGCCTGTTACCCTGCCTCCTACGGAGCGTAACTTCGATATCCTGCAGCATCCACAGCACCTGAACAGTGCCGGTAAGCAGCTTCAGCATGATGCTACGGTGCAGCATGGAGTTTTTTCAATAAAGGCCCGGCAGGCGGTTTTGAATTCGAACCGTAAAACAGGGATTGAAACAAGCTTTTACCTGAACACGGGCGCTTTCTATGCGAAGATTAAGGACGTGGAGCTGTCTACTGTTTTTGAAACAAAAGAGGTGGTGTTCCCTTCCGTGGCAGATGCAATTACGTTCGTGCGGAATTTGATGGTTACCTATGATGCCCGGTTTGCATGCGTCCCGGTATACACGACTGGTAATAAGATTTTAAATGATCTGGGTGCAAAGCAGGCGGATGGGTATTACAGTTTGTATAATGCCGAAGCGCGTACCGAAGTGGTGGATGAAGCTACCATTAAACTGGATCCGGGGTTTTACATTACCCCGTTTATCCGGGCGGTGCATCTGCTTAAAGAGGTGTTTGCCTACTTCGGTTACACCCTCGCGGACAGCTTCCTTACTACTACTTCGCCCTTTAAGGACATGGTTTTACTTAACAACAATATAGATACGGTGGTGACAGGAAAGATCAAGTATTCGCAGCTGATTCCGAACTGTAGCGTAAACGATCTGCTGGAAGTGTACCGGGTTAAGTTCTGCTGTGAGTTTGTGTCGGACGAAGTTAACAAGGTGATCAGTATCGTGGTGTTTAACGACATTGCTTCGGCCGAAGCTTCCACGGACATCACTCCCATGCTGGTTGGTGCGCCTACCATAAACCATCCGGAGGCATTCCGGCAGTTGAAGTTATCGGCTACCCGGGTGGAGACGGATGCCGAGCTGGCCAATGCACGCCCGAACCGATCCGGAAACAAATACGAGTACTCCGATGCCGAATTCGATTCGCTGGCTGCGCTCTTTAAGAAGTTTCCGGACGTGGAGTTGAACCTGGTAAACGGCGCGCTTACCCGGGTAGGTTTTAAAGGGTCCGCGAAGATTACACAGAATGTGGGTTACATCTTTGGATCGTATATCGATAGCGGAACATTCGAGGTGGTGGAGAAAACAGCTCCGGATGTGTCGCCACTTATGTATCATTTTGTGGGTGGATCCGGACCGCGCCAGCTACCTTCGTCCATGGCGCCGTTTATCGGAAATGTTCGGGCGCTTAACTCCTCGCTGGCCTTGGATGGGCAGGAAGAAACGATCTCCGAAGAGGAGACGGACCTTAAACCGATGCTTTGCTTCGAATCTCGAAGCGCCACCCGTGGCGGATCGCTTGGCACAATACTTAATTACGATGAAAACAAAGCGAAGTTGTGGGACTACACCCTTGCAAATAACGGCATAGGTGGATTGTATGAAACCTTCTGGCGCAAGTACGATAACATGCTCCGCAATTCCATGCTGGAGGTATCTGCCGAGTTGCTGCTATCGGATGCCGATAAAGTTTCAATTTCCGAATATGAAAAGGTGATTGCTTCCGGTGAAGAGTTGTTGCCGAACGTGATCCGGTATTCGCCTAATCAGCTGGTTCCTATGGAATGCACGTTCCTTACAACCAGGCTGCGTAATCCGGTTGTTTCGGCAATCACGGAAGCGGAGCGGTTTGCCAACGCCCTGCCGGCTTACAAGTGGGAAGTGAATAGCAGCCGAACGCCATCCGGTTACACATACTTCGCCTACGTGGAAGAACCGGCTACGATTTTCTATGCTCCTCCCACGGCAGCCGAGTACGCGGCAGGCGGGCAGTATCATACCCGAACCTACGCGGTTAAGCTGTCCAACCGGACAACGTCCACCGGGTTGGAGGATCCTGTAGACGGGACAATGACTATATGGCTTACCCCGGCGCTGAACGCGTAAGGGAAAGTTTGTCCTTTGTCACCGAATATATAACGTCTAAATTTGAGTTAAAAAGAAAGATATGGCTACAGTAAATCAAACCCCTGCTGCGCTTTCGCTTGCTGGGAACTTGAAACCTTTTAAGATATCATCGACGGAGTCGGTTCAGTTCCGCTTGTTAAAGGGCGGGGTTGAGCTGCTCAGTCAGCGGTACGAACCTGGCGCCGACGGGGTGCTGGAGATAGACGTTAAGGCGGTTGTCTTTGCGTCGCTGGCTTATGCTATTAACTCCGGAAACTCGTATGTTCAGAGCGCCATCGCGGCCGATTTTATTGGCGAAGTGGACGGGGCTTCCTTTGCCTTCCGCGCCGTGCGCGGGGGTGTGGCCAACCTGGCGGACACGGATTCAAATTGGTTGCGCAACCACTTCCTTACCTGGCAACCTAAGATTAAGCCGGTTACCTACTACTCGCCGGAGTGGCTTACCTATTACGGCGTACAGGAGGCTACCATAAAGCTGCTGGCCACCTTCGACGGTGGAGCTACGCAGACGCTTACGCTTGCTTCGGTCGCTGCAGGCACGGCGGTTACGGTTAATGTTCAATACGCTTCCATCGCCGGCCGACTGGGTAACGTCTACCCTACTCATTACAAGGTTTGGGCCGAGAGTTCCGGCGGTGCTCGCTTGACGGACGAACAGTTCTACACCTACAGCGAACCGCTTTCGGATGATGAACAATGGTACTTATTCGAAAACTCTTTAGGTGGTTTGGATACCTTCCGCGCCTACGGAGTAAACAACTTCGACGGCACCCACACCCACCAGATAGCCGAGTTTGGCGAGACATACAAGGAGTACGATGTAGAAGCCGAGCGTGTTTACAATAAGAACACCGGCTACCTTAACGACTATGCCCGCGTGTGGATGCTGGATTTCTTTCCGTCTCGCGACAAATACATCTACGAAGACAACGCGATCCGGAAGATCGTAGTAACCGACAGCGATGTAAAGTACGTAAGCAGCGACCTGCCCAGTGCGTACAGTTTCTCTTATAAATTTGCCGACAAAACCCGATACCTGAATCTTATCAGGAACGAATCCGAGCTTCCGGCCAACCTGGTTGTTCCTAATCTGGACGCGCCGGATTTTATTTTTCCCCCTCGGCTCTCTGAGCTTCCTCGGATTCTATTGACCGAGGGGGTCCTTATTCCAGCCTTCGACGCTAGCAGCCCAACCGCCACGGTAACCACCTTCGGCGAGATAAAGCAGGTAATAGTCGAAGCTGCCCTGGCTGCCATCCCATCCACCGGAGGCCCCGGTACCGGTACGTTGGTAGTTCTACTTCCCAGCACAGACGACAGTACTGCGCCGTCCGATCTAACAGTTTTTACGAGCAAGCGCACCATGGCCGAGATTACCAAGGCGCTGAATAACGTTAATGGAAAGTACCTCCGTAAGGATATAGAGGACACGGCAGAAAAAAAGATTACCTTTAAGAAGGGACTGCAGATTGGGGCGTCTTATGTTCCTGGATTGACCGGAGAAGGTGGTAATATCGACGAATTTGGCAATGCCGAACTTGACTCGCTTACGTTACGCAAGTCACTGACTGTCCCTGATCTGCAGTACAACCGCGTTAAGATTGTTGTTGGCGATGCCTGGCGTGCTCCGGGAGGCGGTATAATTAAGACTGTTGACACGGTTAATAAAATTATTACACTCAAGCTGGAAGAGGGTGAGTACGGCGAAGTAGCTGTAGGCGATAAGTGCATGGGCATCTACCACTCTTTTGTGTCCGAAGAAAACGAAGTAAACAGTATGGATGATAGCCGGGGTAACCGTACGTTTGCCGGCTTCGCAACATCCTATTTTGAGGTTGTTGAGATTCTTGAATCAGTGCACAATTCACAGTTCAGATATGAACTTAGACCAATCAGCGAGCGATGGAGTAAACAGGTTGAACCGTACGAGATGATGCACTTTGTTGCTTACTCTAACCCAACCGATATAACTCGCCAGATGGCCCGTTACTCTACTCTCACATACGAACGCTTCCTTTGGAAAATGACAGACTGGGAGATCGGAGCGGATAATATAGCCGGACAGATAGGAGACCTTACGAATCTTTCTGTACATGGTTTTGCCATGTCCGGATACAGCGCCTATCTGAATAATATCTACATGACCGGCACTATCCAACAGTTTGACCTGGTTAAACCGATGGATATAATGTATTCCTCCGTGCTTGAACCGGGCAATCCAACCGATAACCCGGACAACTGGACCACTACATCCAACTTGAGTACCATCTGGATGGCGATCCGGACAATCAAGAACGGGCAGCCTTCGCCTTGGGACATTGTCTATACAAGAGGTACTCCCGGTGATCCTGGGACAAAGGGTCAGAGTGTGTTTAAGTCTACTGTCTTTATTCGTTCCAACACAGTACCGGGTACTCCTTCGGGCGGTAACTACGATTCGCCGGTACCTGTTACGGCTGGGTGGAGCGATGGCGTTCCGTCTGGATCGGCTAAGCTCTGGATGTCTACCCGTATCTTTACGTCGGACGGACTTGCGCCACAACAAACCGCGTGGATGGCTCCCGAAGCGCTTACAGATAACTCCTCGCTAGAGGTAATGTTCTCCTCAGTGGCGACACCTGGAAACCCAACTTCAAACCCTTCCAACTGGACCACCATAGGCGACGCTAACACCATCTGGATGGCTACTCGCACGATCACAAACGGTGTGGCCAGCGCCTGGACAATCGCTAAAGTAAAAGGAGAGTCCGGAGCGGATGCGCTTGTCGTGGTTATATCTCCAGAAAATATTATCGTGTCCTGCGACTCTGCAGGAAATCCAAAGACTGGACAGCTTGGCGCGACCGGAAAGACGCTGTTTACCGTGGATGTTTATCGCGGCACTACTAAGTTGACCTTCGGATCGGAGTGGCAATTCTACAATACAGCCTATACCAACATTGTTATAGGGCAGATCTCCGGAACATCAACCCTATTCCTTTCTGGGATTACGGCAGATGACGGATTCGGCGATTTCACGGTACGGATAGGTAGCATTTATCTAACCAAGCGCCTTAACGCGAAGAAAGCCTACGACGGGGCAGCTGGTTTGCCAGGTAATCCCGGTGTGGGTGGTGTGTCTATGATGCTGGTTCCTGAAACGTGGCCGGTAATGTGCGACTCTTCCGAAGTTCCGCTTTCCGGAGAGCTTGGGTCTGGAGGTAAAGCCGTAACCGAAATAAAAGTTTATTTAGGCGGCGCTCTTAAAACATACGGAACCGACTGGCAATTCCTTACCAGTTACGGAACAAATGTAGCATGGGGACAGATCTCCGGGCAACCAAAGATTTACATTAGCTCGATGCAGGCTAAATCCGGATATGTGGATATCAACATCCAGCTGCTGGGTGTTGCCCTTACGAAAAGATTTTCGGTGTCTAAGGTTATAACCGGAGCGCAGGGACTGCAGGGGTGTATCGTCCGTGTTACCCAGTGGGCTGCTGGAGTCAATTACCGGAACGACACAGCGCTAACTTCCGGCGAGCGATACATTGACCTCGTAGTGCACCGGATATCGAATGTGACCAGGAGGTTTAAGGCAAAGGCAGCGCATAACGGGGTTACTTCGTCCTCTTCAAATCAGCCGGACAACTCTACATATTGGGAAGAGCTTAATACATTGGCTCCTATCTATACCCCGCTTATCCTTGCCGACTATGCCGTGATCGAATTCTTTCAGGGGCACGAAATCAAGATGATGAAGCCGGACGGAACTGTTACGGCCGGAGTAAGTGGAGCAGGGTCCGGATCTACAGGAGTTAGGTTCTGGGCAGGTGGGGCAACACCGGGAGAAGCACCGTTCCGAGTGTATGAAGATGGAAGTTCCTATCAGAAAAACATGCGGGCAATCGGGCTTATTACATCCCCATTCAAGGCGCTGCTTGGTAACGGAAATTCGACTACGTTCAACTACTATTTTGAAACTCTGTTCAGCGACGGCAGGTGTAGTAACTATTACGCAAGCCCGGGCATTTCTTCAAACTCGCGTCTCAACCTGCCTACAAGCTTGGATTATGCGGGGGCAACGATTAATGTATACGTTGAAGCAACAGCTACTTACCCACTTATTATTGTACCAACCTACTTGATAAACAAGACGTCGTACACAATTGCGAAGGGGCAGATGGTAGAGCTGGTATGTATCGCAACCGAAACAGAATTTAAAGGATGGTATTTAAAAGATTAAAAAAGATAAAGTATGAGTAAGAAAGCAAGACGCGGGATGCACATCCGCATTAACTGGCCGATACTTCGGTTAGGTGTACCAGAAGATTTCTCCAACGCAGAGTCGTTAACCATACACCTGTCGCGGGTGAACAACAACGTAAAAACATTTATCCCGGATACACACATGTCAATCGCTGGCAATGTTGTTTCGTTTATCGTAACATCCGAAATTCAGAAGGCGCTTACGTCCGGAGAGTACAAGGCTACAATTTCTTATCGAAAAGTGTCGGCCACGTCTCCCACACTTTGGGAACCTTATGTGCTTGACAAACCCTGTTTCACTCTGGTAGATTTGTCCGAAGATCTTGGCGGCACAACCGACGGAATGGAAGTCATAACCATCGAACTGGATGGCGATATAGGTTTGCCTAAGGAAGCACTCCCAGGTGCAAGCGCATACCAGATCGCAGTAGCCCACGGATTTGAAGGAGACGAATCCGAGTGGTTATATAGCCTTAAAAAGCCAGCCATAGACGCAGCCGCTGCCGCCGCGATAGCCGCCAATGCA
>JAEAMG010001406.1_pt1 | contig 18596 bp, 10 predicted proteins | sample 8958741 | NCBI WGS metagenome assembly JAEAMG01 (sample SAMN16933256, study PRJNA681125) | bioreactor sludge metagenome | isolation source: anaerobic bioreactor treating anionic surfactant - SDBS | place: India: Bengaluru | collected 2019-02-28 | reverse complement strand
GATCAGGAGCTAGGCGGAAGGGAGAGAATCTCGCGCCATTGCTCATCCGTGATTTGCCCAAACCAGTCGTTATGTCCGACCCTCGCCGCGCAGATGAGCCTTTTTTTGTTTGGAAAGGGCAGTCCTTCATAGAGGGCTAAGGTGCTGCGGCAGGGAACAATTTCATCGTCTTCAGCCATGAGCAGAGTCACCACCCCTCCGTAGTAACGAAGATAGGAGGCGGTGTCGTAGCGATCACGCAGAAAAAGCCGCACCGGCAACCACGGATAGTGATGCTTGGCCACAGATAACAGCTTGTCCCATGGCGTGGCGAGGATCACCGCATCGGCTCTGACCGCTGGGTCGGCAGCCACCGAGGCGGCCACCGCACTACCCAAAGATTCACCGAGGAGGACCAGGCGGCCCGGATAGCGTTTACGCACCAACCGCGCAGTCTCACGCCCGTCCTCGCGAAAGGCCGCCTCACCTGGCTTACCCTTGCGTGCCGCGTAGCCCGGGAACTCCGCGAGGATCACACGCCAACCCAATCTTTCAAAGGTGTCGATATAGTATTCCCGCTCGTGCGCAGCGCCGGCATTGCCGTGAAATACGAGTACCGTACCGTTCGTGAAGGCACTGCCGAGCGAGGGCTGCCTCATTACACCGCGATAATCTGACTCCTCCGGATTCGGCCAACGCGTGAGCTTAAGGGCCGCGAGCTCTTTGCGGGCATCCACGTCCGAGAGCCGCAACGGAAAATAGAGCAGCCGATCTTGACGCAACGCCACCGACAAACAAAAAACACCGTAAGCTCCTGCAGACAACAGCAGGAGACTCTGCCAGCGGGTCAGGAAGATTGATCGCATGAGGCGTCCCCGACAAACGTTTGTTGCGGCGTCACGGTACCACGTGATCCAAGGACCGTCAATCGGGACATTCGAGGCAACCGAACATGTTTTCCGGCCTTGAAGTTTCAGAGTACGATACGTAAACTATTTGCCAGCACATGTGTCTCAACCCGAAAGGCCGCCCTCCCATGGACAAACAAGCTCTCGCTCTTTTGCAGAAACTCGTCGCAATCCCAACCCCCACCGGCTTCGAATATGACGGCATGGCTCTGCTGGCCGGATATCTAAAGGCGGCTTCGGTTCCTAACCTGAAGATCGACATTCACGGGAATCTACGAGCCTGCCTAAACCCCGACGCACCGCTTCGCGTGATGATCGAGGGCCACTGCGACGAAATCGGCTTTATGGTCCAGTACATCGACGATGACGGGTTCCTTTTCATGTGCCCGCTTGGCGGCGTCACCATACCGCTGCTCGCTGCCGAACGCATCGTCATCCAGGGCAAGCAGGGACCCGTCTACGGCGTGTTCGGCGTACGCCCCCCCCACCTGATGTCCGCGAAAGACCGCGAGAAGGTCGCGCCGCAGGAAATCAAGGAGATCGCTGTCGATATCGGCGCGAAGAACCGCGAAGACGCCTTGAAACTGGTGGACCTCGGCAGCCCCGCGGTCGTTGACGCCGGCTGGCGCTCACTCGCCAACAACCGCGTGGCCTGCCGCGGCTTCGATAACCGCATCGGCGCATTCATCGTCACCGAAGTCATGCGCCGCCTTGCGGGCGAACGGCTCAACGTGGCGCTTCACATGGTCGCAAGCGTGCAGGAAGAGGTCGGGCTGGTCGGTGGCATCACCGCCGCTTACGACATCAACCCGCACATCGGCCTCTGTGTGGACGTGACTTTCGCGAGCGACGCGCAGAAAGAGGATCGCAAGGTTGTGGGCGACATCCGAATCGACGGAGGCCCGACCGTGGGGATCGGACCGACCTACCACACCACGCTCACCGGGCTCATCCTTGCCGCGGGAGAGACGAAAAAGATCCCTGTTCAGCGCCAGGTCCGAAGCCGCGGCACCGGCACCTGCGCCTGGGCCATGCGCATGTCGCGCTCCGGTGCCGCCGTGGCCCAGATCAGCATCCCGCTGCGCTATATGCACAGCCCCGTCGAAGTTCTCAGCTTGACGGATACCAACCAAACCATCGACCTGCTCTGTGCAACCATCCTCTCCCTCCCGACCGAGCTCGACCTCTACCCCAAACAACCCTAGCCATGCCTTTTCCGATCACCTACCTGCTTGACCAGTTTGCGCCCAGCGAGACCTTCATCCGGCGCGAACTGGAGCAGCTTCGCCGCCGCAAATGGAACGTTTTCGAGCGCTATCTGAAAGGCGATACGGACACGCTCAACTTTTCGCTTGCGAGCTGCCCGAAAAACTACCGCTGGCGTTTTTTCAAAGCCGCCAGCGCGCGCATCCTAAAAGAACTGCCGGCAGCTCCGAGATCTGCCTGCCGCATCATCAGACGACTGCCTCAGGCTGCCCACCTGGTTAAACAAACCCTGGACTCCGACAGCCGACTGATTCACGCGCAATTCGCCGGCATGACAGCTGACCTCGCTTCCATCGCCGCGCAAACCTTGGAACGCCCCTGGACGTGTTCGGTTCATGCGCATGATGTGTTCACTGAATCCCCGCGAGCGTTGTACCGGCGACTCGGCACCGCCGCCTGCGTGGTCGCCTGCTCGCAGCAGGCAGCAGATACGGTTTTGAAGGCAGGACTGCCTCGCGAGAACGTCTACGTCAGCCATCACGGCCTGCCCCTCCATGATTATCCGCTCGAAAAAAGCCAACCTGACGGGGCGCTGTTCTGCGCCTGCCGACTGGAGGAGAAGAAAGGCTTGGACACACTCCTTCAGGCTTGCCATCTGCTCGTGAACAGAGGTCTGCACTTCACCTGTGCTATCGCGGGCGAAGGCCCCTGCAAAGACAATCTCAGGGCGCTGTGTTCTAAACTGGGGCTTGAGCACACCGTCTTTCTCATAGGCTGGCAATCGCAGGAGGAGACGCGCTCGCGCATCAGGCACGCCTCCGTGCTGGTCCTGCCTTCACGCCGAATGAAGAACGGCGACCGCGACGGCATCGCGAACATTCTGATTGAAGCCATGGCTCTCGGGACGACCGTGGTCACCACCACCGCCAGCGCAGCAAGCGAGGTGATCACCGACAACGTGAACGGACTGCTTGTTCCACCCGATGATCCGGCGGCTTTGGCCCATGCGCTGAACCAAGCCCTGGCCTCCAGGGAACTGCGCCTCCGCCTCGCGAAAGCCGCGCGCCTGACCGTCGAGGAGTCCTTCGACGGCTCCACGAACATTTGCCAGCTCGAAGCTTTCTTCAAGCAGGCGGCTGGCCTTCCGGCGTAAGGCCGCTCCCCCAGATTTGCCGCACGTGCCGCAGCGACTCTTCCAGTTCGGTCCGCGTCACCTGGGGTGAAGGTTCAAAGACCTTGATGACCTCATCCGACGCGTAAAATGAAAAGGCTCTGAAATCGATCATCCCTTTGCCCGCAGGCAAGTGGTCATTCATGAGGGGGAGCGCGTCGTGGATATGAATGCCGCGCGTGAATGGCAGCAACTCCCGAGCCGCCGCGTCATGCCTGATCCATCCCAGATTTTCGCGTACCTGACCGTGCCCCATATCGTGCCAATAAGCCAGGGCAGGCGTGTCAAACCGCTGCTTCAACATCATCATTTCGCGCTCGTCAGGGAACGCCTCGATCGAGGGCAAATTCTCCAGACACAGGGTCACGCCCGCCTTCTCGAACTTCGGAAGCAACGCATCCAGCGACAGGCAAAATCCATCGTAATATTTGCCTACACGTGAAGCGCGGCGACGCAACGCCTTGGCAAACAGCCGCTGATAGCGCGGCGCATCAACCGCGCCTTCTTCCGACAGCGCGTCCACCAGCGTGCGGGTGTGAAGTTCGCCGAAAAACGACTTCAAAAACACACGTCCGGCATGCAGCACCACCGCACGGGCGCCCATCGACTCAGCAAAGGACAACGTCCTCCCTATCAGGATCGAGGCCATGGCACGCTCATCCTCGTCCAACGAAGCCAACAGATAGAGCTCGGGGTACCCGTGCGGCGCACCGACCGGCACCGGACAATACGCGTGCACGCTGTCGACCGCGACCGCGCCCGCATTCACACGACGACGTATACCCGCTGCCAACTCCTCGGTCGCATGGTACCCCACTTCCAAGGCATCGAAACCCAGCGAGAGGATCTCATCGGCCAGAGCCTCGCCTTTTTCGTGTCGCTCCACGTTCCAATTTGTCGAAAGCGAAAAACGCATAGGCGCTTACCGGTTGATCAGGGTCATGAATTCATGGCGCGTCGCCGAGTCGCTCCTGAACGAGCCCAGCACCACCGAGGTTGTCATCACGGAATTCTGCTTTTCCACCCCGCGCATCATCATGCACAGATGACGGCACTCCATCACCACGCCAACGCCCTCGGCCTGCACCTCTTCAAGCACCGCCTTGGCCACCTGTTCGGTCAGCCGCTCCTGTATCTGCAAGCGCCGCGCGAAACAGTCCACGATGCGTGCGATCTTACTGACCCCCATCACCTTGTCGGTCGCGATGTATCCCACGTGGCAACGCCCGTAAAACGGGAGCATGTGATGTTCGCAGAGACTGTAGATCTCAATGTCACGCACGATGATCATATGGTTCATGTGCGCCTGGAACACGGCACCGTTCAACACCTGTTTCGGGGTTTGCCGGTAACCGCCCGTCAGAAAGGCCAAAGCCTCGGCCATCCGGGCAGGCGTGTTTTTCAAACCTTCCCGTTCCGGGTCCTCGCCCAATTCGACAAGCAGTTCGCGGACTAGTCCAGCAATGCGGGTCGTGTTGATCTGTTTCTTCTTCATGCCGTTAACTTTACCTTAGCAACGCCCACCTATTCAAGGGAGGAGTTGAGAGAAAGGCGGCGAAGGAAGCCGTGAGAAGGGAGTCGTCAGCGCAACAGGCGGAAAGCAGAGGGATATCCAAAGCACATTAAGGTTCCCGTGCCGCGTACCGCTTGAAGCGATTATTTCAGCTTATACGCCCACGCTTCCTGCAGCAAGAAATGAAGCCGAGCGTAGGCTTTGTCCAAGAGGCATTTGCGCGCCAGATCAAGATAGGGTTTCACGGCAGGGGAATCTTCGCTCGCGGCCGCCATATCGCGGAAACGCGCCTGCGCCTCTTCGACTCCTTTGGTTAAACCGGCAAGGACCTCCGCGGAGACGGTAACCGATCCGCCGCTCACCCGGCTCTGCGCATCGGGCTGCCGGAACGCACGCAGGTCATAAGGCCGGAGCTTGAACAACAGCCTGCCGTCAGAAGACTTATCACCGCTCACAAGGTCAACGGCTTCCGCGCCGACGAGGCGAAGCTCGGCTTCCACGGGATAGGGCAACCGATTCAGCACATAGAAAAAATTGCTGCCGTCCACAACCTTCTGACGCACGCGAACGGGATCCACCAGTCCGGCAACGTCGTCGAACTTCACCGCGGGCAAAGCGCGGAAAGCCTTCGCAAAGCGGCCGACCTTATCTTCAATCCCGAGCGTACCGACAAGAAACCCGCCCTTGGTGATCGTCAACGCATCGAGGTTGTTGAGCGCGAAGACGTGGTTCTCCAGCCCGTTGAAAGAATTGCCGTTAAGCGCTGAAACTCGCCACGCGCACTCGGATGTTTTGCTTGAAAGACCTTTCAGCGGCGCTTTCCGCGCGACATCATTCTCGAAATACCGGTCGTGCATGTTGACACTGGCTGAGGGCGTGAGGGTGAGCGGCGCTATGATTTCCGGAGCGGAGTCGACGGTGCGCACGGCATAGACCTCCGGCTCCGTCGAGCCGTGGCCCCGCCGCCAGCGGAGGTCGGCCGGCACCATTGAGTAGCGCAACACGATTTCGGGATCGTTCACGTAGAGCGAGGGGTCAATGCCCTGTTCGCGCGCCCATTGCAGCGGACGGTGCGCGGCACCGAGGTAATCGGCCGTGGCCTTACCGTCCTCGGCGGCAAAGATCACCACACCCAGCGTGAGGTCCTTGCGCCGGGCGAGCAACAGCCGCGCCAGCTCCTTATAATAGTCGTGCAACTTGCGGCACCGCCACTGGATCCACTGCTCTTTGGCGTTGGCCATCAGCCACTGGTAGCTCTTGGCAAAGCGGAAACGGTCTTTGCGGTCCACGGGAATACGTATACCCGTTTCGCTCTGGAAGCTTACAAGGTTCACGTCGTTGTATCCTGAGTCAAGCGACCCGAACGCGAAGATCGAGTGACGCACCGTATTCAGCGTAAGACCGTTCAGAGCAGGTTCGTCCCCGTAGCGCGAAACGAGCTCTGCGAACTGGCGCTTGACCGCCGCCTGCACGTGCGGGTCGAGCGGGTTGTAGACCGGGTCCCGGCCATGCCACGCGCGGAAAAAGAGCCGGTTGTCGAAACGCATGTTGATGACGCTCTCCTCGCCGTTACGCACGCGATCATCGTCGGTGATGGTGTAGGGCAAAAGGCTGTCGATCTGGTGAAGGTGCAGCCAGCCGTTGAAGGTCATACCGCGCGCGGCCAGGCGGCGCATGAGATACTTCGGGTAGCCCGCGGGATGCGGCCTGCCGCCGAAGTCCGTCAGCGGCTCAGCTTCGGAACCGAAGAGCGGGCCGTGGTACCACGAAACGGGATAGTGCACGGTATTCATGCCAAAAGACTGGTGATAGTCCAAGAGCCGGTCGATCACCGTCTCGAACTCCGGAAAGAAGTGCATGTCGGGATTGCCCGGCAGCGAGCCGTAGCAGTCAGCCAAGACGGGGTCCTCGTGATAGAGGCCGATCTCACGCGCCGGAACACTGCCGACGAACGGCTTGACCGCTAGGCGCGGGAATCCGCCCTCGAGCTTGAAAATCTTCAGGTCTTTGACAGCGGCAGGCCGACCTTGCTCAGCGGTCATGAAGATAAAGCTCATATTTGTACCCTGCGGCCAGAAGACGATTTTCTGCTCCAGCATGGCGTGCGAGAGCGGATACTCGTCGCCGGTGAACACGCCGGTCTGCGCCTGATAGTCGTTGCGCACGTCCAGCGGCTGAAGCATCACCTCCATGGAGCGCGCCTTGTCGTCGGGATAGGTGACGACCGCCACGTGCGGCGCGTGCGGCACGGAGATTTTGAAGGTAAGCGCAAACCGATCATTGCGCTGCATCCCCGCCTCGCGATACTTGCCTAACGCCGATTCAACCACCTTCGAGGGCGCGGATTCAATCACGCTTGTCAGTGCGGACGCATTGATCTCATCCACGGGAACCAGCAACCGCTTGGTGTCCAGGACCGGTTCCATACGGCTCAGCGCAAACATTTCGCCCGTAAAATCGCGCGATCCGCCCTCCGTCTTTACGGTCACGGTCAGTACATACTTGCCTTTTGCGGGCAGGCACACCTTCAGCGGCACATGCAACCTTTTGTCCGCGGCGAGCGCCAGCAGCCCCACGTCGCCCTGAGCCACCGTGGCGTCTGCCTCATTCTTCAGCAGATAGGCGGCACGCACTTGGATCGCTTTGCCTTTGAGATTTTCGAACGACAGCGTCACGGCCTCGCTCTCGCCAGCCCACACATATGGGTCGAGCGCCGCAAACGCCACAGGGACGGAACAGAAGCGACCGTACTCTGTGCGCGCCTCGTCGGCCGTGAGCGGACGGCTGAAGATCTTAAACTCATCGATGGCACCCTGCCATGGGCGGTTGCCTTCCACGGCATCAGCGCCAATAATAAAGGCGGGGTAGACGACGGGATCCCACGAGAGCGGAATGAACTTCTTGCCGCTGTCATCCGCACTGCCGAAGGAGCGCAGCGCCCCGTCGACATAGACGGTTGTCCCTCGCAAGGAATCCCAACAGGCGATGAGGTGATGCCACTCGCCCTTCTTCCACGTCGCAGAGGCTGCAAGCACGGTGTGGCTGTCGGCGCTATCGCGCGGATCCCACCGGAGGCCGTGCTGCGGATAGAGCCAGAGCCAGAGCGCGTTGCTCCCCGCACTGTTGGGACCCTCCTCGCGGAAGATGTGGAGCCAATCTTTCGTATCGTTGCCGTTGATCGGAGTCTGCACCCACAGCGAGATCGCGCCGCACTCTTTCCGCAGGTTCTTATCTTCCAAGAAACGGAGAGACTGGCGCGCTGAAAACTGTGCGGCCTGGCCGGAAATGCCAGGCACCAGCGTCGGGCGGTTCACATTGGTAGGCTCCTTCTCGCCACAGGCCTTCGCGGCGGCAAAGCCTTTATCGAAATCGAGATGGAAGAGCGTTTCGAGCGGCTCGCGCTCGCGCTGGGGCGGCGCTTTCCGCGTGGCGGCAAGCTGTGCAGACGTGGCGACCGGTGCGCGCGTCATCTCAAGGCGGCAAGCAAAGTCGGCCTGGATTTGTTCGGGGGTCAGCGGCCGATCGAAAATTTTCAGCTCGTCGAGCGCACCGCCCGCCGCACGGCCCTCGCACGGGGCGTTGCCAGTACCGATCAGCAGCGGCGAGAGAGCGCCGGGCTTCCACGTCGTCTCACGCTCGGCACACTTTTGTCCGTTGACCCAAAGCGAAAGCCCTTTTTCGCAGTCCCATAGCGCGGCGATGTGGACCCATTGACCTTCTTTCCAATCGGAGGTCGAGGCGGTGCAATAGCGATCCTGCGGGTCGCGCACATCGAAGCGCAACGACTTTTCGTTCAGCCACAACCAAAACGCGTTGCTGCCGACATCGCGACTCTCCCCACACCAGAAGAGGGGATTATTCGCCTTCTCTTTCCTCGACACAGAGGGCTTATACCAGAGCGTGAGCGCACCTCGGGCTTTGCTCAGATTGTACGGCGCTTCGACCACGGCGGACTGGGCGACGGTCTCGATCAGCGCACCCTTGCCGACACGGCCCGGCACCGTCTGCGCCATGGCACTGAAGCAGTCGGCACAGCCCGCGGCTGACTGCACCCAGTTATCTGTCTCGAAAGACAGGTGCAGCATCACGAGCGGAGCACCTTCGCCCGCCGCAAAGAGACGCACGGCTCCTATTGTCAGAAAGGTTCCGATGATCAAACCTGCCGCCGAAATCTTTCCCCCGCTCATATGCGCCTCTCCCTCTTCATAAACAGAAATCCGCCTCGGCCTTACTTCGATCCATGCAACCCTTTAACACGACCACGCCAAACAAGTAGAATCACGCCGTTTCATTTTAAGGACTGCCCCATACAGATTGTTCTCGCGAATGTGGCGCTCCGGCGTGCCGTATAACAGCGGAAGGCTAATACACCTTTATACAGGTGCCTTTTGAAGGCACAGGCGGCACATAAGGGACAAGCGTAAGAAACGCGTCGCCGAGATAACCGTGATCGCTATTGGCGCTATCGTTGGCGTCGGTGATCGCAATCGTCAAATAACGGCCCTTGGACACCTGGGTAACCGATACGAAGTCCTCGCTGTCGCGCATATTGAATCTGTTTGTAACGAGCACGCCGTCAACGAAGACATAGTAACTGATGGAGCCACCGGCTTTGGGGCGAGAGTCACCGATGCAGGCTGTGAACCGCTCGATGCCAAGGCCCGTTTGGCTACGCACGGCGTTTAAGTCAAAGGTTATCCCCTTGCTGGCGTGAGCGGAAATCAGGGAGTGGTTGGCGGGGTCTCCGCTGAAGTTCGCCAGCATATTGGTCGACGGGTCCGTGTCCATGTTGAGCCCGTTACACCAGGGAAGGTTGATGCCCGAACTGTTCTGCATGTCAAAGTCGTAGGCATGTCCCGCCCCATCGATGACAGCGGCGGTTGCATTTGTATTCGGAACGAAGGTTCCGTCGACATACGGATGAGAGGGAAATCTTGTGTACGCGCCCATCGTTGCTGAGAGATTTCCGCCCCCTCCGATGCCGGGCAGACGCCCGTCACCGCCACCTAACGCGTCGGCAAGATCGAAGGTGCCCGTCGGATAACGCGGCGCGGTCAGCGGTGTCAGGGTTCCATTGGCCAACCCCGCAATCGAGTTGGAGGGCAAGGCGTCCGTCCAGATCGCCACGTCATCGAGACGGCCCTGCCACCATTCGTCAAATTTGTCACCCCCCATGTAAAAAGGACGGCCGGTCATCGCGGCGGAGATGGTGATATTTGTCTTGAGGACGGCAAGCCCATTCCGGTAATAGGTGAACGATTTATCGCTGCCACATTTCACAACAGCATGGTGGACCCACTGGCCTTGCGGAACATCCACGTAATCCAACAACAACTGCGGCGCTGTCGTAAACTCAAATTTGGAGGTCGTGAACTTGATCCACTGGCCGCCCGTTTTAGAATTCGCATCATAGCGGTTGCCCAAGATAACGTTGTTATTGGCACCCTGTTGGCTGTAGGCCCAGAAGCTCCATGTGAAGTTGGTCGCATCGCCGATGGTCGGGAGTATCCCCGCATCCACATAATTCGTGGCGGTACTGCCTGTTGCGAAGCTCAGAACCTGTCCCCGCTGGGCGTCAGTCACCCACGTGACGCCACTCCCGATCAACACACCGTTTGTTCCTCCGGGAACCAGGTTCGTAGCCATGGTGCCCGATGTCGCATCCAAAGGCCAGTAACCGATTAAGCTGCCATCCGCATGGGGACAAAACGTCACCAAGAGCCCAGCAAGACAACACAAAACGAGTCTGGTTTTCAGCATGATCTGCAAATCCTCCATGATCGGTCCCGTGCACGCTCCCCATTAAAACAGCGGTCCTGTCCCCCCCCCCATCGACCAACATTCATGGGAGGGACACCTCTGCCGCGCATTCTTTACAAGCACCTCAACGGACGCCTCAGCGAAGTCGGATCAGCGTGCCTTTGGAGGGTGCGATCAGAGCACCCGGCCCAGAGACAAAAGCGGGACAGGTTTGCTGACTGATCAGCCCCGAGATCAAATGCCCGTCATAGGAGACGGTATCGACCGTTTGCGTACCCATATAGGACAACTGCAACCGCGCGCCGTTCGCCACAGCGATTGCCAACTCTTTCGGCAGCGCGAAGCCCGTATCGCCCAGATTGGTCACCCGTTCAATGACGACACCGTCGATCATGGCGTTCTGATCGGTTCCCGGGAACGCCGGGGAGTTGTCGGTCATGCCTTGCAGTCCAAGGCGATACGTCCCCGCAGCCGCCACCGGGAAGAGGAACTCGCGCCGGACAAACACAGAGTCATCAACCCGCGTCCAGCCGAGAACGTTGGTCACGCCGGCTTGCGCCAGCCAGGCCCGCACCGGATTGTGCCCGTAGGTGTTCGCGTAGGTAAGCGGCGTCCGCTGGACAGCATGCAACACGAGCCGATAGAGCCCTGCCGCCGGGATCTGCACATCTTGGACCGCTGAGCCGGTTTGAACCAGCAGCAGCCGCCGCGGGCCGTCGTAAACGGCGTTTCCGTAATCGTTCGATTGCGAAAGATTGTTGTAGGACGCACTGGCCTTTGGATTACCGTTCGTGTTGGACTCGAACGTCCAGCTGGACCCCGTCTCGAAGCTGCCGTTCTGGACAATCGGCACCGCTTGGGGGATCAAGAACAGATTGTCCACCAGACCGCCCGAGTTCAGCGACTGGCCCGTCAGAGCCAGCGTCACGGTTTCGTTATTGGTGACCGTAAACGCGGTGGGCCAAACCGCAGTTGAGATTATGCTCGCGTTGGTGGCGACCGTACCCAGCGTGTCCGTGGCACCCGAACCGTGCGTGACTGTGGCCTTGATCGACTGGGTACCGGCTACGGTTCTGCCATTGAGCTGGCAGGGCCAATTGCAGAGGTCGCCCTGAAGCTGATACGTGCCCGCAGGCAGCGTCAGCGAGGTCGTTGCGCTGCCGTTGCTGTAGATGCCCAACTCCACGGCCCCGTAAGGCGAAGAGGGCGTGTAAAAATTATAGGGGGCAGCCGAATTAGCCATCGTGATGCCGGATGTCGTGATGCCGTTCGTCGAACTCGAGAAGGTCCATCCTGGCGCGAGGTTGGAGGTGGAGAAAGCGGTGTAGTCGCGCGGATAGGTCGTCACTTCGAAGTCACCGTTGAAGATCTTCAGGCTGCTTGATTTTGTCTCCGAAACCAGCGTCACCTTCAAATCGTCGATGGTGCCCAGCGTGTCAAGTCCCATCACGTTACGGCGGAAGAGCAGCATGTGGTCGCCTGCCTCCAGCCACGGCAGACGGAACGTCTGACGCACATAAGGTTGATTGACCGTTTGAACGGTCGCCACGACGTTAGTCGTCGCACCGTCCACGATGCAGAGATCAAACTCGTGTCTGCCACTGAGGAAGGAGCGCGCCGAGGAGTAAAACGACAGATCATAAAGGCCAGCGACGGGCAGCGCTAACAGGGTGGACGCCGACGCGTCCTGCTTCAGCGCGAGAACCTGTTTGCCTTCGGGCGCTTCATAGTCGCACGGCCACTTGGTCGCATCCGCGGACCGGTTGAAAATAAACACCGCATTGTCGGCACTGCCGGTGGCAGCCGGCACGTAGGCGGTCCAGCCGTAATAGGTTTCCCCATTCACGATCGAGCGGCGATAGGAGGTGAGTTGTTCCGCCTCAAACGTCGCGTTACTGATTGTTCCCGACATTTGCGCAGCCACGGTGTTGCTGACGACCGGCGGCGTCAGAATCAGCACACCTCTATTGACCGACAGCCGCGCGAGGTCCTGCGGCAGAGCGGCTAGCGTCACGGTCCCGGTGCCCTCTTTCACGATTTGTCCTTCCCCGGCGTCCAGTGTGACGGTGAAAGCCGTATTCGAAGCGGACACACGGCTTCCGGCTGTCAGCGACAGCGGGACGGGGACCCGCGCGTCAAGGACGCCGCTCTGAACAGAGGCCGAGCGGAAGACCGTCTTTACGGCGGGCGTATCTTCCAGCACCGCCAGGCCCTCTCCCATTTTCTGCACCGTTCCGTCGCCGGTCAAACGAAGCGTCAGCAAGCTGTTCGTGGCGACGTCCACCGCCACCGACCCCGTGGCGCTGGCGGAGGCACCGAGCACGCCAACGGATTTGCGTCCCAGCCACTTTTGCATCAGGTACTGCTGGACGCGCAGCCGGTCGGTCTCCGACAGGCGGTTGGTGAAAACCACCGCTTCACACAGGTTATCGCCGCCGATTCGCTTGCCATAGGCTGTAATGTTACGGTCATTGAAAAAGTTGGCCGCGTGCGCCGATTTAGAGCCCAAAGCCACTTCCATCAACTGCCAGCCCACTTTGGGTGCGACGATGGTGCCGTCAATCCGCTCGCCATCCAGATACGTGCGCCCTTGCCGAACGGCGGTGGTTGTCCATTCGGTCTGATGCCAATACGGGTAGTTCAGGCTTCCGCTGTTGTATTCTTGGATATGGAAATCCGGGTCGCCGCCGATCGTGCCCAGCACGTAGCCGTACGACTGAAAAACGCCGTGCAGCACAAAGACGTGGTAGATCTTGGTAATGTCCGCAACCGCATTCGCGGGCGTTGTCCACGTCATCGTCCGGAGCGAATTATAGCGGCCGAACCAGATGGACGACATTGCGCCGCTGACGCCCGCGTTGGTCAGAACTTGGGGCGCGGTGTTGGTGAAGGCCAGGTTGGCTACGGCACGCGTATACGTATAGGGCGCGACGGTGTTCGTTTCGCGCGCGTCCAGCCACGCGTCCACATAGGTGTTCCCGTTGGAAGAGACCGCGACCACATTGGTCATGGCATCCACCCAGAAAGCGGCTTGAGCCAAGACGTCCACCGGGCACGGCGCTGAGGCTGCAAACGTGTTGGTGTCGCCCGAAATCTGCAGCGACCCGCTGCGGACGACGATCGCGCCCCCGGATTGAACCGTCAGGTTGGAAGCCGCCAAAGCGAGGGTCCCTGCGCCGGTCTTATTGAGCGTCCCTTCCGAGACCGAGAGCCGGTCCGTCAGATTCGAAGTCGTCGCCTCCGGCACGGACACGTTAAGCGTCTCGCGATAGCCGACTGCGAGAGGAGCCGCGCCGGCTTCATACGAGAAGCCCCCTACCAACAGGAATTGTGCGAGCAGCAAGCCACCGAACCCTCTCAACCGTGCTGATACCTGCTTCATAAGTCCCCCCTACTTTCTCACAGGAAATCCCTGCAAGTTATTTTCTCAATTGGTGTTCTATTATGTGTGCGGAGGGCCGAAGAGTCAACCGCGGTTTGCGGGGATCGTATATGGAGGGCGCTTCTCCGTTTGGGTGATTTGCACGATCAAACGGGCGGAGGAGTTCATTAGTGCATTAGTTAGGAGACGGTGCATGAGAAGAGTGAGGACGGAGGACAGAGGACGGACTGGGCGCCGACGGCGCAGAGACGCGGGCGGATGCTGCGAATGGGTGATGGGCGAAACTCACTTTGGTTGGAGGGAATTATGATGAAAGGCCGCGCTGTCGGACATCCTTGCGCGTCGCTCCAACTTGGAACGGTTCCAAGTTGAACGGTGGTGGAGAGACGGCGAAAAGGATAAAGGCTAAAGGAGGAAATGAAACAAAATGAAACACTTTTTCGAAGTTGTTTTTGCAGGTTAAAGCGCGAAATGTTGATAACGTGATTATCGTAAATAACTTATCTGCAATTATTTACGTCATCATAGACAGGGCGCGATGTTGACACCCGTTCTGTTTCGTGACGGCGAACCTGTCTCACCGTGCAGGGACCTGCACAGATCGAGCATAATCCCATCCAACGTCGCAGCCGCAGTCGCAGACATGCCGCATGACACGTAACCGGCTGAAGGACACATCCTCATACCTGATAAACGCGACCTGTTCACCCACCTTTATTTGTCACATCGCCGCACCGGCACTTCGTCAGAATCTGCGGGTGGCCGGCGACTTTCTAACGGCATAGACCGGCTGGCGTTGGCGTCGCCCGCCCGAAGGCGACGGGCAGGTGCCGTGAAAAAGGATGAAGCACGAAGAAAAAAGAGAGTCGGTATTGCGATCCCGACCTACGGCTGTCCGCCGCCCAGGCTGTAGGCAATAGGCGGAGAGATTTCGCGCCAAGACGCCAAGGTGGGAAGCGGTTTGTCTCGATGTCCCGATACGCCCCCTGCTGCTTTCCCGGTTATAAGCGGGTCCGTTTTTTCGGCAGCGAAAGCAATCTCGCTGCTCAGAGCGTCGGGTAAACGAGCAGCCGCATGAACCTGCGCAGTGCGGACGACACGCGGATGTCGTCGCGGACCTCGAAGGTGGACGGCGTGTCTTTAAGAACCTTGACGGCGTTTGTCCAGTCCGGCGCGACCAGATCAGCACAAACCTGAGCGGAGTATGAAACGTTTGTGGCTGCGGGGTTCTTCAAGGCGGTCAGTGTCAGGTACTCGAAGTTGTCTTGCGGGTCCGCCTGTATGGTTTCCGTCATAAAATCGGCCGGCCCGTAGGAGAGCGGATCGCGGCCGAACGCGTATTCAATCAGATTCCGCATGCCGTCTCCGTCGGGATCGGCCTCTTCGCCGGCGGTCATCCGGCGTTGCGCGCTCGCGCCGAAGTGGTCGGCTTGCCACTGGCCGAACGGGATGACCGGCGTGTCGGCTGTGACGGTCACGGTCAGGATTGCCGATATGCTTCCCGCGGAGTTCGTGGCGGTGATGGAGACGGCGGTAGTTCCCGCGACGCCGGGGGTTCCGGAGATCACGCCGGTGGCGGTGTTCACTGACAGACCCGCCGGGAGCGGGGCGGCGGTGTAGCCGAGCGGCGCCGTGCCGCCCGACGCGCGGATTGCATAGCGGAAAGGCGCACCGACTTGTGCTTGGACCTTGGTATTGCTCGTGAACTCTTTGGGCGACACGACGGCCGTGGTCACGAAAAGCATTTCGCTCGCGCTCGTCGCGCTGCCGGCCGAGTTCGTCACCACGCACCGGAACAACGTCGTATGATCGGCCAGGACGGTTGGCGGCGTCGCGTAGGAGGGTCCGTTCGCACCCGCGATGTCCGTGAGGTTGTCTGCGGAGGCGAAGGTGCCTTTCTGCCATCGGTAGCCGAGTGGCAAAGGACTCCACGCGGTGACGGAAAACACGCCCGTCTGGTTGGTGAGCACGCGTGTTCGTTCCGGGTTCGCCAAGATGACGGGGGCGTTTGGTGCGGGCTTCACCGTCAAGGTCGCGGCGGTGCTGGTGGCGCTCCCGGCGGAGTTGGAAACCAAGGCGCGAAAAGTCGCGCCGCAGTCGGTGCCGATGGCTGAGGGCAGCACGAGCGTGGAGGCGGTGGCCCCCGGGATTGCCACGCCGTTCTTCAGCCACTGGTAGCGCAACGGGGGGGTGCCCGCGGCACTGGCCGAAAAAATGACGGGGGTACCCGCGTACACGGCCAAGTCGGCAGGATGCGCGGTGATTGCGGGGTCGGATGCGACGGCGTTGACCGTCAGCGTCGCGACCGCGCTGGTGACGCATCCCCATCCGTTGCTGATGACAGCGCGGTAGGTCGAGCCGCCGTCCGTGAGCGCTGTGGGCGGCGTGGTGTACCAGACGGAGGTCGCGTTCGGGATTGGCGCGCCGTTCTTCAGCCACTGGCAGCGAAGCGGCGCCCGGCCGTTGGCGACCGACCAGAACGTCGCCGGCAGGCCGCACGGCTGGACGTTGTTGACCGGGTCCGAGACGATTCGCGGGGGCGCCTGGGTGCTGGTCAGATATTGGCTGAAAAAGGACCACAGACCGTCGGCCATGTTGTAGCCGGTCTGGACGCCGGGCGTCGGATACGTGTGGGTGCCGCCGATGATCGTGACGAAGGCGACCTGCGTACCGTTCGTTCCGTTGCGCCAGGTCGTCTGCGTGACCTTGCCCGGGATGAGGGGCGACGCCTCGTACGTCGTGACGGGGGTCGCGTCAAGCAACTCGTCGGTCGCGAGCCACGCGTCCACCGAGTCTTTCACCATGACGTAGGGCACGTTCGAGTCCGCCGTGCCGTGGAAGACGATCATCGGCACGGGCGCCGACGGGATATTGGCGGTCAGGCTCATGAACTCGTTCAGCGGCCCTGCCGCGCGGATCATCTGCGGGCGCTCACACGCGAACGCGAACGACTGGTGGCCGCCTTTCGAGATGCCGATGATGAACGCGTCGTTGCAGTTGTCGGACGCCCGCACGCGGTTGATCACTTCGGTCGTGTAGTCGTAGTCCTCGTAACCGACGATGCGCGGGTTGTCGTTGACCCAGACGGTGCCCGGCGTTCCGGTGGAGTTGCCCGAGAAGGAGCAGGAGACGACGACGAAGCCGGCCTGAGCGGCCTTGGCGTTGAGCATCGTTGCCGCGCCGGAATTGGGGCTGGCCTCCATGACGAGGATCATCGGCACCGGCGAGGCGGTGGAAAGGCCGTCGGGACGGTAGAGATAGTAATAGCGATTCTGGGTGATCGGGTTGCCGTTCTTGTCGGTGGTGCTCAAGGTGAAGTTCACCTTGACCGCCGTGGCCGCGCATGCCCCGCTTGCGAGAAACGCCGCCGCGAGGAGGCCGCAGGCGGTGAGGAATGTCTTCGCGTAACGGCAAACGCCTGCTCGCTTCGCGGGCCGAACTTGCAGCCCGACTTCAGCCTTTGACCGCATATTCATGGTGGTATTATGAGGACTAGCGGACGAAAGCGCAAGCGCCTCCCGAGTTTTTCGGGCCGCGTGCGCTGAACGGCTGACCGCGCTGTCCCGCGAAATCCACTTGAAGTGTTTGTGCCTTTTTGAAAACATCGGGTTGAGAAATCGCATGAGGGCTATGTCCGGGTTCGACGTCCGCCAAGAGGTTACACCTAATGAATATTCGCCTTTTCTTTCAGCTGTTTTGCGCGGCCATGCTGTCCGCGCCTGCCCTCGCCGGGGCCGATCCGGCCGTCAAACTGGAGGCCGGCAAGACGTTCACCGTCCCGTTTCCGGACATGCCGCAGACATTCCATGCGGTCTTCCAGAAGAAAGACGTTCAGGCGCAGATGACGGTTCGGCTCCCCGCGAACTATGACCCGGCGAAAAAGTTCCCGCTGTTGGTTTTTCTTAACGGTTGGGATGGCGGCGACGGCACGACGCTCGGTTATGCTGGCGGGCTGACCCAAGGGCGGGACTTCGTCTGCGTGAGCATGCCGCTGTTCAAGACTCCGGGTTATCAGGTGGCCAAGGCCAATACTCCGGGGGCCGGTTTCATCATGGTGGAAGAAGACGGCAAACACATGTGGCCCTTATTCAGAGCGATGCTCACGAAGGCGGAGGAGTTGGTCCCGAACATTGACAGTGATCACCGGATTCTCGGCGGATTCTCTCAAGGCGCGCACGCCACCGCGGCCCTCATCGACGGCTCCGGCGGTGAGGCGACGCTGTTGTTTTCGGCGTTTCTGGTTGTCGAGGGCGGCGGGAAGATGAAGCACTATGAGAGGCTCAAGGGCAAGGCGTACATGATGGTCTCCAGCAACGCCAAGTCGCGCCCCCGCGCCGAGCAGATCTGCGCCGCGGCCAAAGCCGGCGGAGCCAGGACGGCTTTCCTTTGCGAAGATGTCGGCAAGCACGATTTCCCCGTGTCGGCGTATCCTAAGGTGCGAACTTGGTTGCTGGAGACGGCGATGCAGTAGCGGGTGGACGTTTGCATGCGGACACGGAGGAGGCGCGATCCACCTGCTCTTCCGGGGGATGCTGCTGGTTTGCGCCTACCTGTTGCCCATCGACGACGACCGGACGCGCGAGGTCGCACCATAAGAGATAAATTGTCTGTCCCTCTGTAGACTCTTGCCACTTGTCAATGCCAAGCGGCAGGCTTGGCGCTGACAGGCTGTTGTCA
>JAEAMG010001390.1_pt1 | contig 18601 bp, 20 predicted proteins | sample 8958741 | NCBI WGS metagenome assembly JAEAMG01 (sample SAMN16933256, study PRJNA681125) | bioreactor sludge metagenome | isolation source: anaerobic bioreactor treating anionic surfactant - SDBS | place: India: Bengaluru | collected 2019-02-28 | reverse complement strand
TGGAATGAAAAAAAGTCAAGGCAATGCTCACTGACTCCATGTATTTTTTCCGAATGCCCGGTCGGGCGAATTGTGATAGAAATGCCCCAGGTGGAATGATGGAAGGAGAATGGCTGTGATTTTTCTGCCGGCAGACCGGGAGATCTGTAAGACGATTCTGAGATCGGTGCGTAAGGACGGCTTCACCGACCTGACGGTCGCCGACGGAATCGTAAAGCTCGGGTTTCATTTGATCGGTGCACCCTATGAGGAGGATACGCTGGAGCAGAAAGGACCGGAGGAGCTTGTCGTCAACCTGCGCGCTTTCGACTGCGTAACGTTGATCGAGAACGTCATTGTTCTGGCGCGCCTGGGCCGGACCGGGCGGAGCTCTTTCCGAGACTTCACCGACGAGCTGGAGAGGATCCGCTACCGGGGCGGACGCAGGAACGGCTACGCGTCCCGACTCCATTATTTCACGGACTGGCTTTTGGACAACGGACGCCGCGGCATCGTCCGGGATGTCACGAGGGAGCTGGGGGGAAGGCCCTTCCGGAAGGATTTTCACGCAATGACCGATCGCCGAGAGCAGATCCCGCCCCTGCGTGACGTCGCTGCGTTCCGTCGGATGCGGTTTGTGGAGGCTGCCTGTTCGAGCCGCACGTTTTATTACATTCCCAAAACGCATGTGATAGAGATGCAGAAACAGATCGAAAATGGCGACATCATCGCGATCACGACGGATGTGGAAGGGATCGATGTCCGTCATGTGGGGATGGCCGTCCGCGGCCCGCGGGGGCTTCATCTCCTCCATGCCTCGCGCAAGGCGGGCAAGGTCGTTCTCTCCGGCGCCACGCTCAGCCGCTATCTTCTGTCGCATCGCGCGCGGACGGGAATCATCGTCGGAAGGGTGATCCCGGCAGACGTCGCGCCGGCAAGACCCGCAAAGGAGAAAAGATGAAAAACCGGGAACGGCAGAGCCTTGCCTCCATCCCGAAGGGATATCACTTCTTTGTCCTGGCCGTGGCCATCGGCATCGTGATCGGGACGGTGGGCCCTCTTCTGCTCGAGTATTTCGGAATCATCGACTATGTGAAAAACTGGCCCTGATCTTTTTCGCTCAGCAAGTCCAGAACGGCGCCGGTTTTGGCATCATCGAAGGCCACCTCCCGGAATAGGGACGAAACAAGATCCGGCGTCAGGGCCAGGAAATCCTGCTCCCGCGGGGTGATGATCACGCCGCCCATGTCCGCCGCACCGGGGCTGATGAGGAGCCTCTCCGCGCCTTCCCGGAAATAGGCGTCCGGCCGGTGCTTCAGCCGGGGAAAGAGCATCAGGCGCCACCCTTCCGCGGCGTGTGTGCAAAGGACATTCAGCTTCGGCTCCCCGTCGGTTGATGTCAGACGGCCGATCGCGCGGATGGTCTTTTCCGTGACCGCGATGACTTTTTCCTCACTTTTCCCTTCGATCAGCAGGATTCCCCGGCCGAGCCCTGCCGTCCGGGAGATCTTTACGCCGTCCGACGGTTTCGATTCAATCCGCTTTCCCGGATCGAGAATTTCCTGCTCCACCGGCATCTGCCCGGCTTGGGCCGCCTGAAAATGGAGGTGATCCGGGGCCGAGGCGCCGGCTTGCGGCCCATTGTAGAAGACGGTCATCCGGGGGCCGAAATCCGCCGCGAGTCTCAGAAAAATTCCGAGTTGACCCGAAAGGGACTGCGGCGAGTGACGGATACTGCTGATTGTCCAATGGCCCGGGAAAATGGGCGCCGGGTTGCAGAGGATGAGGAAATCGTCCCGGTAGCGGATGGCCTGAAATGGGCGCCGGGTTGCAGAGGATGAGGAAATCGTCCCGGTAGCGGATGGCCTGTTGCTCCGGGGGGAGATTTTCGAGGCAGAGAAAACAGGGTCGGCGGCGAATCGATTCCGGATCGAGTTTCGCACCGCTGCTGACGATCCGCCGAGGATTGAACTGCACCCGGACACTCCAGCCGTCCCCGTCGATCCTGCGGGTCCGGGCCGCCGACAGGGCCGCGTATCCATCGATCAGTGCCGGCCAGTTTTTCCTCTGCCTGGCGAGAAGATCCTCCGCCAACTGCACAAGCAACGACGATCCTCCTTTGCCGTCAAACGAAGCAAGACATCGTTGCGTTTGCCTGTCTTCCGTCCCTTGGCTCCGCGTCATGATCGGATCACCTTGTAGCCGATCCGGTGCAGCACGGTGGTTCCTCCCATCCGGAAAGGCTCCTCCCGGACGAACCGGAAGCCCCGCTTGTCGTACCATCGGCGCGCCGTCTCGTTCGGAACCATCACGCCGACCCAGATCTCGTCAAGTCCATTGTTCAACGCCTTCCTCTCAGCGGCCTTGAGCAGTTTCCCGCCGATGCCGATCCCCTGGACGCCGGGAAGGATATAGAGAGACGCCAGGTAGAGACGGTTTTCATTTTTGTGAAACTGCGCACGGGCAAAACCCGCCGCCGATCCATCCGCCTCGCCGATGAAGCCGTGGACATGCGGGCTTTCATACAGGTGGGTCAGGGATTCGATGCGGTAGGTTGCCGCGTGATAACACCGCAGGTCCTCTACCGGGATGAAGGCGCGATAGGCGTCCATCCACGATTCCCAGAGGATCCGTTGCACCGTTGGAAGGTCATCCCTTCGCCATGGCCGGATCAGGACTTCCATCCCGCTGCCCTGTTCATTTTTCGGCGCGCCCGGATCTCCATCGTCCGGATCCGGTCCTTGTAGGCATCATTTCGGTTTGCCTGTTCGATGGAAAGTTTTGCATCCGTATTGCCCTTCCAGCGCCGGCAGAGGTAGAGGCTCTCGTAGATCCGGCCGATCCGGTATTCCCGGGCGAGACGAAGGGCGACCGCATAATCCTCGCCGTAACCGACATTGGGAAAACGGATCCTGCGCAGGATTGCCGTGTCGAAAGCCCGGGGGGCCCCCAGGCCGTTGATGCGCAACGCGTTGTTCCGCCCGTTTTCATCCGTCCACTCCCGGTGGTCGATCAATCCCGGAGGGATCTCTTTCAGGTTTTCATCGACGATGGTGTACGAGCCGACGACCATCGGACAATTTCCCCTTCGAAGTGCATCGACGAGACGCTGGAGAGCGGTCTCCCCGCAGTAGAGATCGTCCGAGTCAAGTTGGACGGCGTATCGGCCGCACTCCTTCGAAAAAACGGCTTCGTTCCAGCAGCCGCCGATGGAAAGATCGCGCCGTTTCGGGAGGATGTGTTTCAATGCGGGATGGCGGTCGGCAAGATTTGCGAGGATGACCGTCGTCCGGTCCGTCGAATGGTTGTCCACGACGATGACGTTGAAGGGAAAATCGGTCCGTTGTGCGAGGGCGCTTCCCACTGCGTCGGCCACGGTTCGGGCCCGGTTTCGAACGGGCATGACCACGCTGGCCTCGACAGGAAAGATTCGGTCCGAAACCGGGACATTCCGGAACGATGGGCGGAGCCAAGCCCCGATTCGTTTCAGGTGAAGCGTTGCCGCCTCCTCCATCTCCTGTTGGAACAACCGGTTCCGGGGATCAACATAGTCGAAGTGTCTCTCCCGTGCCCGGGAATGGACCTGCATCGCATCCTGTTTTTCCGAGGATTTCTTCACGACGGATAGCCGCTCCGGGAGATGGAAGAGCCTGCGGTCCGTCGAAATCTTCAGCCGGAGGTCGTACCAGCCTGCCCACCGGAATGGGGGGATCTCGCCGTATTTCCGGAGCGCCCGGCGGGCGGCGGCGGTGGATATCAGGATCATCGGTCCGAAATCGAAGCGATCGCGGATACTCCCCGTCTGATAATCGTTCAACGGATGTTCCCGAAGGCTTTTCCCGATCGGCTCGGCGTAGTCCGCATAAACCATTCCTGCCCTGGTTGCCGCGGCTGCGGCGATCAGCCTCTCCGGGGCATGAGGGTCGATCCGTATGTCCGCACGGAAGAGATAAAGAATGTAGCGTGTTGAAACATCGGATAAAAGGGTATTCCAGGTCCGGCCGGAAACGGGTCCATCACAGCGGAAGGCCTCGCAGCCCGAGGGCAGAAATAAACCATTGCCGGGATCGAGCACCAGAACCCTGCGGATCGAAGGGTTTTTCAGGAAGCAGTTCGCCGGTCCTCCTCTCCCGCGAGCCAAATTTCCGGGAATGACAGCGGTGATCATCTTTTTACGCCTTCAGGACAAAGAGGGCATCGGCGACGACAGGCCGATTTCCCGAGAGGATGATCGGGTTCAGATCCATCTCCGCAATCTGCGGATGGCGCAATGCGATCGTTCCCACCGCCTGCAGGATCGTGGCCAGGGCGGTCGAGTCCACGGCCGGAAGGCCCCGGAATTCGCCCAGAAGCGCCTTTGCCCGTATGTCGGTCAGCATCTCCTCCGCCTCGGAGGGCCCCAGCGGCGCTGCCCGGAAGGAGGCGTCGTTCAGCGCTTCCGTGAAGACGCCGCCCAGACCGAACAGAACGCAGGGGCCGAAACCGGGGAAGCGGATCATTCCCGCGACGAATTCACGTTCGCCCGCGACCATCTCCTGGATCAGGATGGGTGTCTCCCGGCCTGCGGCGGCACGGATTCTACGGACGGCATCGCGGAGGGCCGCTTTCGTTCGAATGTTGAGGGCGATCAATCCTTTCCCGGACTTGTGCAGGATCTCCCAGGCGCAGGCCTTGGCGACGACGGGGAACCCGATTTCGTCCGCGATTTTCACGGCCCCCTCTTCGGTCTCCGCGATCTGCTCCCGCACGATGGGAACGCCGTAGCAGGCCAGGATCCTTTTGGACTGGTGCTCGTCGAGGGCCTTCTGGCCTTTGGCCAGGGCTGTGCGGATGATTTCGCCGGCTTCCGGAGATTCCGGGGGTAGAGGTGACCGTTCGACCGTTTTGCGTCCGCGGATCTCCAGATGTCGGAGGAGCGAGACCATCCCCCGAGCCGCCTTTTCGGGCGAGTCGAAGACCGGGACATCGTGATCCATGTAGAATGAAGTGTTGTTGTCCTCACGGCCGAAAAAAGAGGAGACCACCAGCGGCAGACCGTATTTCCGAGGAAGCTCCACGGCGGCGGTCATGTCCACTGCATTCAGTTCCAGGAAGGTTTCCAGGGGGATGTTCCCCAGGATTTCACGGACGTGCGGATAAGCGACCTTCATGAAGCCGGAATTCATGGCGCCGTGGACGATAACGGCATCCGCCTCGCCGCTCTCCATGATCATTTCCGGGATGGTTGTGGCCAGAAGCTTCATGTCCAAATGAAACGTGAGATCCACCGGATTGGCGCTGGAGGCATGGCCGGGGATGAGATTCCGTATTTTGGTTTGCAGCGCCCCGGAGAAACGGGGGACCGTCATGCCGCCCCGATCGGCGTTATGGGAGATGGCGGTTCCGGGCCCACCGGAGTTTGTGACGACGGCAAGCCGCCGCCCACGAAGAGGCGGCTGGGCGGCGTGGACCCACCCGTGTGCGTAGAGATCCTCGACGGAGTGGCAACGGATGATTCCGCACTGTTTGAAGATCCCTTCGTAGAGATAATCAGGGCCGGCCAGGGCGCCGGTGTGGCTCAGGCCCGCCCGGGCGCCGGCGGCCGAACCGCCCACATACTGGGCAAGGACCGGCTTTTTCGGGGTGATCTTCTGCGCGGTTTCGATGAACCGGCGGCCGTCGCGAATCCCCTCGATGTAGAGGATGACCGCCTTGGTCTGCTCATCTTCCCCGAGGTATTGCAGGGCATCGATGATATCAATGTCGGCCTCGTTGCCGCAGCTGACGGCTTTGCTGAACCGGATCCCGCGCTCGCGCAAGTAGGCGAGGGTCTGCGTGATATAGGTGCCGCTCTGGGAGGCCATTCCGAGCATCCCCGGCCGCTTCTCCAGGGTGGCCACGGTCATGTTGAGCGAGATGGCCGTGTTCACGATCCCCATGCAGTTTGGGCCGAGGAAACGGATGCCGTGGGTCGCGGCGATCTCCCGAAGCCGGTCCTCCAGCGCCCGCCCTGATTCGCCGGTTTCCTTGAAACCGGCGCTGATGATGATCGCCCGTTTCGTGCCGATCCTCGCAAAGTCTTCGAAAACCGGAACGACGTGAGCGGTCGGCACTACCAGCATCGCCAGATCCGGGACTTCGGGAAGATCGAGAGGTGATGGGCAGGCTGGGTGGCCGAGGACGGTCTTCTCGGTTGGATGGACGGGGTAGAATTTCCCCGTGTAGCCGTCCTTGAGGATGGCGAGTGCTTGAAGCGTCCCCATTTTCAGCGGATTGTTGCCGGCGCCGGCAACAGCGATGGATTTCGGGTTCAGAAGCAGGTGCAGAGGATTCTCCGGCATGGGTTCCCTCCTGGGGCGGATCATCAAGGGCATGAACGAAAGCGCGGGCAATATAGGCAAACGGGCATTCCCTGTCAAGGATAAACCAAGATAAACCGGAATCATCATCCGGCACGATCGGCAATATCTATTTCGGAATTTTTTCAGTAGTCATGTTCTCCAGGGTCATCTTTTCCGGCTTTACAAACGAGCGTTTTCAAGATTTAATACCGAACAAAGCAATTTGTGAAAGGAGATATGAAACATGTCTGAAAACAAGGCCCCCGGTTCACCTTATGATATTGTGATCATCGGCGGCGGTCCGGCCGGACTCACTGCGGGGATGTACGCCGCGCGGGCGGACATGCGGACGCTTGCGATCGAGGGCGCATCCAATTTGAGCCAGATCACGGCGACCGACATCATTGAGAACTATCCGGGGATCCCAGGCGGGATCAACGGCTTCGAGCTGATCGAGCGTTTCAAGACGCAGGCCGTCGGGTTCGGCCTGCAGAACGCGTCCGGAGACGTGACGGAAGTGAGGCAGGCCCGGTTCGGGGATCAAAACGGATGGGAGGTCGTCGCCGGCGAACAGCGCTACGGGGCGCTTTCTCTGGTCCTCGCCACCGGAGCGGCCTGGCGCCGGCTTGGCGTTCCGGGCGAGGAACGCTTCATCGGCCGCGGTGTCTCCTTCTGCGCCACCTGCGATGCCCCTCTGTTCCGGAACCGGGAAGTGGCGGTGGTCGGGGGAGGGGACACGGCAATTCAGGAGGCGATCTATCTCACCCGTTTCGTGAAGAAGGTCACGGTGATCCACCGGCGGGACCGGCTGCGGGCGACGGCGATTCTTCAGAAGAGGGCCCTTGCCGACGAGAAAATCGTCTTTGCATGGAATTCCGTCGTCGATGCGATCGATGGCCTCGACCTGATCCAGGAGATTCGCCTGAAGGACGTCAAAACGGGGGAAAAGAGAACCCTTCCCGTCAGCGGTGTCTTCATCTTCGTCGGCCTCACACCGAATACGGCCCCTTTCCGGAAGCTGGTCTCGCTGGACGGGAGCGGCTACATCACCGTGGATGCGAACATGCAGACTTCCGTCCCCGGGATCTTCGCCTGCGGGGACTGCACCGCCAAGCGTCTGCGGCAGGTCGTCACCGCCTGCGGCGATGGGGCAACGGCCGCCTTTTCGGCCCAGCTTTATGTGGAGGAGTTGAAGGGAGAAGCCTACTGAAATGGAGACATGGATCGCCGCCTGGCAAAACCTGCCGGCGCACCTGAGCCCGTACCTGTTCCAAATCGGCTCCTTTCAACTGCGTTGGTATAGCCTGATGTACCTGGCGGCCTTCGCCTGCATCTACCTCCTCGTCACATACCGCATCCGGCGGGAAAATTTGCCTTACACGACGGAGACGATCCAGGATTACTTCGTCTGGGCCATCCTCGGGGTGATCCTCGGCGGCCGCCTGGGCTATGTCTTTTTCTACAACCCCCATTACTACTTGCATCATCCGCTGGAGATCATCTTCCCGTTTCAATTCAGCGGGGGATTCCATTTTGTGGGGATCAGCGGGATGTCCTACCATGGGGGGCTGATCGCGGTTCTGCTGGCCACACTGATCTTCTGCCGCCGTCGAGGGATCGACTTCTGGCGTTTTGCCGACCTCTTCAGCTCGGCGATTCCGCTCGGCTATACCTTTGGCCGGATCGGCAACTTCGTGAACGGCGAACTCTATGGCCGGGCCACGGATGTTCCGTGGGGAATGGTCTTTCCACTCGATCCGACTCACTTGCTTCGCCACCCCTCGCAGCTTTACGAGGCCTTTTTCGAGGGGATTGCGCTGTTTGCCCTCCTCTGGACGATCCGCAAGCGATTTACATTTACCGGCGCCCTCTTTGCCGTCTACATCACGGGTTACGGCGTCGTCCGTTTCTTCATCGAGTTTTTCCGGGAGCCGGATGTTCAGCTCGGGTTTGTTCTGGGCCCCTTCAGCATGGGGCAACTCCTCTGTCTGATGATGATTGGAACGGGAATGATCCTGTATGCTATCCGACGGGAATGGGGGAAAGGCGGTCTTCAAGACAAGTCTTCTATTTCTTCTGTCTGACGAAAGGAATGGGGTATGGGAAAACAGGTTGTGATAATAGGGGCTGGGGCCGGCGGCGCTTCCGCGGCTGCCGAAGCGCGGCGGCGCGATCCGTCGCTTTTGATCACCATGATCGAGCAGAGATCCGAGGTTTCGGTTGCCGCTTGACCGATGCCCTATTACATCGGAGATGTAATCCAAAAAGCGGAAAAACTGATTGCGAGGACCCCGGAAAAATTCCGGGAAACAGGGGTGAATGTGCGGACCGACACCCGCGTCGAGGAGGTGGATCAAAAGGCGGGCGAGGTCCGCCTGGCTGGCGGGGAACGGCTTCCCTACGATATTCTGGTCCTGGGGACAGGGACAGTGCCTCTGATGCCCGGAATTCCCGGGCAGGAGCTCGAGGGGGTCTTCACGTTGAAGAAGCTCTCCGACGCGATCCGGATCAAGGCATGGCTCCGCGAGATTCCCTGTCGCAAGGCGATCATTATCGGGGCCGGTTTCATCGGGATGGAGATGGCCGAGGCGTTGCGAAATCTCAACCTGGAGACCCAGGTTTTCCATCGGGGAAAACTCCCGGTGAACCGCTGGGATCCGGAGCTTTCGCGGGTTGTTCTGGAGGAACTCCGTCGAAATGGAGTCGATTTCGTCACGGACACGGAGGTTCGGGCTGTTTCGGAGGGCAGGAACCATCGCCTCCGTTTGGTCACGAACCACGGCGAGTCTGAGGCGGATATGATCCTGATGGCCGTCGGGGTCCGGCCCGATGTCGTGCTGGCAAAACAGATGGGGCTCCCGCTCGGCGAAACGGGGGCAATCCGGGTCAACTTCTCCCAGCGAACCCCTTATGAGGAGGTTTATGCGGTAGGGGACTGCGCCGAGTCCTTCCACCGGGTGAACGGCCGCTGGGTGAACATCCCGCTGGGCGACATCGCCAACAAGCAGGGGCGCGTGGCCGGGCACAACGTCGGCGGGGGACAGATGATCTTTCCGGGGATCGTGGGGGCACAGTCCTTCAAGGTGTTTGGCCTGGAAGTGGCGGCCACGGGGCTTGAAGAGCGGGAGGCCTTGCAGAACGGATTTCATCCGGTCAGTGCGCTGATCCGGGGGAACGCCATCGCCGGTTCGATGCCGGGAAATTCGAAACTGAGCATCAAGCTGATCGCCGACCGAGCGTCGGGAAAGCTCCTGGGGGCCCAGGCGGTCGGCAAGGAGGGGGCCGTGAGCCGGATCAACACCCTTTCGGCCGCCCTCTGGGCAGGCATGACCCTGGACGACGTCGGCTGGATGGACCTGGCCTACGCCCCGCCCGTGGGGCCGGCCTGGGATCCGATCCACATCGCCGCCCAAACCCTCCGGCGACAAATCTGAAGAACAACGAAGAGATTAAAGGGGCGCCGCCGGAAACGGGGCGCCCCTTCTTATTATTTGTGAGGTCAACCGACGCTGATCAGAGTTTGATGCCCAGTTCCTGGATCAGCGCTCCGTAGTCCTTGAAGGCCATGGGGATGAAGGCGGCCCAGTCCTTTGTATTGAGGTAATCGACCGGCTGGCCAAGCTGGGTCATGGTTTTGATAAAATCCTTGTCTTGGCAGACCTTCTTGAGCGTCGAGTCGAGGTATGCGATGATCTCAGGCGGTGTCCCGGCCGGGACGGCCACACCCTTCACCGATCCCCAGGTGGAGACGTCGATTCCCTGTTCCTTGAGGGTCGGGACGTTCGGCAGGGCGCCGTCACGCTTGTCCAGGGCCACGCCGACCGGGCGGAATCGGCCCGCTTTGATATGCGGCAGCACCTCGGAGGGGTGGCCGCCGCCGATCACCAGATGGCCGCCCGCCAAAGCAGTGACCGCATCGGCGCCGCCGGTGAAGGGGACGGTCGTGATCGGAACGCCGGTTCGCTTCGAGATCGACCTCATCACCAGGTCCACGGCCCCGGCCGCTGTGGAGACGGCGGCGGTGATCTTGTTGCCCTTCTTGCCCCAGTCAAGCACGTCCTTCAAGGTTTTAAACGGGGATTTCCCGCTGACGTTCACCACGACCGAGTGGATCGAGAGCCTCGAAACCGGGGCGAGGTCCTTCATGTGATCGTACGGCATTTTCTGCAAATGCGGCATGACCAGATCACAGCCGGAGCCGTAGGCAAACAGGACGGTGTAACCGTCCGGTTTGGCGCGGATGACATATTCGGTTCCCAGGACGCCGCCCGCACCCGGCTTGTCGATGACCGTCAACGGTTGGGGGCTGTACTTGGTCCAGTATTTTTCGACCGTGCGGGCGAGAACATCGCTGGACCCCCCCGCTGCATAGGGTACGATGACCTGGATCGGTTTTGTCGGGTATTTTTCGGCGCCGAAGCACAGGCCGCCGGCCACGAGCATGGCAATCACGGCCAGGACCAGAAACAGGGTGACCTTACGCAGATGGTTCATGTCAGACCTCCTTGTTTAAGTTGAATTGATTTTGACGGTTTCCTATTTTGAATCATAACATCAAGAATTGCAACCGATATTTGGGTGCATCAAGGAGCAGATTATTTTCTAACCTTTTTGCGCAGCGAAAGGAACGCTTGCCCCACGATAAGCAGGACCATGATGCCGATCAGGGTCCCGGAGATCGGGCGGCTCACAAAGATGGTCGGGTCGCCGCCCGAAATGAGCAGCGACTGTCTCAGCGACCTCTCCACCATGGGGCCCAGGACAAAGGCGAGCGGCAGCGGGGCCGGGTCGAATTTCAGTTTCCGGATTCCGTAACCGACAAGGGCAAAGAAGAGCATCGAATAGACGTCAAAGATCTGGTTCTGGACGCTGTAAACCCCGACGGTTGTGAAAAGGACGATGACCGGCGCGAGGATTCCATAGGGGACGCGGAGCATCTGCACCCAGAGACCGACCAGCGGCAGGTTCAGGACCAGCAGCATCACGTTTCCCAGGTACATCGAGGCGATGACCCCCCAGAAGACGTCCGGATGTTCCGTGATCAGGAAAGGCCCCGGCGTGATCCCCTGGATCATCAGGGCCGCGAAGATCATGGCGATAGACGGGTTTCCGGGGATGCCCAGCGTGAGCAGCGGAATGAACGATGAACTCGAGGCCGCGTTGTTGGCCGATTCCGGCCCGGCCACCCCCTCGATGATGCCCTTGCCGAATTCCTCCGGGGTCTTGGAATATTTCTTTTCGACCGCATAAGAGGTCAGAGACGCGATGACCGCGCCGCCGCCCGGGATGATGCCGACGAAAAACCCGATAAGAGATCCCCGTAAAATAGCCCACCTGGAGTTCGCCCAATCCTTGAGGGTCGGAAAGATCTTTCCGAGCTTCGAGGTGACGAGGTCCGTGGACAGCTTGCGCTCGAGATTGTAGAGGATTTCGCCGAGGCCGAAGACCCCCATCGCAAGCGTCACGAAATCGAACCCCCCCTGGAGGCCGGTGCTTCCGAAGGTGAAGCGGATCTTGCCCGAGATCGTATCGAGGCCGACCATCGCCAGCAGGAGACCGACACAGATGATGATCAACCCCTTGATGATCGACCCGCCGGAGAGGAATACGGCCAGCAGCAGGCCCAGCGAGGTTAATGCAAAATACTCGGGGGGGCCGAAGTCGAGTGCAAATTCGGCGAGCGGCGGCGCGAAGAAGGTCATCCCGATGATGGAGACCGTTCCGGCAATGAACGATCCGATCGCGGCGATGGCCAGGGCCGCCCCCGCCCGTCCTTTCTTGGCCATCTGGTAGCCGTCGATGCAGGTGACGACGGAGGCCGCTTCGCCCGGAAGGTTCAGCAGGATGGAGGTGGTGGATCCTCCATACATGGAGCCGTAGTAAATACCTGCCATCATGATGATGGCCGTCACCGGGGAGGATATGACGTAGGTCAGCGGCAGCAGCAACGCAATCGTTGCCGCGGGCCCCAGGCCGGGGAGGACGCCGATGGCCGTTCCGATCAGTGCGCCGAGAAAGGCAAACAGGATGTTCGTTCCCGTCAGCGCGACGTCGAATCCGGAGAGCAGGCCGCTGAAAATCTCCATGGGGGCTCCTTATCTCAGAAACAGTTCCTCGGGGATCGGGACTTTCAGGAACAGTTTGAGCTCCTTATCTCAGAAACAGTTCCTCGGGGATCGGGACTTTCAGGAACAGTTTGAAAAGCGAATACATCGCAGCGGTGGCCAGCACGGCGATGACCATCGTCTTGACCCATTTTTCGCGTTCGATGATCTGCTGCCAGGCGACCATGAAGATCAGGGTTGAGGTGATGTAGCCGAGCGCCTCCATCGTCCATCCATAGAGGATCATCAGTGCCAGGGAGACGATGGGCCGATACGGCATGCGCTTTCCCGTCTCTCCCACGTATTCCCGATCCTCTCTCGACGGGAAGGCCACGAACCAGCAGATCCCCAGGACCGCCAATCCCGCCCCGCATAGGAAAGGAAGGAATCCCGCATCGGGAACATGGATCGTGCCGAGCTTCAGGGCGCTCCACGCATAGTACATGATCATCAATCCCCCCAGGGATATGATGACCGCCGCAATGCGTTCGGATTTTTTCACGATCGTTTTTCCTCCTTTACCGCTCAATGGAGAATGGCAGGGCTTCTTTTCCCCCTCTACAACTTCTAACGATTTTTGATGTTTCTCGACTTGGACCGAGCAGGCTACCGATGATAGACATCGGGATTGACGATATACTGTGGCTTTTTCCCTGAGAGGACATCCACGATCCCCTCCGCCGCGCCGGTGGCCATCCGGATCACGCACTCCTCGGTCAGCGCCGCGCTGTGCGGCGACAGCAGGATGTTCTCCAGCGCAAAGAGCGGGTTATCCCTCAGGGGCGGCTCCGGATCGTAAACGTCGATGGCCGCCGCGGCAATGACGCCCGATCGGAGCGCCATGCAGAGCGCCTTTTCGTCGACGACTTCCCCCCGGGAAAAATTGATCAGAAACGAGGTCGGTTTCATCAGACGGAGTTTTGCCTCGTTGACCAATCCCCGGGTTTCCGGGGTCAGCGGGGTGTGGAGGGAAACCACATCCGCCTGCCCAAAAACGTCATCCATCCGCGCCAGAATCGAAACGCCCAACCGGTCTGCCGTCTCCGGCCGGATGTAGGGGTCAAAGGCGATGACCTTCATATTGTAGGCCGCCGCCGCGCGGCGGGCAACCATCGAACCGATCCTGCCGATGCCGACGAGACCCAGAATCTTGCCGTCCAGATCGACCGCCTTGTAGCTGTTCCGGATCTCCCAACGGCCTTCCCGAGTCGCCCGGTCATAAGAAACCGCACGTTTTGCCAGGGCGCCGATGGCCGTGATCGTGTGCTCGGCCACCGATGTGGCGTTGGCGTCGGGGGTGTATACGACGACGATCCCTTTTTCGGTTGCTGCCTTGACGTCGATGTTGTCGACACCGACGCCGTGCCGGCCGATCACCTTGAGGGCATCCGCCGCCTCAATGATCTCCCCCGGAAAAGGGGCGGTGCGGACGACGACGCCCGCGACGCCCCTGATCTCTTTCAGGACGGTTGCCACGGACGGATCGGAGGCCACACGGACATCGAACCTTTCATCGAACACCCGGACGCCCCGTTCATGAATCGGCTGGACGATCAGGATCTTCTGTTTCATCGGATCACCTCATCAGGATCGGATCAGTCCCATCTCCACGAGGATCTTGCGCAGCTTCTCACGGTTTTCCCGGGTCATCGGACCGACGGGTGGAACCGCGGGACCGGCCTCGATCCCGATCATGTTCAGAGCCTCCTTGATGACGACGGGGAAGGTTCCCAGGCCGAAGGCGATCCGGAGCGGCGCCAGGCGGTATTGGGCCTCGAGCGCCCGCTGGTGATCCCCAGCGAGGAAGGCCTCGTAGATCTCCACCGGGACGCGCGGGTCGACGTTTCCCGTGGCGCAGATCGAACCTTTGGCCCCGTAGCAGAGCGCCGCATAGATCAGCGTGTCGCGTCCCATCAGGACGTGGAAATCCATCCCCCGGGTGAGGCGGATGTATTCGGCCGTAAGCGACATGTCGCCGCTGGAATCCTTGATGCCGACGATGTTTTCGACGGCGGCCAGCTCCAGGACCGTGGAGGTCGGGAACGGCACCTGCGTCCGGTCCGGGTTGGAGTAGAGCAGGATCGGCAGGTTGGGGCAGGCCTTCGCAATGGCCGTGTAGTGCGTGATGAGTTCCCGCTGACTCGGAACGAGGAAGTACGGGGTAATGGCCGACACCGCGCTGACACCGAGATCCTGAGCCATCTTTGTGGTTTCAATCGCCTCGCGGGTGGTCACGGCGCCGGTTCCCGCGTAAACGGGAACCCGGTCGCGGGTCTCGTCGACAACGATCCGGATGGCTTCTTTTTTCTGTTCGAAGGTAAGCGAAAAAAATTCCCCCTGGCTTCCGACCGGGAAAAGACCGTGAACCCCGCCGTCGATCAGGTGATTGGTCAGTTTCCGGAGCGCGCCTTCGTTGATGCGTCCCTGATCATCCAGCGGCGTAACCATTGCGGGGATGATTCCCTTCGGAACAAATGGCTTCATAATGTTCTCCTTCATCCTATGGTTTCAATCGATGAGTTATCGGGAAAGACACCGTGCAGAAGCCGGGGACATGCCGAAAACGGCCGCTTTCCCTCGTGGCGGCCAAACCATAAGAAAAAGCGGCAGGACTGTCAAGTGTAAAAACCGGAGATGCGCTTTCAAAATCTCTCAAAAGCCCTTTTCCGCAGGGGGTTTCTCTGTTAGAATCACTTTCCAAAATTGGCTGGATAAGCGAATCGATTTGTCCGGAGGGTGCAGGAAAAGGTGACAACGAAAGGAATGGCGAGGCCATCGGGATCCCAACTGAGGCGGTGGGGAAAGCTGACGATGGAGAAGCACCGACGACGGGCAGGACTTTTTCTTGCTGAGGGCGGAAAGGTTGTCGGGGAACTCATCAGAAGCGGTCGGCCGGCGGAGGCGCTTCTGATTTCCCGGGGGGGCGCCGAGAAATGGGGAGAGCTGCTGGAAAAGGCTCCGTCCGAGATTCCGGTTTTCCGGCTGACCGACCGCGAATGGGCAATCCTGAGCCAGGACCCCTCCCCGGAAGGGTTGATGGCGGTGGCAGTGATGCCGCCCTACGTCGATCCGATGGACCGTCTATCGACGGAAACCGGGCCGCTGCTGCTGCTGTACCGGGTCAACAATCCCAACAACCTGGGCGCCCTTCTCCGGACGGCGCACTGGTTCGGCAGTCAAGACTTGAGTCTTTGAGGTATTGTGCGATGGAAGGGTTCATTCAGGTGACGACCACGACCGAAAAGAAAGAGGATGCCGAGCGGATTGCGCGCTCATTGGTCGAGACGCGGCTTGCTGCCTGTGTCCAGATCGTGGGGCCGATCGAAAGCATCTATCGCTGGAAGGGCCGGATCGAAAAGACCGGTGAGTGGCTCTGTCTGATCAAAAGCCGCCGTGACAACTACGGGGCGGTGGAAGAAACCATCCGTTCGCTTCACCCCTACGAAGTTCCCGAGATCGTTGCCGTCCCGTTCACCGCCGTAAGCCATGATTATCTTGGCTGGCTCCGGGATGAACTGTCCGCGACCTGCGAGGAATGAAGATGTTTCTGGTGGGAGATATCGGCGGCACGAAGAGCCGCTTGGCCATTTTTTCGGACGGCGCCGATCCGAGAGAGCCGCTGGCGGAGGAGGTTTTTCCCAGCGATCGCTATCCCGGGATCGAGCCCCTGATCCAAACCTTTCTTGAACGAAAGGACCTGACGGCGGACCGGGCCTGCTTCGCCGTCGCCGGGCCGGTCATCCGGGGCCGGGCGAAGATCACCAACCTTCCGTGGATCGCGGATGCCGAAGCGATTCAGGATCAATGCGGCATTCGATCCGTCCGGCTGCTGAACGATCTTGCCGCCACCGCCCGTGCCGTGCCGTTCCTGAAACCGGAGGAGATCCATACACTCTGTCCCGGCGAGCCGGCGGCCGATGGTGTCATCGCCGTGATCGCCCCGGGCACAGGCTTGGGAGAGGCCTTTCTGACTTGGAACGGGACATGTCGTCAGGAACACGAATCCGAGGGCGGGCACGCGGATTTCGCTCCGGGAAGCCCGCTGGAAGAGCAGCTTCTCCGCGAGCTCCGTAAAGAATTCGGGCATGTCAGCTACGAGAGGGTCTGCTCCGGGCCGGGGATCGCCCGGATCTATCGCTTTTTGGAGGGGGAGGGGGATACGGAACCGGCCCCGTTGGCCGGGAGGCTGGCCGCGGCCGACGATCCCACGCCCATCATCGTCGAGACGGCGCTGAAGGATAAGACCGGTCTCTGCCTTCAGACGATGGAACTTTTCTGCTCGATCCTCGGGGCCGAAGCGGGGAACCTGGCGTTGAAGACGCTGGCGATGGGCGGCGTCTTCATCGGAGGGGGGATTGCACCGCGAATTCTTCCCCTGCTGGAAAAGGGCCCCTTTCTGCCGGCCTTTCACGGGAAGGGACGGATGGCCGATCTGCTCCGGCGGATTCCGGTCCACGTGATCGTGGAACCACGGGCGGCGCTGATCGGCGCAGCCGACGCCTGCACGGTCTGTTGAACATTTTCATTCTCTGATGGAAGTCAAACCGTTTCCGTTATATCCGTTATCGTGAACGCTAACGGAGGGGGTCCCGGTGACGCCGATACCAGAGGTTCGGAAACAGGCGGTAAACGAGACGGGACACAGGACCGATGTACTCCCGCGTCCTCCGGTCAAATTGTATTGCCTGTAAAATTTGCTCACGGATTTCCTCCCGGCTCCGCGCTTCGTTGAAAATCTTGTAGGCGCAGCGAAAAATCGGGCTGTACATGTTCCTTTTTTTGAGGAACTGATGAACGTTGAAGATGGTGTTGGGTCCCTCCGGCTTGCCGTCGATCCCGCGCAGGACGTTCAGGTGCGTTTCAACGGAATTGCCGTTGAACAGCTTGTAGAAGAGCCGACCGTAGCGGTGGTTCTTGCTTGCATCGGAAGAGAGTGTCACATACATGTCCCCCACGCCGGCCTGGCTTTGGAAGGCCTGGAAACTCCCCCCGAGAATCCGGCAGATCGACCGCACCTCAACCCCCGCCCGTGAAAACAGGGTTCCGGGAATCGAATCCCCCAACTCCAGGCCGTCCACAACCCCTTTGAGGTTGGCTGCAATGTTTTTCAGCGCACCGCAGGTTTCGATCCCGACACTGTCGAAGTTATAGTATGAGGTGAGCTCCCGACGGTTGATGTCGATGAAGTTGCCCCTCACAATCTCACAAATCCTCCGCGGTCCCGCCACAGACAGACAAACCGGATTGCCCAGCGCAATGTCGACATCGAAGAAAGGCCCTCCGATCGAAACGACATCGTATCGGTCCTTCAAGCCCGTCAGCCGGTCCCGGATCATTTGCGAGGGGGTGAGCAGACGACGGGTCGTTTCAACCGCGGCAAGCCCCTTGATTGTCGAGATGAAACAGGTATGGGTGACCTTGCGGCGGAGGATAGGTTCGATCTGATTCAAAATCTCCGGCAGCCGGTCCATGGTGACCGTCAAGAGAATGAAATCGTTCTGTTCGATGACCCGTTCCAAGTCGTTCGTTGCGTAGAGGCTGGGGTGGAGCCTCGGGACCCTGTCCACGCCACCGAGTCGCCGTGCCAGGTCCTCGGTCAGATGTCGAGCGTTGAGATGATCCCGATTGATGGTTTTGCACACGTCCACATCATGGTAGTAGAGGATGACCCTCTTGTTCTCGCGGCCGAACTTGTAGGCGAAGGCCGTTCCGAGACGTCCCGGTCCGATGATGGCCATCCGATCTGTATCGAAGGATAAATTCAACATTTGTCCGTCTCAAATTTGCTGCGTCCTGGCCCCTCAGAGCAATTTTCGACACGCATCCTTCCAGAGTGTTTTGGTTATTGAAAAGGGGCACGAGTTCAGGCAGAGGTTACTTGATGACCACAAGACAACAAACCCTAAAAGGTGATGCCTTGGCGAACAGATTTAGCAGCATTTTCGGTCAAATTCTACGCCTAATTTTTCTGGATTTTACTTGATATGGTTTTTGGCCTGGCATATCGCATAGATAAGTCATGCAATTTCAAAAAGGGGACCCTCCGGGAGATCAGGCAGGAAAAGAGATTAGACTCGACCTCGACATCAATGTTTTCATCTTCCCGAGCGACAATCTACCGAAATGGATCAGTTTTGACCGCTCGCTTGCAACGGCAGCTCCTTGGAAACAGAAATGGATCCTATCTGACGGTTTTTT
>JAEAMG010001413.1_pt1 | contig 18622 bp, 14 predicted proteins | sample 8958741 | NCBI WGS metagenome assembly JAEAMG01 (sample SAMN16933256, study PRJNA681125) | bioreactor sludge metagenome | isolation source: anaerobic bioreactor treating anionic surfactant - SDBS | place: India: Bengaluru | collected 2019-02-28 | reverse complement strand
CTTGAATCGGCAGCGCGCCTGACGCAGCCTCGCTTGCGCTCGGCAGCTGCTACGGCGGGTGAGGCCAGGACCGACACTCAGGCAGCATTGCTCCCGAGCCTCAGGGCTGCTTACGATAAAACCCGGTCAGATAGTCCTGGCTGTCCGGCGCCGAGTTGTGCTCGATCACGGCAAAGCCCTTCACCAGTTGGATGTGATACGGCCCGGCCCGAGGCGGCGCCTGGGGTGCGCGCACGATGATCAGGTTTTCGGTTTCCATCGGCACGCGTTGGTGCGTGGTGATGATGACCTTGTCGGTGCCGGTGTCTTTGAGCGTCACTGTGAGTTCCGCCACCTCCCGGCCCTGAGCGTCGCGTTCGGGAAGGATTTTCAGGTCCAGGTCACCGTCGCGGTCGAGGAAATCGTCGCGCATCTGGTAATGGCCCTCGCGCTGGTCGCGGGCCACGTCGCCGAGTTTGTCGTACTCAGGCTCGCGGTCCTGCCTGTGCAGTTGAATCTGAAGTTCAGGCTGGTCGCCCTTGGCGCCACTGACCCAGGTGCCCGCGTAGGCATAGGGTTCGACGGTCTCCCGCGTGATGCGCCAGATGCCGGTTTGATGACCATCATCGGCATATTCGTGCAGGTAGATAAACGACTGGTCGCCGTATTCACCCTGATCGCCCACCAGCTTGATCGGCTTGCCGCTGCCACTTTTGGTGTAGCGCACTTCACCCATCAGCACCGCGCCCTGTTGCTGGTACCAGAGTTGCACCGGGATCTTGCCGTTGAGGGTGCCGGCCAGGAACTCGGGGTCTTCGTTTACCGGCCCTTCCAGCCTTGGCGTTTCCAGCCATTGGCCGTCCTTCCACTCGCCGGTGGTGCGCAGCATGTAGCCGCTGGGCATGCTGTTGTTGGCATCATCGTCGGTCGCGGGCACTTCTGCCTGGGTGTACGAGCTGAGTTTTACCAGTTTGCCGTCGCGCATCTGATAGCGGCTGGCGCGGGTCCAGCAGCAACCCCGGTCGGTCTGCGAATGGATAATGCCGTCCTTGGGATCGACCGAAAACATCCCGCCGAAGGTCTCGTTGGCCAGCGCGGTCAAGGGACCATTGAGCACCCAGTGGGGCTTCTGCGGGTCTTGCAGGTAGACGTCGTAACTCGATTGGAAGTCTTTATCCGCGCCGTTGCCGTTGCGGATTGCCAGGTCCTGGCGGCCATCCTGGTTAATATCGGCGAAGTACACCACCCCATTCTCCCCCATCAGGCGCCAGTCCAGGGTTTTGCCTTGGGCGTCCAGCGGCACCTGGGCGTCTGGGGTCTGCAGTTGCTGAAGGATTTCGAGGGAGCCTTTGTCACGCAGGGTGATGAGCGCTGGCGCCAGGGACTGCAAGTCCTGCGGCACCTCGGGGAACAACACTTCGACCAGGTATTGACCGCTGGGGTCATTGACCGAGAACGAACGGGGCTCGGCCATGACGGGAGCGGCCAGGGTCAGGGAGAGGAGTACACCGCTGAGTCGCGTACGCATCCAACGCATCCTTGCTGAAATTCGGGGGCGGCAGTGTAAAGGCAAATGGAGAAGGCTTCGAACAAATCGCTGTTTAGGCGCACTCAATGGCTGCTATGTTTTGTGCCTCACGAGCCAGAGGATGTGCCATGGAACCGTTAGCCACCAATGCTGCACTGGTGATCATCGACATGCAGCAGGGCATGAATGATCCGAAGCTCGGGCGCCGCAATAATCCGCAGGCCGAGCAGCAGGTGCAGCAGTTGCTCGGCGCCTGGCGGCAGTCGGGGCGGCCTGTGGTACACGTCAGGCACATCTCCCGTACCCCCGGCTCGGTATTCTGGCCGGGCCAGCCGGGCTGCGAATTTCAGCCTGCGCTGCAACCGCTGGCCCACGAACACGTAGTGGAAAAGAACGTACCTTGTGCCTTCACCGCCACCGGGCTGGAACGCTGGCTGCACGCGCGTTCGATCAAGCAACTGGTGATCGCCGGGGTAATCACCAACAACTCCGTCGAAGCAACGACGCGCACAGGCGGCAACCTGGGCTTTGACGTACTCGTCGCCGCGGACGCCTGCTACACCTTCGATCAAACCGATTTGTCCGGGCGCCTGTGGCCGGCCGAGGACGTGCACGCGCTGTCGCTGAGCAACCTGGCAATGGACTACGCCAGGGTGGTCGAGACGGCCGGGATTCTCAGCGCTCTGCGCTGAACACGCCGGCCTGCGCCAACATTTCAACCAGCGCTTCGGGCCACACCGTTTCCTCGGTGGCGCGCAGCGCCTGGGCGGACCACCAATGATGGTCCGCCATCATTAGTTTTCCAGTAATTGCGCAATGTTCTTGCGCAGCTCCCCATGCACGTCTTCCGCGTACGGCAGCGCGTTTTTCCAGTCATAAAACCACGCCGGCATTTTGCGTTTGTCATCCGGCTCCGAGGCGTAGCGCGGAAAGATATGGCAATGCAACTCCGGCTCCGAATTACCCAGGATCTCGTAGTTCATCCGCAATGCACCGGTGGCTTGCAGCACCGCGTCGCCGATGCGCGCCATGTCGAGCAAATAGGTCGCACGGGCGTCGGCATCCAGGTCGTTCAGGCTGGCGACCACCGGGTCGGGCAATAGCAAGCAGTAGCCAGGCAGGAATTGCACATCGCCCATCACTGCCCAGCCTGAGGGCATGCGACAGATGACCTTGTCGTTGGTGCCGTTGCGGGCCTGTTCTACGCGTTCCATGATCAGCGGCATACCCTGTCCTTGCGTTAGGTGAGTGAGGGCTGCATCTTAACCATCGTCGACATTTTCAGCACTGGAAACAGCCCATGCGCATTGCCTGCCTTCATACCGCAGCCAGCAACATCAGCGTATTTGATACGGCGGCGAAAGCACTGGGTATCGGCCCTGGTGTGCTGCGCCATGAAGTGCGCGCCGACCTGTTGGCTGCGGCAGAAAACGCCGGACATCTGAGCGCAGACATCTGCGTATCCACCGCATCAGCCCTGCTTGCACTGGCTGAACAGGCCGACGCCGTGGTGCTCACCTGCTCGACCCTGGGCCCGGTCGTTGAAGGTATCTCCAGCAGTGTCCCGATCCTGAGAACAGACGAAGCGCTGGCTGCTTCGGCGGTGCAGGCTGGCGGAAAAGTCGCGGTATTGTGCGCGGTGGAAACCACCCTCGAACCCACCTCGCGGCTGTTTCACAAGGCGGCGCTGCAATCGAACGCGGTCGTCGAAGTGCGGCTGGTTCCAGGGGCATGGGGCCTGTTCAAGGCGGGCGATATCGAGGGCTACCTGGCGGCCGTTGCCATGGCCGCCGATCAGACCTACCGGGAGGGCGCATCAATAGTCGCGTTGGCTCAGGCCTCCATGAGCGGTGCTGCCGCCCATGTCACATCCGGCCCACTGCCCCTCACCAGTGCCCTCGCCGGCCTGGAAGCAGCGTTGCGCTCACTTCAAGACCCGCTGACGGCGCTGTTGGCCCAACAACACTGCTTGGACAGCTTGTGCTGAATCCACACACGCCTCTTCTCCGCACAAGCTACGTATCTGTTTGAAATAAAAGCAGTTATTCCTCTGGCATGGCGCGTGCAATCGCCTTCGCATACTGACGAAGGATACCCCCATGCCCCAGACACTGCCCCAGGCGCTGTTGCGCCAAGCCCACACCCGAGGGTCGGCGATTGCCTTGCGCTACAAGCGCCTGGGCATCTGGCATGAGCGCAGCTGGAGCGAGGTGGCACACGAGGTCAGCCAACTTGCCGCTGCCTTGCATCAGCGCAGTTTCGGGCCTGACGATAACCTGTTGATCCTCAGCCAGGCGCGTCCCGAAGCGTTGCTGCTGGCGCTGGCCGCGCAATGGTTGGGCGCCAGCGTCACGCTGCTCGACCCGGAGCGCGACAACCGCGCGCTGCTGGCCGAGCTGCGACCGCGCTTCGTGCTCGTGCAAGACCTGCAAGCGCTGCAACAACTCGGTGAGCGCGGGGTGGTGGTGTTCCTCGACGGGCGTGGCCTGAGCCAGTCCCCAGACACCGGCTTGATCAACTATGCCGAGTTAGGCGCCGACACGCCGGCACCCGCCCCACGGCCCGGCGACACCGCCTTCGTCTTTCATGCCGACACGCCTCAGCACTTGAGCCATGCGCAACTGCTTGCGGGCGCCCGGACGCTGGTCGACCGCGAACACCTCGGCGCCGACGACGAAGCCCTCGCCGCACGGGTGTTTGCCGCCAGCGGGCAGGCGCGCTACCTGCTTGCGCCCTGGCTGCACGCGGGCTTTCGGCTGAACTTCCCCGAGGCCCTCGCCACCCGCGACACCGACCGCCGCGAGCTGGGCCCGACCCTGGTGCTGGGCACCCGCGAATCCTATGCGCGCCTGGAGCAATGGGTGCGTGAACGCCTGCCACTGCCGGGCAGCTTCAGCCATCGTTTATACGCCTGGGCCATGCAGCCGACCCTATCCCCGGTGCGCCGCTGGCTGGGCCATTGGCTGGTGCGTCGCCCGTTGCTGGATGTGCTGGGCATGAGCCGCCTGCGCGTGCCCTTGCTGGTCGGGCCGCCGCTGCATCCGGAAAGTGCCGCCTTCTTTGCTGCCCTGGGTATTCGTCCCGGCCACTGGCAAGAGCCGTCCACCCGCCACGCACCCAGCGACCACGTGCTGCCTCAATCTGCCTGACGAGCCTTCCATGCACACACCCACTGAAGCGGTATTACTGCGGCTCGATGACATCTCCCTGTCGTTCAAGGGCATCAAGGCCATCACCTCGATCAGTTTCGAGGTCAAGGCCGGTGACATCTGCGGCCTGATCGGCCCCAACGGCGCGGGCAAAAGTTCGCTGCTCAACGTGATCAACGGCGTCTACCACCCCCAGAGCGGCAGCATCCGCTACGCCGGCCAGACCCGGCGGCGCATGCGCGCGCACCAGGCGGCCGAGGGCGGAATAGCGCGGACCTTCCAGAATATCGCGCTGTTCAAGGGCATGAGCGTGCTCGACAACGTGCTCACCGGGCGCAACCTCAAACGCCGCAGCAGTTGGCTGGAACAGATGCTGCGCCTGGGCCGCGCGCCACGCGAGGACGACGCCCACCGCCTGCACGCGGAAAAGGTGATTGCCTTCCTGCAGATCCATCCCTGGCGCCACGTGCTGGTCGGCACCCTGCCCTACGGCCTGCAAAAACGTGTGGAACTGGCCCGCGCCCTGGCCGCCGAACCTACCCTGCTGTTGCTGGATGAACCCATGGCCGGCATGAACGCCGAGGAGAAAGCGCAGATGAGCCAGTTCATCCGCGACATCAACCGCGAGTTCGGCACCACCGTGGTGTTGATCGAACACGACATCGGCGTGGTCATGGGCTTATGCGACCACGTGGTGGTCCTCGACTACGGTCGCAAGATCGGCGACGGCACCCCGCAACAGGTGCGCGCCAACCCCGATGTCATCGCCGCCTACCTGGGGACCTGAGCATGGAATTTTTCTTCGAAGTGCTGATCGGCGGTCTGCTGGCGGGCGTGATGTATGCCCTGGTGGCGATTGGTTTTGTGCTGATCTACAAGGCCTCCGGCGTGTTCAATTTTGCCCAGGGCGCCATGGTGCTGTTCGCCGCGCTGACGTTTGTCAGCCTGTTGGAGCGCGGCTTCCCGTTTGCCTGGGCGTTCCTGATCACCCTGGCGAGCATGGTGGTGCTGGCGCTGCTGATCGAAAAAGTGGTGCTGCGGCCCTTGGTCAATCGCCCACCGATCATCCTCTTTATGGCGACCCTCGGGCTGTCCTACATGATCGAAGGCTTTGCGCAGTTCCTGTGGGGTGCGCAGGTGCACGGGCTGGACCTCGGCATCGCCGACGAACCGCTGGAAATCCGCGGCATGCTGCTTTCGCAATTCGACCTGTTTGCCGCCGGCACCGCCGCCGCGCTGGTGATCGTGCTGTCGCTGCTGTTCAACAAGACGCGGGTGGGCCTGTCGTTGCGCGCGGTGGCCGATGACCCGCTGGCGTCCATGGCCATCGGGATTCGCCTGCCACGGATATGGGCGTTGGTGTGGGCCGTGGCCGGGTTCGTCGGCCTGGTGGCCGGGTTGCTCTGGGGCGCGCGCCTGGGGGTGCAGTTCTCGCTCTCGCTGGTGGTGCTCAAGGCGCTGCCGGTGCTGATCATCGGCGGGTTCTCGTCCATCGGCGGGGCGATTGTCGGCGGCCTGATCATCGGTGCCGCGGAGAAAGTCGCCGAGATATACCTCGGCCCGATCATCGGCAGCGGCATTGAAAACTGGGTGCCGTACGTCCTGGCCTTGCTGTTCCTGCTGGTGCGGCCTGCCGGGTTGTTCGGCGAGCGCGCCATCGAACGGGTTTGATTGTCCTTGGGGAAATGCCTGCATGCTGTATCAAGAAGTCGGTCAAATCAGTACCTCCTACGCGGCCGAGCGCCGCACCTTTCGCCTGCGCCAGGACCGGGTCGCGCTGTGGCTGCTGCTGGGCGTGGCATTTTTTGCGGTGCCTTGGCTGGGCAATGACTACTGGTTCAGCGCGATCCTGGTGCCGCTGCTGGTGCTGTCACTGGCCGGGCTTGGGCTCAACCTGCTGACGGGCTACGCCGGGCAACTTTCACTGGGCTCGGCGGCGTTCATGGCGGTGGGCGCGTTTGCCGCCTACAACCTGCAACTGCGCGTGCCCGGTTTGCCGCTGCTGCTGAGCTTTGCCCTGGGCGGCGTGATTGCCGCCGGGGTCGCGGTGTTCTTTGGCTTGCCGAGCCTGCGCATCAAGGGCTTTTACCTGCTGGTGGCGACCCTGGCCGCGCAGTTCGTGGTCGAGTGGGTGCTCACCCGCTTCAGTTGGTTTACCAACGACAACGCCTCGGGCGTCATCACCTCGCCGCCGCTGCTGATTGCCGGGTTGGATTTCAGCTCACCGCGCGGCCGCTATGTGCTGACGTTGACCGTGGTGGTGGCGCTGTTCTGGTTGGGCAAAAACCTGGTGCGCAGCGAACTGGGCCGTCACTGGATGGCCGTGCGCGACATGGACACCGCCGCTGCCGTCATCGGTATTCGCCTGTTGAAGGCCAAGCTGCTGGCATTTGCGATCAGCGGCTTCTACCTCGGCGTGGCCGGTTCACTGTGGGCGTTCGCCTACCTGGGCACGGTCGAGCCCCACGGCTTTGACCTGAGCCGCTCGTTCCAGGTGCTGTTCATCATCATTATCGGCGGCCTGGGCAGCGTGCTCGGCAACGTCCTCGGCGCGGCATTCATCGTGTTGTTCCCGATCCTGCTGGCCAATCTATTTGCCCTGTTGCCCGCTGGGCTGATGGATGCCGGACAGCTGGAGAACATCCAGAAGATGCTGTTTGGCGCGCTGATCATCGCTTTTCTGATCAAGGAGCCGGAGGGGCTGGCCCGTCTGTGGCAGCGCTTTCGTCAACGGGCCAGGGTTTGGCCGCTGCGTTACTGAACTCAATAACCCCCCAGGAATGACCTCCATGACACACCGCTTATCGCTGCGCCGCCTGGCCTTGGGCCTGGCCCTGATCACCGCCGGGCTCACGGCCGGCGCCCAGGCTGCCAACGAACAATACTTCCCCTTGCAAAGCTACCGGGTCGGCCCGTACGCCGCCGGCGGCACTGGTTTCTTCGGTGGTTTCATCGACTACCTGCAATACATCAATTCCAAGGGCGGGGTGAACGGCGTCAAGCTGACCTGGAGCGAATGCGAAACCGAGTACGTGGTGGAAAAAGGCGTCGAATGCTACGAGCGCCTCAAGGGTGGGCTCAACGGTGCACCGGCCGCCGCCACCAACCCGCTGTCAGTCGGCATCGCCTATGCCACGCTGGAACGCTCGACCGCCGACAAGTTGCCGCTGATCACCATCAACCATGGCCGCACCGACTCCACCGACGGCAGCGTGTTCCCCTACGTGTTCCCGCTGCAGCTCAACCCGTATTCGGAAGTCTCGGCGATCATCAACTACATCGGCCAACGCGAAGGCGGCGCCGACAAGCTCAAAGGCAAGAAAATCGCCGTGCTCTACCACGGCTCGCCATACGGCAAGGAAACCAATGGCGTGCTCGAAACCCTGGCGAAAAACGCCGGCTTCGAACTGACCCTGCTGGAAGTGCCGCACCCCGGCAACGAGCAGCAATCGCAGTGGCTGAACATCCGTCGCCTCAAGCCCGACTGGGTGATCCTGCGCGGCTGGGGCGTGATGAACCCGGTGGCGCTTAAATCCGCGCAGAAAGTCGGCTACCCGGCCGATCACATCATCGGCAATATCTGGAGCAACTCCGAAGAAGACGTGGTACCGGCCGGAGCCGCCGCCAAAGGCTTTATCTCGATCACCACGCACCCCTCGGGCACCGACTTCCCGGTGCTGCAAGGCATCAAGCAAAGCGTGGTAGACGCCGGCAAGGGCAACCTGGCCGACCCCAAGCGTTTCGGCACCGTGTATTACAACCTGGGCGTGGTCAACGGCATTCTCAACGTCGAAGCGCTGCGCCTGGCCCAGGAAAAATACGGCCACCAACCGCTCACTGGCGAGCAAGTACGCTGGGGCTTCGAACACCTGAACCTCGACGATGCACGCCTGCAAGCCCTGGGCGCCAAGGGCCTGGTGCAACCGCTGAAACTGTCCTGCGCCGACCACGAAGGCGGCGGTGCCGTACGCTTCCAGCAATGGGATGGCCAGCGCTGGAACCTGATCAGCGACTGGGTACAAGCCGACCGCGCCTTGCTGCGGCCGATCATCGAAGCCTCTGCGGCGCAGTACGCCAAGGAGAAAGGCATCACGCCACGAGATTGCAGCAAAGAGCAGTAAAACGACCCAACTGTGGGAGGGGGCTTGCTTCCGATAGCGGAGTGTCAGTCAACTGATTCATTAGCTGATCCACCGTCATCGGGAGCAAGCCCCCTCCCACATTTAGACCGAGGTGTGTCAGCCCACGGCCAATTCCACCACCCCACCGTTCAACCGCACCGGCCATACCCGCAAACGCTGGTGCGGTGCCTCCAGGCATTGGCCGTCGTGCAAACGGTAATGCTGCTTGTAGATCGGCGCGGCCACCACCAGGTCGCCCTTGATACTGCCGACCAGCCCGCGACCGATCACATTCGCGCCGGATTCCGGGTCGTGGTTGTCGATGGCGTACAGCGTCTGGTCCTGGGCGTCGGGCAGGTAGAACAGTGCGACTTGGGCACCGTCCAGCCACACCACTACGCCGGAATTACTCACCAGGTCGGTCTCGTTGCACACACTTTTCCAGGTGGCAAGGTTGCGCTGCGTGTTGGACTGGCTCATCAGGCAAGCTCCTCGGTGACGGCAATCAGGTTGAGTTCGGCGGCCATGATCGGCCGACGCTGGCCGCGTTCCTGGACAAAGTGGATGTCCGGGTCGGGGCGTTTGTCGTTGACGAAGGTGCGGAAGCGCTTGAGTTTTTCCGGGTCCTTGAGGGCGTTGGCCCACTCGCATTCGTAGCGGTCGACCACCAGTTGCATCTGCGCTTCAAGCTCGGCGCCCAGGCCCAGGCTGTCGTGCAGGATCACGTCCTTGAGGAAATCCAGGCCGCCTTCCAGGCTTTCGCGCCAGACCGAGGTGCGTTGCAACTTGTCGGCGGTGCGGATGTAGAACATCAGGAAGCGGTCGATGTACTGGATCAGCGTGGCGTCATCCAGGTCGGTGGCGAACAGTTCGGCATGGCGTGGACGCATGCCGCCGTTGCCGGCGATGTAGAGGTTCCAGCCCTTCTCGGTGGCGATCACGCCCACGTCCTTGCTCTGCGCCTCGGCGCATTCGCGTGTGCAGCCGGACACCGCGAACTTGAGTTTGTGCGGCGAGCGCAGGCCCTTGTAGCGGTCCTCGATCAACAGCGCCATTTTCACGCTGTCCTGCACACCGTAGCGGCACCAGGTGCTGCCCACGCAGGACTTCACCGTGCGCGTGGACTTGCCATAGGCGTGCCCGGTTTCAAACCCGGCCGCGATCAGCTCGGCCCAGATGTCCGGCAGCTCGTGCAACTGCGCACCAAACAGGTCGATGCGCTGGCCGCCGGTGATCTTGGTATAGAGGTCGTATTTCTTCGCCACTTCGCCAATCACGATCAACTTGTCGGCCGTGATCTCGCCGCCCGGAATACGCGGCACCACCGAGTAGGTGCCGTTCTTCTGCATGTTGGCCATGAAGGTATCGTTGGTGTCCTGCAACGGCACCAGGGACGCGTCCATGATCGGCTGGTTCCAGCACGAGGCCAGGATCGACCCCACCGCCGGTTTGCACACATCGCAGCCGGTGTGGCCACGGCCGTGCTTGGCCAGCAGTTCTTCAAACGTGAGCACCCCTTCCACGCGCACCAGGGCATACAACTCCTGGCGGGTATAGGCGAAGTGTTCGCACAGGCTTTTGTCGACGCTGACGCCGCGAGCGATCAGCTCATGCTCGAACACCTGCTTGAGCAACCCGGCGCACCCGCCGCAACCGGTGCAGGCCTTGGTCTGCGACTTGAGCAGGCCGAGGTCGCTGCAACCGGCGTCGATGGCCGAGCAGATCGCGCCCTTGTTGACGTTGTGGCACGAGCACACCGTGGCCGACTCCGGCAATGCGCCTGGGCCGAGGGTCGGTGCGCCGCTGGACGATGGCAGGATCAGGCTGGCCGGTTCGGCCGGCAGCGCGATGCTGTTCTGCATGTACTGCAGCAAGGTGTCGTAGTAGCTGTTGTCGCCGACCAGCACCGCGCCGATCACGTGTTTGCCGCTCGCATCCACCACCAGGCGTCGATAGCTGGCGCTCGCCTCGTCGATGAACTGGTAGCTGCGCGCACCCGGTGTGTGGGCGTGCGCGTCGCCGATGGAGCCCACGTCCACGCCCAGCAGCTTGAGCTTGGTGGACATGTCGGCGCCGACAAAGGGCTCAGCGGTGTGCTCGCACAACAGCGCGGCGACACCACGGGCCATTTGGTAACCCGGCGCAACCAGGCCGAACAGGCTGCCGTTCCAGGAGGCGCATTCGCCAATCGCGTAGATATTGGGATCGCAGCTCAAGCACTCGTCGTTGATCACCACGCCGCCGCGCGGGCCAATCTCCAGGCCGGCCTGGCGAGCCAGGGCATCCTGGGCGCGGATCCCGGCGGAGAACACGATCAGGTCGGTCTCCAGGAACTCGTCATTGGCAAAGTTCATGCGGTAGCGGTACTGCTCGCCGGCACTGATCGATTGGGTGGCGCGGGACAGATGCACACCGACGCCCAGCCGCTCGATCTGGGCCTTGAGCGCAAGGCCGCCGAAATCATCCAGTTGCACTGGCATCAGGCGCGGCGCGAATTCCACCACATGGGCTTCCAGGCCCAGGCTTTTGAGGGCGTTGGCGGCTTCCAGGCCGAGCAGGCCACCGCCTACCACCACACCACGGCGCGCATTGGCGGCCGCGGCGCGAATGGCGTCGAGGTCTTCGAGCGTGCGATACACCAGCCGCGAGTCGCCTTCGGCGCCCTCGATCGGCGGCACGAACGGATAGGACCCGGTGGCCAGCACCAGCTTGTCATACGCCACGCAGCCCTGGGCGGTGATCACCTCACGGCGCTCGCGGTCGATCTCCAGCACCGGCACCCCCAGGTGCAAGGTAACGCCCGGCACCTGGTACAGCGAGGCGTCGGACAATGCCAACGACTCGGCATCGCGGCCGGTGAAATACTCGGACAGATGCACGCGGTCATAGGCACGCATCGGCTCTTCGCTGAACACGTGCAGCCGGTAGTGATCCAACGCGCCGCGTTCGATCAGTTGCTCCACGCAATGGTGGCCGACCATGCCATTGCCGACGACGATCAGGGTTTTCATCTGTTTGTTCATATCAAGCACCCGACAACGTTCATCACGATTTAAAAAGCAAAAAAAAACGCCTGAAACCTTACGGTTCCAGGCGTCTTTGCCTGTTCTTATGCGGGATTGGATCGGCGACTGCGCCGGATCTACCGCTGTATGCCCCTGTTGTCGATCGTCGTTGACCGAAGTGGGTTGAAGGGGAGCTTGCAGGTGGCGTGCCAATTGGCCGCAAGCGAGTACTCACGGCGGCGACAGGCAATCAACTGCACAAAGCGCAGCCAATTTCGCCTCCAACTGGTGCGCCTTGCTTCAAAAAAGCGCACGTTCAAAGGCTCACAAATGCTTCTATGGTGAGCGGGACTGTTGTGGCGAGCGGGCTTGCCCCGCGTTGGGTGGCGAAGCCGCCCCATTACTGCCACTGCTTGCTTCCTGTAAGGACTGAGGTGCCTGGGTTTGGGGCTGCTGCGCAGCCCAACGCGGGGCAAGCCCGCTCGCCACAATTAACCTGTGCTTAAGAAATTGGCGCGTGACTTGCTAGGAGTCCACACAGAGCAGTCAACGCTGATTGCCCATTCACGACAAAGGCGCCGTGCAATCCCCGTTTCCAACGGAGGGTTGCAGGGCGCTTTTTTGTTGGCGGGCAGAAAAAGTTTCGAGGGTTACCGATGGCAAACCAAAGCGTACGCAGTGTGTGTCCCTATTGTGGTGTGGGCTGTGGCATCGTCATGCAGGTGGAGAACAATAAGGTGGTCAAGGTGATCGGCGACAAGGCCCACCCCACCAACTTCGGCCGCCTGTGCACCAAAGGCACCACCTGCGCGCAGGCTATCGCCGAGTCCGGGCGGATGGAGAACGCCTACCTGCGCGAGAAGCGTGACCACGACCCGGTGCGCATCGCCATGGACACCGCCATCAGCGAAACCGCCGGGCGCCTGCGCGACATCCTCGACAGCCACGGGCCGGATGCCCTGTCCTTTTATGTGTCCGGGCAAATGTCCCTGGAAGCCCAGTACCTGATCAACAAATTGGCCAAGGGCTTTGTACGCACCAATAACGTCGAGTCCAACTCACGCCTGTGCATGGCCAGCGCCGGCAGCGGCTACAAGCTGTCCCTCGGCTCCGACGGGCCGCCGGGCTCCTATGAAGACTTCGACCGCGCCGACCTGTTCTTCGTGATCGGCGCCAATATGGCCGACTGTCACCCGATCCTGTTCCTGCGCATGATGGACCGGGTCAAGGCCGGCGCGAAGCTGATCGTGGTCGACCCACGGCGCAGCGCCACCGCCGACAAGGCCGGCCTGTACCTGCCGATCAAACCGGGCACCGACCTCGCCCTGCTCAATGGCCTGTTGCACCTGCTGGTCAAGGACGGCCACACCGACCCGGCCTTTATTGCCGCGTTCACCGAGGGCTGGGAGGCCATGCCCGGCTTCCTCGAATACTACCCACCGCACACGGTCGCCGACATCACCGGCCTGGCCGAAGCGGACATCCGCCAGGCCGCCGACTGGATCGGCGCAGCCGCCGAATGGATGAGCTGCTGGACCATGGGCCTCAACCAAAGCACCCACGGCACCTGGAACACCAACGCCCTGTGCAACCTGCACCTGGCCACCGGCGCCATCTGCCGCCCCGGCAGCGGGCCGTTTTCCCTCACCGGCCAACCCAATGCCATGGGCGGCCGTGAGATGGGCTACATGGGCCCTGGCCTGCCGGGGCAACGCTCGGTGCTGGTGGAGGCCGACCGCACCTTTATCGAAGACCTCTGGCAGATCCCCGCCGACAGCCTGCCGCGCCAGGTCGGCGGCGGCACCGTGGCGATGTTCGAGCAGATGAGCGCCGGGCAGATCAAGGCTTGCTGGATCATCTGCACCAACCCGGTGGCCAGCGCGCCCAATCGCCGCAAGGTCATCGAAGGCCTGCAAGCCGCCGAACTGGTGATCACCCAGGACGCCTTCCTCGACACCGAGACCAACCGCTACGCCGACATCCTGCTGCCCGGCGCGCTGTGGGCCGAGGCCGAAGGGGTGATGATCAACTCCGAGCGCAACCTGACCTTGATGCAAAAAGCCGTCGAACCTCCGGGCCAGACCTTGCCCGACTGGCAAATCATCGCCAGGGTCGCGTGCGAGATGGGTTTTGCCGACGCCTTCACCTATGCCAGCGCCGCCGAGGTCTTCGACGAGATCAAGCGCGCCTGGAACCCCAAGACCGGCTACGACATTCGCGGCGCCAGCCATGCACGGCTGCGCGAACAACCGCTGCAATGGCCCTGCTCTTCGGAGGCTGGCGCGGACCGCAACCCGATCCGTTACCTGAATACAGGCACGCTCAGATTCGCCACCGAAACCGGCAAGGGCCAGTTCCTTGCGCGCCCGCATATGCCGCCGGCGGAGATGCCCGACGCAGCCTTCCCCTTCGTGCTCAACACCGGCCGTTTGCAGCACCAGTGGCACACCCTGACCAAGACCGGCAAGGTCGCCACGCTGAACAAACTCAACCCCGGCCCCTTCGTCGAACTGCACCCCGAAGACGCCGCCAGCCTGGGCATCAAGGACAACGACCGCGTGGAGGTGCGCTCCCAGCGCGGGCGTGCCGTACTGCCTGCGGTGGTCACCGACCGCGTGCGCCCGGGCAACTGTTTTGCGCCCTTCCACTGGAACGATGTGTTTGGCGAAAACCTCGCGATCAACGCGGTGACCAACGACGCGGTCGATCCGATTTCCCTGCAACCCGAGTTCAAGTTCTGTGCCGTTGCCCTGGCCCGGGTCGAGTTGATCGATCACCAGTTTCTCGATAGACCGGCCACGAATGATTTTTCCCCCTTAGCAGAGGACCTCGCCATGTCGCGCCTTGACGCCTTCGCCGATATTGCCGGCATCCGCAACGTGCCGGCCCCGTCATTGAGCGACAGCGAACGCACTTACCTCGCGGGTTTCCTCAGCGGCCTGCGCTCCGACGCCGGGCGCCAGGCAGCCGGTGTACCGGTGATGCCAATCGATGCGCCGCTGGCCAAGGACTCCCGCCTGTGGCTGGACGGTTTGCTCGGCGGGCTGTTCAGCCGCACCGACACCAGCACCTCAGCGTTACCGCCCGCCCCGGCCGTCACCCTGTTATGGGCCTCGCAGACCGGTAACGCCGAAGCCCTCGCCGAACGGTTCGCCAAGCGCCTGCGCGACGCCGGCATCAGCGTCGAGCTCAGTGCGATGGCGGACTTTCCCGCCAGCAAGCTGGCAAGCACGCAAAACCTGGCGCTGATCAGCAGCACCTTCGGCGACGGCGACCCACCGGACAACGGCGAAGGCTTCTGGCACAGCCTGAGTACCGCCGAGATCCGCCTGGAGTCGCTGCGCTTTGCGGTACTGGCCCTGGGCGATCCGAATTACGACCAGTTCTGCAAGCACGGCAAACGCCTTGACCAGCGCCTGCTGGAGTTGGGCGCAACCCGCCTGCTGGAGCGCGTGGACTGCGACACCGAATTCGAAGAACGCGCCTACGCCTGGCTGGCCCAGCTGCAACACACCCTCAACCCGGCCAAGCCCGCAACGCTCGCCCCACCCGCCACCCCGGCGGGCAAAACCAAGCTGCATGGCTCACGGCTGCTGCTCAACCGGCACCTGAATCCGCAGAGCCCCCACAAGGAAACCCGCCAGTTCGCCCTGGACCTGACCGACTCCGGGCTGAGCTATGAAGCCGGTGATGCCCTGGGGGTCATGCCGCGCAACTGCCCGGAACTGGTCAGCGAACTGCTCGACCTGACGCGCCTGGATGCCACGGCCTGCGTAAACATCGACACCTTCGGCGATGTACCGCTGCACCAGGCACTGACCCAGCGTTTCGAAATCGCCCGCCCCAGCAGCGACACCTTGGCCTTTATTGCCGAGCGCACCGCCAACCCAGGCCTGAAACACCTGCTGGGCCCTGAGCACAAGGCCGAACTGCAAGACTGGCTGTGGGGCCGGCAACTGGTGGACGTGCTGCACGAGTACCCCATCGATTGTTCGGCGGACGAACTGCTCGGCACCCTCAAGCGCCTGCAACCACGCTTGTACTCAATCGCCTCCAGCGCCAAAGCCTTCCCGCAGCAAGTGCACCTCACCGTGGCCGCCGTGCGTTATGGCAAGCGCAAGGGCGTGTCGTCGACCTTCCTCGCCGACCGCGCCGCAGACAGCGAGGTGCCGTTGTTCGTGCAGCCGTCCAAGCACTTCCGCACACCTGCCGACGGCGACGTGCCGATGATCATGATCGGCCCCGGCACCGGTGTGGCGCCGTTCCGCGCGTTTTTGCAGGAACGTCGGGCCCAGGGGCATCAGGGCCGCAACTGGCTGTTCTTTGGCGAGCAACACGCGGCCAGCGACTTTTACTACCAGGACGAACTGCAAGGCATGCAGCACGACGGCTTGCTCACTCACCTGAGCCTGGCGTTCTCTCGCGACCAGGCGCAGAAGGTCTACGTGCAGGACCGCATCCACGAACACGGCGCCGAGCTGTGGCGCTGGTTGCAGGACGGCGCGCAGTTGTACATCTGCGGGGATGCCAGCCATATGGCCAAGGACGTCGACCAGGCCCTGCGCCAAGTCGCGCAAACCCACGGCGGGCTTGGCGTTGAGGGCGCCGTTGAGTACTGGCGCCAATTGAGCGAACAGAAGCGCTATCTGCGTGATGTCTACTGATTGGATACAGAACAATAAGCACTTTGTATTGTGTACAAAAAACCCTAAAGTTTCACCGGCGCTGGGCCGAAACAGCGGTGATAGCAAATCGCCGCGCTCTTTTTCCGGAACGAGACGATTTGACCGCCCCCTACGCTGATGGTCGTCTCGATGAAAATAAAAAATAAGCTGGTGCTGGCTTTTGTCTCGGTCGCGTTTATCCCGGTAAGCCTGGTGGCGGTCATCTCCGTGATGAACACACGGACCCAGGCCGTTGACCAGTTTATCGATGGCAGCACCCGGGAAATCCGCCAGATCGATGGCAATATCCGCCAGTTCTTCGACGGCACGCTGCAGAACGTCGATCAAATGGCCACGGATCCTGTATACACCTCCGTGGAAACGCTGAAGAACTACCAGCCCGCCGACGCGGCCAGCCAGCCAATGCCGGCGGCGGCACAAGCGGTCATCGAGCGCTTTGCGCGCTTTGGCGCCACGCACCCGGCAGCGGCCATCCTGTCCATCGGCCTGGAAGACGGCACCTACGTCAAATGGCCGGATGACCCGCAACTGGCCAAGTACGACCCACGCGCCCGCCCGTGGTACAAGGCCGCCATGGCCAGCCCCGGCAAGACCGTGCGCACGCCGGCTTACTATTACGACAAAGACGACGTGGCGCTGGTGGGAACCGCGCGCGCCTTGCTGGATAACGCCGGCAAAGCCAAGGGCGTGTTCGTGGTCAGCGTGTCGCTGAAGAACCTCACCGAACTGGTCAAGAGCATCAAGCTCGGCGAAAGCGGCTACGTGATGCTGATCGAAGACGGCGTGGTGCTGGTCGACCCACGCGATGCCGCCCACAGCTTCAAGCCGCTCAAGGACCTGGGGGCCGCCTATGCACACCTGGCCGAAACCTCCCAAGGTTCTACCGAGGTGGAAATCAACGGCGTGCGCTACATGGCTAACGTGTGGACCTCCCCCGGCCTGGGCTGGCGCTATATCGGCCTGATCGAACACCGCGAAGTCATGGCCGAAGCCATGCGCATGACCTACCTCACCGCTGTCATCGTCGGCGTGCTGGTGCTGATCTTCGGCGTGCTCGCGGCGGCGTTTTCCAAAGTGATCGTCAAGCCCATCGGCCAGGTCAGCAGCGGTTTGCAGTCGATTGCCGAAGGTGAAGGCGACCTGCGCCACGCCCTGCAGGTGCAGGGCAAGGATGAAACAGCTGAACTGGCCGGCTGGTTCAACAAATTCCTCGCCGCCATTCGCCAACTGATCCAGCACATCGGCGCGGCTTCGGCCAATTTGCATAACGCCTCCAAGGTCAACAGCGAAGTGGCGCACAACATGAACGAAGCCGCCGGGCGCCAGCGCGAGGCGGTGGAACTGGTGTCCACCGCCTTCAACGAAATGGTCGCCACCGCCAACGAGGTCGCGCGCTCCTGCAGCAGTGCGGCAGAGTCGGCGGAGAACGGCCATCGCCGTGTGGCCGAGGGCAAGCAACAGATCGAAGTCACCACCGATAACGTCAACCGCCTGGGCCGCCGCTTGACCGAGTCGTCCGACGCCATGGTCGAACTCGAAGCCGGCAGCCGCAGCATCAACCAGATCATCGGCACCATCCGCGCGATTGCCGAACAGACCAACCTGCTGGCGCTCAACGCCGCCATCGAGGCCGCCCGTGCCGGTGACCAGGGCCGTGGTTTTGCCGTGGTCGCCGACGAGGTGCGCGCGCTGGCCAAGCGCACCTCCGACTCCACCGGCGAGATCGAGCACCTGCTCGGCACCCTGGAAAACAAGACCCAGGAAGTCACGCAAAAGATGGGCAGTTGCCTGGAGCTGTCACGGGCCAGTGTGTCGTCCATCGAAAGCGCGCGCGACAGCTTTGAAGGCATCCAGCTGTCGGTCAACGAGATCCGCGACCAGAACCTGCAAATCTCCGCTGCCGCCGAGGAACAACACAGCGTGGCCGAAGAGATCAACCGGCATATCCAGCAGATCTACGACGAAGCGCGACTGGTGGAAAGCCTGGCCAACTCGGCGCAGGACGACTCGGGGCGCTTGTCGAATCTGTCGGATGAGTTGAATGGCCTGGTGGGGCGTTTCAAGTCCTGATGATTGTCGCCATCTGATCATCCGCCTCCTCCCGTAGCAGCTGCCGAGCGCAAGCGAGGCTGCGTCAGACGCGCTGCCGATTCAA
>JAEAMG010001412.1_pt1 | contig 18632 bp, 4 predicted proteins | sample 8958741 | NCBI WGS metagenome assembly JAEAMG01 (sample SAMN16933256, study PRJNA681125) | bioreactor sludge metagenome | isolation source: anaerobic bioreactor treating anionic surfactant - SDBS | place: India: Bengaluru | collected 2019-02-28 | reverse complement strand
AGCATCATTGTCCCGGAGGGGCGGAGCAGCAGCAGGGTGTTGCCCCGTTTGACCACCCGCCATTTGTCAGGCAGGGAGCTGTCATCGGGCAGGCCGACGAGTCCGCTGTCGGCCTGCAGCAACAGGTAGGTGGATCCATTTCGCAGGACTGCGGGGTTGTTGACGGTGACGCGCATCGGCGACACATCGAGCGCTCCCGCCGTGACGATCCGGTCGCTCGTGGCACCGGGGCCGACGTCCGCGCGGTAGATCACGGTGCCGTCGAACGTAATGCCCGTGAGCGTCAGCACGCCGAGCGCGCCGTCGCCGCCGGGCGAGAGCACCGTGTCCCCTCCGAGCGCACCGTTGGCCAGCGTGCCCGCGCCGCTGACGGTGTCGAGGCCAAAGGAGTCGCCGCCCAGATCGAGGGTCGCGCCGGCCGCGATGTCCCATTTGACGCCGTCGAATATGCCGTAGGCCGTATCCTCGGCGCGGGTGGTCAGCAGCGAGCCGTCGCCCGGGTCCGTGAGCACGATATAGTCGGCGGGGTTGGTCGAGCCGATCACCGAAGTGTAGCAGAGTCCGCCCGGCAGCCCGCTCTGTGCGGGGCCGACGTCGCCGCTGCCGTCACTGTAACGGATCTCGATGGCGTGGGGGCCGGGCGAGAGGGTCACGTTCTTGCGCGTCCAGCCGCTGTTGATGTTGTGGACGATCTCCTGCCCGTCAATCATCAGCCAGGCGTGATCGTCGAAACTGGCCGCAAACGTCCAGGTGACGTCCGCCGCGGTGCGGTTCCAGAGATAGCCGGTGTAGATCCAGGTGTGGTTGTTGTTCGCCCAGAAGTTGGTGATGGCGGGGATGCCGCTCGTGGTGTTGTGCGCTTTCGGGATATTGCCCGCGCGGGTGGTGAGCTGCACGGAGGTGCGCGGGTTCGGCGTGTTCGACGTCCAGGCCGAGCGGACCATGCCTTCGTAGAGACCGGCATAGGGCATGTCGAGGCGCAGCGTGCCTTCGGCGACCGACACGACGGCGGGCGCCGGCGGCGGCTGGACGCCGGGCGCGACATCGCGCGTGAAGACGTAGAGGCGGCGGCTGTCGTAGCTGCCGCCGTTGCCGGCGTTGGTCCAGTCCGGAGAGGTGTTCGCGCCGGTCCGGTTGCCGATGCCGATGCCGAGCGTGTTGTCGCCGCTGCCGAAGTTGCTGAGGGCAAGCAGCGTGGTGCCGTCTCCGGCGTTGTGGAGCTGCATGGAGCCGTGGCCGGCGGCGGCCACGGGGGCGCCGCTCATGCTGTCGCCGAAATCGTAGCCGGTGTTGTCGGTGGCGGACGAGGCGCCGAGCCCGAGGGCGTCGGACTGGCCGTAGTTATTGGGCCAGAACTCGATGTTGCCCGCCTGGCTGGCGGTTGCCGCGTTGATGCCGGCGACGTTGGAACGGACGTCCATGTTGGCGAGTCGCTGCTGCATGACGATCTTTTTGGCGGCGGTGGGATAGCCGATCAGGGTGCGGTCGAGCGCGAGGGCGTCGAACGAGACCCAGACCCAGTTGGTCACGCCGGCGGTGACCAGCTCCAGGTAGTAGGCCACGCGGTCGAAGGCGTTGGTGTTGGCGGCGCTGTTGTCGATGCTGTAGGGCGAGCCTGCGGACGATCCGTTGATGGTGCCGCCCTTGACGGGGACGTCGGAGGCGTACACCAGCGAATAGTTTGCGGCGAGGTCGCCGACGTTCGCGGCGACTTCCGGCGGGAGGAGGACGGCCGGCGGAAGGGGGGCGGCCGCACCGAGATCGACCGTGAGCAGCGAGCCGTCGCCGGGGTCGGCCAGCAGGCGCCAACCGAGCCCGTCGCCGGCATTGTAGGTGAGCCCGCCCAGGTTGGTGAGCGTGGCATCGGGGCCGACGTTGCCGGTGCCGTCGCCGAAGCGGATCTCGATGGCGTGCGGGCCGGGCTTGAGGGTGTAGCTGGCGGTGGCGCCGCCGTTGCCGGTGTTGAGGACGATCACCTGGTCGATTTTGAGCATCACGTTGTCGTCGAAAGTGCCGCGCCAGGTCCACGTGACGTTGGTGGCGGCGCGGTTCCAGAGATAGCCGGAGTAGACCCAGGTGTGATTGTTGTTGATCCAGCTTCCATCCGCATAGAAGAAGTTGTTGGTTTTGGGGCCGTTGCCGGCGCGCGTGGTGAGGACGACGGAGGTCTTGGGGTTGGGCGCCAGGGTGTCCCAATTCTTGAAAATGACCCCTTCCCAGAGGCCGGGCGTGACGGCGGCGGCGGGCGCGGCGGCGGGCGTGAGCTGCAGGAGGCTGCTGAGAACCGCCTCGCCGGGGCCTTCCTTACGCAGGGCCGTTGTGACCAGCGTGCCGCTGGCGATGCCGCCGGCGATGATGGTGGCCCTGGCGTTGGTGAGCGTCTGTCCCGACAGGCTGAAGGTGCCGCCGTCGATGACCAGCGGGCTGCCGGCCGGCAGTGCGGAGGGAGTGGCGGCGATGAGCGTACCCGCCTCAACCACGGTGGGGCCGCGCCAGGTGTTCGTGCCATACAGGGTGAGCGAGCCGGCGCCGCGCTTGGTGAGCCCGCCGGCGGAGAGGTCGGTGCCGATCGTGACCAGCCCGTTCGACGCGGTGGTCTGGTAGCCGCCGCCCAGCAGCGCGACAGTCGGGACGGAGGTGTAGCCGGTGCCGGGGGAGGTGATGCGGATGGCGCTGAGCGTGCCGGCCGCGCGGTCGATCTCGGCGACGGCGGTGGCGCCGCGTCCGCCGCCGCCGGTGATCTTCACCAGGGGCGGGGCGATATAGCCGGAGCCGGGGTACGTGACGCGGATGCCGGTCACGCCGTAGCCGGTCGGAGCCGCGACCGGGCAGGGGATCGAAGGATCAAAGCCGGCCGTGTCCACGACGGCGCCGCCGCCGAAGACCGTGAAGTCGGGGAAGCGGGTGCCGGCTGCTGAGGCGAGCGCGACCGACGCCGCGGCGCGCAGGGTGCCGCCGTTGAAGTTGACGGAGGCAACGGCCGCGGCGGGGTTATCGCGGTTGCCTTTCCGCAAATACTGCGTCTGGAGGGTGCCGCCGTTGAGGTTGACCACGGAGACCGGGGCGCTGTTGCGGTCGGCCATGTTGACATACGCCGTTTTCACCAGCCCGTCCCCTTCAAGAGTCAGCACGGAATAGCCGTTCACGTAACTTCCCCAGCCGTCCCATTCGGCGAGCTGGAGGGGGGTGTTGCCGGTGTCGAGGGTGCCGCCGGCGATGTGGAAGAGGCCGTTGCCGCCGCGCGTCGCCAGGGTGCCGCCGTAGTAAGGTCCTACGGTGCCGTCGACGGTGGGGACGCTTCCGTTGTTGAAGATGAACGTGCCGCCCGTCTGGTGCAGGATGCCAATAGCGGACGTGTCGGCGCCGAGCTGCGTGTAGCCTTTGTTGGTGACCGTGCCGCCGTCGAGCCGGTAATACCCGTAGCCGCTGTGGCCCAGACGGCCGTCCTGACCGGCGCCACCGGTGTTGTTGAAGGTGCCGCCGCTCTGGTAGATTGCGCCGGCCCCGGCGCTGTTTTCTGCGACGTAGAGACGGCCTTGCAGGAAGGCGTTGTCGCTGATGTTGAGGATGCCGCGCGAATTGGCAAAATGTCCGGGAGAGATGGCCGTGACGGGTTTGCGGTAGCCGGTGTCGGTGCCGATCACCTGCGTGTCGCCGGTGATGCTCAGGGTGCCGAGCGAGGCGGTCGAGCCGGTGTTGCCCGGATAGAGGGAGGAGGTGCCGAGGAGGTTGTACGTGCCGCCCGCGAGAACCAGGGTGCCTTCGTAGACGCGAATGTGCCCGGGCGCGTTTTCCGCGCCGGTGAGCGTCATCGTGTTGGTTCCGTATTTCGCGAGGCCGAAACCGGTGAGGCCGCCATCATAGGTCGCGCCGGCGTAATAAGGGTCGAAGCCGAGGGCTGCCGAACTCTGGGTGAAGATCGCGGAGGTGGCGATCGCGTCGACGTCATCCGCGGCCCACGCGAGCGGCCACGTTCCGGTGTCATCCGCATACCGGACGGTGAGCGTCCCGTTCTGGCGGACAGTGAGTTTGGCGGGCGTGCGGTCCGGCAGTGCCCCCGGGGCCGCCGCGTAAAGCATGCCGTTGGTGACGGCGGTGGCGCCGGCGTACGTGTTGGTCGGGTTCAAAAGGTAGGTGGTGCCGCGCGCCTTGACGAGCCCGCCGGGGCCGGAGACCGGTCCGGCGACAGACAGCGTGCCGACGCCGCCGAGCAGCGCCTGCCCGGCCGCCAGCGAGACCGGCCCGTCCCAGATGTTTTCGGAGAGCGACGTGCTGCTGCGCGCGGAGACGTGCGCGCCGTCTTCGAGCGCGAGCGCCCAGCTTTGCGGGACGTACACGCGGTTGAGATCGAGATTGGCGCCGGTGCGCACGGTCAGGGTGTTCCCCGACGTCCCGCCGAGATCCGCGCTGTACTCCAGGCCCAGGGCGCCGCCCGCGACGTCGATGGCGCCGCCCGTCACACCCGTAAGGCGGGAAGACGAGAGCAGAAACGCGCCGGGGCCGGCCTTGGTGAGCGTATGGCCGGCGAGAGCGAGCGTGCCGTTGCGAATGCTGAAGCTGCCTTTGCCGTTTTCAAAGGGGATGAGCGGTGTGGCCGCCGTGCCGCCGACGGTGGCGTCGCCGCCGAGCGCGAGACTCCGGAAGGCGTTCTGCTGCTGGGACGGGCTGTCCGTGCGCAGGGCGCCGAGGCCGTCCGGCCCCGCCCCGGTGAAGGTGATCGGCTCTGTGACCGCGAGGCTGTTGACGCCGACCTCGGCGAGGGCCAGCGCGGCGCCCGACGCAACCGTGGTCCCGCTGCCGGCGGAACCCAGCGCGGCGGAGTCGGCGACGGCCAGCGTGCCCCCCTCGACAAGCGTGGCCCCCGTGTAAAAGCCCGCGCTCTGCAACAGCGCCGTGCCGGCATCGCGCTTGACGAGCCCGCCGCCGCCATGGATGGGGCCGAACGCCTGGGTGACGACGCCGGGCGGCGCAAGGGTGAGCGAGCTGTCCAGCGTCGTCGAGCCGGTGAGGCCGACCGCGCCGGAGAGCGTCAGAGGCCCGCTGCCGGTGCGGAGCAGGGAGATCGGGCGGCCGTTGTCCGCGACGGCGGCGGCAACCGTGAGCGGGACGGCGCTGTTGTTTGCAAGGGCGAGCGTCGCGGTGCCGGACGGAAGGGCGGCCGTGGCGAGCAACTCGTGGGTCAGCCCGTAAAAACCGGCCCAGGGGTTCGTCGTGACGCTCAGGGTCGTCGATACGATGGTCAGCTCCGTCGAGGTCGCGATGTAGCGGAAGATGATGACGGTCGGGAGGTTGTGGTTTTTGTCGAAAGCGAACCGCGCGGCGGGCGCGGCGTTCGCGGAAGGATGGAAGGCATAAAGCATGGTGCGCTCGGTCGTGCTGGCGAGACCATCCCAGCTGCGCGTGAAGAGACGCATCTCGTAGGCCGCGCCGGGGGTAAGGCCGGTCAACTTGACGGATGTCGCGCGCCCGTCGTAGAGCATGTCCTTGAGCAGCAAGCGCAGGCCGGTGGCGGAGGCGGGAACCGTATTCGTCCAATCGCCGAAGTTGTTGTACTTCGTCGTCGGGAGGCCGGACCAGCCGTACGGGGTGGCCGGCAGGGTGCCAGAGGCGGTGGTGACCTGCGTGAAGGCCACGCCGTTGATGGTGGCCGCCGGCTGGTCGCCGAAATCAAGCGCGTGCGTGTAGGTCTTCGCGGAAGAGATGCCGGTCGAGGCGTCGTCCGTGAGAAGCGCGGTCGCGACGGTGTTGAGACCTGCGTTGGTGACGGCCGGTGAGGCGCCGGCGGCGGTCAGCGTGCCGTTGCTGAGCGTCAGCGCGGCGCCGGTGGCGGCCAGGGTGATCTCGCCGGCGGCGAGGACGCCGCCCGCAAGATCGACCGACGCCTCGGTGGCGGGCTCTTCCTGGGCGAGGAGGCCGATCTCGGTCAGCGGCGCGGCCAGGGTGACCGGGCCGGTTGTGCCGGGCGTGTCGATCGCGACGGTTTCTCCCGGCGCGGCCGGGATCACGCCGCCGCGCGCCGCGATGTGGACCGACGGGGCGACCGCATAGGGTTTCAAGCCGTCCGCGGCGTCATACTGCGCGCCGCCGCCGTTCAGGCGGATCCAGGCGACAGGGCCGGCAGCGAGGCCGCCGGCGATCAGGATGCGGTTGGCCGCGGTGCCGGCGTCCGGCGCGTCCACGAGCAGAAAGCCGTTGTTGACAGCCAGGCTCGTGAGCGTGAGCGTGGAGGTTCCGGAGGAGGCGGCAGGGATGGCGATGCGTCCGCTGCCGGTGACCGCGACGGGGGGCAACGTCAGCGAAAAGCCGGGCGCTGCCGAGGGGTTGAGCGACAGCGTCGCGCCGCCGGTGATCAGGAGCGGCCCGGAGCCGATGGTGCCGCCGGCCGCGATTTCCAGCGTGCCGCCGACAATCTGCGTGAAGCCGGTGTAGGTGTTCGGCGTGTTCAGCGTCCAGGGGCCCGCGCCTTCCTTGATCAGGTTGAGGGTGCCCGGCCCGTTGGACAGCTGGCCGGCGAAGACGGCGGCCTGCGCGGTGTTGTTGATCAGCCGGAAACTGCGCGTGCCGGCGCTCTGGTTCGTGACGGTGCCCGTGAGGGTCACGGGCGCGCTGCCGGCCTGCTCGAATCCGACGGGGCTGCTGCCGATCGCGAACGAACGGTCGGTCGAGGCGGCCTCGGATCCGGTGAACCGGAACAGGGTGCTGGCGGTCGTGGCCAAGAACCCGTTACCCGCGCCGATGGCACTGGGCACGCCGGCGTTGGCCATCGTGGGGAACTCGATCACGCCGTTACCGACGGTGATGTAGGTCAGGCCGGGGTAGGTGTTCTGCGGGTTTGTGAGGCGGATGGTGCCGGCACCGTTATTTTCCACGCCTCCCGCGCCCGTCACGCGCGCGGCGATCGTCAGGGTCACGCCGATCGCCGGCCGGACGTCGGCGTAGTTGACGCCGCCGGCCGTCGACAGCGAGAGATCGCCCGCGCCGTCAAGGGTGACGTCGTTGAAGGCGTCAATCACGGCGCCGCCCGAGTTGGACAGGTAGAGCGTGCAGCCGGCGGGGATGGTGAGCGTCATCGGGACATAGAAATAAAGCTGACGCAGGGTGAAGGTTCCGGAGGCGTTCAACGTGACGCCGTTGTTGCGCACGGTAAAGGTCGCGATGTCCGCCGCGCCGTTGGGCACGGTGCCGCCCTGCCAGTTGGCGGGATCATTCCACGACGTGCCGTCACCGGCGCCCGACCAGTACACGGTCGCAGCGGGGGCCGTCAGCGCGAACGCCGCGCCGAGTAACGCACACACGCCGTTACGAATGTGAAGAAACCGCGAAGTCATGCCCCCTGTCATCGAATGAAACATCATAACCGCCGCCTTTCTTTCTGAATGCTCGACAATCCTTCAGGATCCGCAGATCCCTATCACAGCCCATGCGTTCGTGAAACACTCCGCCACAAAGCACAAGGCCACGCTTCGTGATACACGAACATCCCCCAGGCACATCGGCGACATGCCCTAACCTCTCATTAACTCCTATTATGCGGGGGAGGTGAAAAGAGTCAACCCCGATTTTTCGGCACCCGAAGGGACAGGTCTTTAGCGGGTGGCCTCGCTAGCGTATGCGGATCATGGTGCCGCGGAGGGGATAGATGGTCAATTCGATCTGATCGATGCCGTAGCCCGCGCTCTCCCCCGTCGAATTCTGAATGCCCAGGAATTCCAGCGCGAGCGTGTTGCCCGTGTGGGGAATCGTCTGCAACGCCTCCAGCGACGAAAGGTCATACACATGGTCTTTGAAGTCGCCGTAGTCGGTCCCGCAGAAGAAGAGATCCGTCCCGCCCACCGTCATCGCGTTCTTGAAGAGCTGGGCGTCCGCTGATGCTCCGAACAGCCTGAAGGAGTTCGTGTTGACCTGGGGCTCGCTGCCCTGGTTGGGGCCCAGACCGACGCTCAGCACCTCGGCTCCGTTCACCCGCATCATGAAACGGTCGCTTCCCAGATACGGCTTTAGCGAATCGAGCTGGGCGAGGAGCAGGCCGACGCCGATCTGCTTGTGCGGCGGCAGGTCGGTGAACACCAGCGTGGCGGTGTTGGTTACGGTCGTGAAGGAGCGCAGGAACCGATTGCCCTGAAAGCCCGCCGTGTGCAGGGAGTTTGTCAGCATGGGCGCGTACTGGGCGATCAGCCCGTCGGACGGCACCGCGTTGGACGCCGCGAGGCCCGCCACCTCGTTGGTGCTGAGCGCGCGGTTCCAGATCCGCGCGTAGCCGAGGTCGCCGTTTAACGGGAGCGTGCCGGTCCGCTCATCGCGGCTCAAATCAAGATAAACGCTCCGCATCAGGTAGGGCCCGAGCGTATCAGTCACCGCCGCCACCTGTCGTCCGTCCACATACAGACAAGCCTTGCCGTCGCGCCGGACTGCCGCGAGGCGGTGCCAGGCGCCGTCCCGCGTGTTGACGCCGAGGCTGTCGGCTGAGACGTTCACGTCGAGGACCGTGCCCGCCGTATTGCACTGCCAGAACCGGACCAGATTGCCGTTGTGCAGTTCGATGCTGAAAGCGCCGGCAATATCGTTGGTGTAGCTTCCGAGCAGGATGCCGCGCCCCGTATCGGTGGTGCGGAAGACGGCCTCGCAGGTGAAGTTGGTCAGCGGGAGCTGCTTCAGCTGCGGGGGCGCCAAGGCGATCCGGTATCCCGGGCTGGAACGCACGGCGTTGAAGGGGGAATAGAGGGCATATTCGGCGAGCAGGCCGCTGTTGGTGACAACGCCGACGCCCGGCATCCCGAAGGTGGCGATACTCGCCACCTCGTTGGAACTCAACGCCCGCGTCCACAGCCGGGCATGTCCGATCTCGCCGTTGAACTGGCCTGACGCGCCGCGCGAGTCCCGTCCCAGATAATAGTAACTTCCACCCAGCGTGTAGGAGCCGACGGTGGAGCTCATGCTTCCCATTTCTTTGCCGTCCAGATAGAGAAGCATCGTGGTGTCGCGCCGGATTCCCGCCAAGTGGTGCCATTTCCCGTCGCGGCCGGTATTGTTTGTAGCGGTCGGCAACCAAAGCGAGTTGACCGTTCCCGCCGTGTTCTTCAGGTAGAGCCGGATGCCGCCATCATTCTCCAGCTGGAGATTGACGACGCCGTTATAGCTGGCGGACCAGTTTCCGAGAAGAATATTCAAGGAGTTTGTCGCCGCAGTGGTGCGGAACCACGCCTCGGCGGTCAGATCGCCCTGCCCCAGTTGCCTGAGGGCCGTCGCTTGCGGAATCTGCCATTTCACGTCGGCGACTTGGGCGTTGAACGGGCCGTCCGGATGGCCGCCCGTGTCGGGCACGCGGCCGAGCGCGGCGTCCGCGTCACCCGCCGTGTCAACCGCCGTGTACGGATAGGCCGGGTCCTGTATCCCGTTCAGCAGCCAGCCGTTGGCGAACAGGCCCTCCGGAAGGCCGTCGGCCACGCTCAGGGCAAACGCATGCGTCTTCCCCTCCAGCGAGATGGATGGCCGCGGCACCGGCGTGAACGCCAGCTTCTGGCCGCCCGCGCCGCGCTGATAGAGCGCCAGCACGTCCTCCGCCGAGAGGGCGCGTTTCCACAGGGAAAGCTCATCGATCATGCCTTTGAAACAGCGGCCGTCCGCCGGGCCTGTCGCCGAGCGGAAAGCGCCCACGTGCAGCCCCCTGACTTGGTTCGCGCTGAACATGCTGTTGCTGGTGGAGTTCTTGGTGAGCCTCAGCACGCCGTTGCTGTACACGCAGAGGGTGACGATGTTGCTGGCCGTGGAGAACGTGTGCACGAGGTGTATCCACTCGCGCGGGCCGGTCTTGAAGCCTCCGGCAAGCTCCTGCCCGACATAGCTCGCGAAGAAGTCGTTGGTCCCCGTCACAGCTTCGTAGGTGGCTGTGAAATTGTCGCGCGTCTGATAGACGCACTGGCGCGTGTCGTTCGTCAGCTGCCAATACCAGAGAGAAATCGTGAACGAGGTGCCCAGGTTGTCCTGATGGTACGGCAGCCGCAGGGCGCTGGCTCCGTCCAGCAACAGCGCGTTGCCCGCGAGTCCCGAGGCGCCCCCGGCGACCCCGGAAACCGGTTGTCCGAACAGCACGGACGCGTCGTGGTAGGGGGAGGAGGTCACCTGATTGGAAAGGACGCCGTCCGCATCGTCGAAACCCCAATAGGCGATCGGATCGTTGATGACGGGTTCGGCAAGCGCCGACCCCGCTATCCAGGTGGCGGCCGCAAAAAGCGCACAGCTCCCGCGGAGCCCCGCCCGGAACCGGCGATGTGATCGCGCCGCAATGCGAAACGCGTGGATGGAACCGACTCCTGCAGTCATGCTCATGGTCCTTCCGTGAGGTTCAATTTTTTTTGAATCACCATCTTCCCATCGGCACATCCGGCGACATGCCCTAACCCTTGATTGACTCCTATTATGCGAGGGAGGTGAAAAGAGTCAACCCCGATTTTTAGGTGAACTCCTTGCCGGGTTCCCGTCCTGTCAGGCCGCACTTCAGTCGCCCGCTATGCAGCGCAAGGTCGCGCTTGCTTTTTATTGAATGGATATGATGAGCCCGGACTTCGCGTGCAGCACGCGCAGCTTCCCGCCTCCGGTGAAGTGGGTGTCGTCGACATGGTCGGCGCCGCTGCCGGTCGCGCCGTAAGTGCCGACACTCTTAAAGGTGTCGCCGACAAGCAGCCAGCCAACCGCCTCCTCCACGCCTGTGTCGAGCTGGATCTTGGCGGTGCTGACGCCGAACGGCGGCATCCTCACCACGGCCGCGTCGGGGATCGAACCGCTGCTCGAGAGCGCCAGCGTACCGTTGCCACCCACGACCACGGAGAGGCTGTTGGTGCCGAGCGTGCCGGTCGCGCTGACCGCGAGGGTGCCGTTGCTGACGACGGTCGCGCCGCTGTAACTGTTGGTGCCCGTGAGCATCAGCGTGGCGGAGCCCAGTTTGAGGAGCGAAACCGCTCCTTCGATCGCGCTGCCCTCCAGCCCGAAAGAGCGCGTCGAATTGTTGCTGACCGTCAACATGGCGGGCGCGCTGCTCACGATGCGCTGCGTCCCGGAATGGTCGCCGGGACCGGCATAATGGATATCCGACAAGCCCGAAAGGAGCTGGTCACAGCCGTTCATGTCGAACACGCAGAGCGCCTTCTTGTCGCTTTTGCCGATAGTGAGCGCGGTCGTTGTCGGCAGGCCGTTGGTGACGTTCAGGCGGATCGTACCTTCGGCGAATCCCGTGCCGCCCCAGACGTTGTTCGTGGCGGTGATAACGAGTGTGCCGGTGTCGTTGCGCAGCAGGCTGTTGCCGGTGCTGATGCTGACGCGGCTGTTCAGCACGATCGTGCCGTTTCCACGCATCGAGAGGCTGCATGACGACGCGTTCGTGATCACGGTGCTGTCATCTGCACCGAGCGCCAACGTGCCGCCCGCCGTCGAGCTCTCGATGTAGGCGGAGCCGATGCACGCAATGACGCCTGCCCACGTTCCCGTGCCGCCGTTCTGGCTGTAGGCGAGCCCGCTGCGGTAGTCGCTGCTGCCGTCGAGCGTGAGGCTCTCTCCCGTGACGGCGATGTTTCTTCCGAGATAAAGGCGGTTCAGCAGGGCCCCCGTGCCGCCATAGATGCGGGTGGCCCCGACGGTGGAACCGAGCGCGCTGCTGTTGTTCAAGAAGTACGCGAGGTTGGGCGTTCCCAACACGCCGAACGTGACGACGCCGTCAAAAGCGTTGGAGCCGCCGAGCGTGGCGTTGGACTGCAAGGTGACCGTGACGTTCGAACCGGCGATCACACTGCCCGCGTTCTGCGAGAAGAACGCGTTCGCGCCGACCGCGATGCTGGAGCCTTCGAGCGAGCCGCCCAGCACCAGCGAACCGCCCGTACTGACCGTGGTTGCACCGGTGTAGGTGCTTGAGCCCAAGAGCACGGCCGAACCGGAAACGCTCAGACCCGCGCCTGCGCCGGAGATCGCCGCCGCCACGTCCTGCGTGAACACCGTGCCGGAAGCCACGGTGATTCCCGCGCTGGCGAGTGGCGCGTTGACCGTCAGCGCGCCGCCGCTGAGCGCGACCGTACCGCCGAACGTATTGGCGTTGTTCAGGGAAAGAAGACTAGCGCCGCTCTTGGTCAGGCCGCCTGCACAGGTCAATGCTCCGCCGCCGAAGGTGTAGGCCTTGGTGGCGCTGCTGACGGTGACCGCATGCGGTGCGAGGCCCGCCGGCACGATGCCGACGGCCGGCGTGTCCGAACCGGTGTCGTTGAAGACCACAGCCATGCCGTCGGCATAGGCCACAGGTGACCAGTTTTCAGACGTGGTGTCCCAAAGATTCGCTGAGCCGTCGCCCAACCAGGTCAGGTACGGTACGGTGCCGGAACCGGTGATGGTCAGCGTGACGCTGGTCGCGCCCACAGCGAGCGTCGCGTTCGGATAGGTGCGGTCCAGGGTGAGCGTGCCGCTGTCGTCGTTCAGACTCGCATAGGTGGCGAGCGTGTAGGTCCCCGCCGGCGCCGAGCCGTCGGGCAGATTCAATGCGATCACATTCGCGCCGCTGAGAACCAGCGCCCCGGCCACATCCAGCCGGTCGGCCGCGCCAGCCAAGGTCACGTCGCACACGAGCCTGCCGCCGGTGAGTGTCAACGCCGCGCTGCCGGTGTTGGCCAAAGAGAGGAAGCCCACGCCGGCGATGCCTGGCGACAGGATGCCGCCTGCCGCCACAGACACGAGGCCGCTGACCGTGCCGCTGCCGCCGAAGGTGGCTCCGGCTTGGACGGAAACGGCGCTTTCGGCAGGCAGGGTGCTGGTGAGCAGCAGCGTGCCGGCCGACACGGTGACGCTTCCGGTGTTGGCGTTCGCGCCCGACAGCGTCCAGGTCCCGCTGCCAGTCTTGACGATGCGGAGGCCGGCGTCAACCGAACCGGCGAGCATGCCGTTGCCTGCGCCGGTCAACCAGACGGGGGCCGGCTTGGAGGCCCCGCTGTCCACCGTGACCGGTCCGCTCAGCGTCAGGGTCTGTCCCGCCACCGTGTTCTCGATCTTGCCGCCGTAAGTCCTGCTGTCCGACGACAAGATTCGGATGGTGCGGTCGCTCGAGCCGCCCGCCGCACCGGTGAACTGGAGCGTGCCGGTCGTGGGGTACGGGCTGTTTTGTCCGAGCGCGATGGTCGTTCCCAAACCGATCGCGCAGGGCTGTCCGCCGTCCGCGAGGGTGGCCGTGCTGATGATGCCGTCTTTGACCGACAAGCCTCCGGAAAACGAATTGCCCGCGTTATTCAGGTAGACGGTTCCGTTGTCGGTGCGCCCGACATCGGCAGCACCGAGCGCGATCAGCCCGCTGACCGAGATGACGCCCACGCCGCGGAACGAGAGCACCGACGAGCCGGTGATCTCGCCATTGAGCGTCAAGGTGGTTCCCGAGGTTTCGTTAAAGAACTGGAGATCGCCGGACACGACGAGCGGCCGGTCGGTGGTGGCCGACGACGATCCGTTATAGTACAGGCGGCCCGCCGCGCGCAGGGTGCCGTTTGCAGCGTTTGTCGGCGCACCCAAGGCGCTTGCGCCGCCGCCGATCGTTTTGATCGAGCTGAAATACAGGTATCCGGCGCTGTTGGTGACAGGCCCCGTGAAGGTGTTGGCTCCGGTGAGTTTGAGCGTGCCGCCGCCGCTCTTGGTTAGGCCGTACGAGCCGCCCGTCTCGCCGATCACGCCGGAGATCGTCACATGGTGATTATTGTTCAACGTGAAGGTTCGGGTGTTACTGAGCAGCATCGGGAGCGAAAGCGTGTCGGTGATCGCGGAGGAGGCCGACGTCGAGACGATGTTACCGCCCAGCGTCACTCGGTTGCCGGAGAGCGTGAAGGCCGCCGTCTTGCCGCTGGACGAGTCGTTCAGCAGGTTGATCCCCGCGAAAACCGTATCGGCAGTGAAGTTGTTGGCGGCCGAGGTGCGCGTGCCGCCGGAGAAGGCCAGCACGGCGCTGCCGTCGCTGGCGGGCTTGCTGCCGCCGCTCCAATTGAGGTCCGTGTACCAGTTGTTGTCTCCGCCGGCTCCGCTCCAGGTGAAGGTTGCGGCCTGCGCCGCCGGCGTGGCCAGCAGGATTCCCAATGTCAGTAGACGATATGTTCTCATGTTGTTCATCATTAGCATCCCATAGGCACATCCGGCGACATGCCGGAACCCTTGATTGACACCTATTATGCGGGGGGGGTGAAAACAGTCAACCCCGATTTTTCGGCACCCGAAGAAACGCGGGCCTCGGAGCCGTCCGCGCCTGTATGCCTGCGGCCGCATGCAAAACCTGAAAAGCGAAGGGGTGAACGAAGGGGCTGGTCGTTAGCGGGTGCCAGATGTCGGGACGACGCATTCTTTGAACGGTGCACAATGACGACTCCTGCTGCGCCTCGACGGAAGCGTGGCGACCGCATAGCCGTCACAAAATGTAACGACTTCTCGGTTGAAAACCGCCAAAAAGTCGTTACACTATGGGGTTGAACAGGCGAGAAAGAGGTTACAATGCCCGGAAAACCCTTCCAGTCTAAACTGAACCCTCACGAGGATGAGATCTTCGCCCTGCTGGACGCGGGCCGGAGTTTCAGGCAGGTCGCCGAGCAGTTGAACCGAGCCCACGGACTCGGGGTGACGCACAATGCGGTGTTCTCGTTCACGAAGAGCCGCCGCAGGCGACGCGGGGCCCGTCTTTTTTTCGAGGATCTCTCTCCCGACATCCGCGACCAGATGCTGAAACAGATCGCCGCCGTCTGGACGCACGACTCCACCGCCATCGAGGGCAACACGCTGACGCTGGGTGATACGGTCAAGGTGCTGGAGCTGGGACTGACCATCAGCGGCAAAAGCCTGCGCGAGCATCAGGAGGTTTACGGGTACGCACGCGCGATCGACCTGGTCTACCGGATGCTACGCCAGCCGGGCGTCACCGAAGAGGACGTGTTCGCCCTGCACCGCGCCGTGATGCAGCTTTCGGCGGTAGACGCCCTGAACCCGGTGGGCGACTGGAAGCAGTCATATAACGGCACCACCGGCGTGGTGAACGGGCAAGTCGTCTTCATGGAGTACGCCGACCCGCTGGACGTGCCGTATCTGATGAAGCGGTGGATCGGGGATTTCAATGTTTCGTTGGGCGAGGCGCGGCAGCCGACGGAGGCCGTCGGCGCCTTTGTCCGGGCGCACCTGGGCTTCGTGCGGATCCATCCGTTCTTCGACGGCAACGGACGCGTGGCGAGGCTTGTCGCCAATATCCCCGTGTTGCGAGCTGGCTATCCGCCCATCACCATTCCCATGGAACGGCGCGCCGATTACATCGATATCCTGTGGGAGTACGAGAATGCGGTCGGCAAGATCCGGCGGGACGATTCGCTCGTGCCTCCGCATCCGGCCATCGGGCGGTTCACCGCGCTGGCGCAGGCTGAATGGCAACGGACCCTGACGCTCCTCGACGAGGCTCGCCGCCGCGAAGCCGGACGGCAGGCCAAGATGAAGTGACGGCAAACGGCCGGTGCGCATTCGTGTCTGCCAGGGGTTTGGCGAACACGTTACTTCTGGTGAACGAAGGGGCTGGTCGTTAGCGGGTGATGCCGGTCCCGGTGCCGCCGTGGGAGTTCAGGAAGCAGAAGAGGGACAAGGGGTGCGGAGGCGGAGAAGTTCGTTAGTGTGTGAGTTCGTTAGTTGGGACGGATGCGATTAGAGCGCGTTAGGCGCGATAAGCCAGGAGATGAGGAAAGGCGGAGGACGGAGGGCGGGGCTGGAGGGGGTGAGCAAGGAAGAACTCGCGAAGGTCGGTGAGCGGGTGAAGGAGATGATGGGAAAATAGTGGATTGCTGGCATCGACTGCCGACTGAAAGATGCGGGGGTGGAGTGGATGCAGGCCGTTTTGTTGCCTGTTGAGACGTGACCCCTGCCTGCGCATGACCCGGGCCTGTTCACACCCCGGCCCCCTCACTTACGAAGACCGGCCTGCGTGTAATCCCATGCCTTGAACCCTAACGCAAACGCGGGGGATTCGGGCTTGAGGCGGAAGTCGCACGCGTCGGCATTCTCGAAGAACGGATCGGCGTACTTGCCGCAGACTTCCTTGCCGCACGTCTGCCACGCGTCCCACTCGAGGCCGTCGAGTTCCGGCTTGCCCGTGTAATCGTACCACAGATTGCCGGCCCAGATGCCGCCCACGCCGCGCGGACCGCGCCCGACGAGCGGACCCTCGCGCACCACGACAAGGTTGTTCACAAAGTGCAATGTGCAGGGGATGTCCTGCACCACCTGGCGCGCCATACGCACCGCGCCGAGCTTCCGGTTCCACGCGAACACGTTGTTGCGGATGATGCAGCCTGCGCCGTAATGCTGGTGGAAACTGCCGTCCGTCGTGTTCCAGCAAAGGTTGCGTTCCATCACAATGCCCTCGGACCCCTCGTCCGTGTACAGCGCCCAGCCGCCGTAGGAATAGGACCACACGTCATGGATCACGTTGTCGTGCACCGTCGTGCCGTAGCTCGTGCCGAGCGTGTAGACGCCGCCCATGTCGCTCATGATGCCCTTGCCGAGGTCGTAGATTTTGTTGAACGCGACCTCGTTGCGCTGCGCCACGCTGCCGTAAAAGCCCCACGTCCAACCGACGGAGACGCCGGTGTAATAGAAGTCGTGAATCTCGCAATGCGTCACCTTCGAGTCCGACACATGCGTGAGCGCCACGCCCGTGCCTTCGGGATTGAACAGGCCGCCCTTGCGGATCACACAGTTGTCGATCACATTGAACGCGGTCGAGCGCGGCGCAAGCGTCTTGATCACCCGGCGTTTGAGGGTCTCGCCCTTGGCGACGTGACCGCTGGAGGCGCCCATCCAGATGCCGCCCGCCCCCAGATCCTCGATCGTGCAGTTCACGATCCGGTTGGACACGCACCCGTCGTTGAAACGGAACGCGTAGTTACCCGTGTGCGCGATGACGCACGTGTCCCACGAGAGGTGGTGCGCGCCCTCGGCTGTCACGAGGCCGTCCGACCTGCTGGCCGCCTGGTGCTGCCAGCTTTCCGTCGGGCCGTTCACGGCGGACCCCGCCGTTGGCGGGACGTCGCTGTACGCGAACGTCAAGTTGCGGAACGCGATGTCATGCACGAGTTCGCTCTTGTCCGGATTGCCCTGGAACGCGAGCAACTGGCTCAGCTTGGCGCTCGGCGCGATGACGACCGCCGTCGCGACGGACTCGCCCGCCAGCGGACGGTAGCGCACACACCCCGCCTTCGCGTCGTAGAACCACTCTCCCGGCGCGTCAAACGCGCTCCGCACGTTCTCGAAGGAGACGAGCGTCTCGCGCTCGCTCCACTTCACCCACCCGCTCCAATCCTGCGGCGACCCGGTCTCGACCGTCATCGTGGCGGAATCGAAAGCGCGCAGAATGCGGCGCGCCGTGCTCCATTTGTGCACCACGCACATCTGCGCGTACGGGAACTCGTCGGCCGGAATCTTCCCGAGCGCGGCGGCGAGCCTGTTTGTCAGCGTGGCGCGTTCGGCGTACGTGACCTTCCCGGCCGCGTTCGTCACCGCGGTGATGCTCGGCTTAACGAGCGTGAAATAGCTCGCCGTCCCTTGGCCACCGTCCGGCAGGCGAGCACGGTCCGCGCGCCGCCCGTTGACCCACATCTGCTCGAAATAGGCGGGTTTCCCGTCAGGCGCCGCCGGGATCGGCGCGGACCACGTGCCGTCCGCCTCGACGGTCCAGCCCTTGATCACACCGCCGCCGGAAATCGTCGCGCCCTCGCCCACCCAGGTGACCGGAGCCTGCGGCGTGCCGGAATCGGCCGGCGTGAACGTGAGCGTCTCCGTGAGCGCGTAGATGCCGGGCTTCACGACCACCGTCCACGCCTCCTGGTTCCCTTTGGCCTTGGCCGCGCGGATCAGCTCCAAAGCGGCCTTCGGCGTCATGCCGTCCGGAGCGACAACCGCCTGGCCCGCGTGAACACCGGCCGCCACGGCCAAAGCCCCGAAAACACCCGCAAAACACGTTTTGTTTCCCATTCCAAGCCTCCCCTGCATGTTGTGTTTCCCCACCTGACAGCCAAACACGGCCCCTTTACCCCGTAAGCCCGCGTTCAACCAAGGAACGCTTTTCGCGGCCGAGCGAAAAAACGGCCCTTTCACGAACATTCCCTCGGGACGGCCGTTAACCAGCCGGTCCCCATCTTTGACGTGATTATGCGGAGGAAGGGCGAAAAGAGTCAATCCCGAATTGCCACACACATGCAAAATGAAACAATCTATTCCGCCGCTGCCGCTTCTGCGCCAATACTTGTTGGCCGGGGGAGGTTCAATGATCCGCCGGATGCGCTCGAACGCAGAGCGGAGGAGGGGGGCTCGCCGCAGGATGCGGGGTGACGGTGCCACCTGTGCCATTTGGCTCCCGCAGCTGACAATCGAGCGGCATGACTAGGGGCGCATCCTCGTTGCATTGACCTCTTTCCCCGCGTCGGCCCGTTGGGGACGGCGTGGGGTTTGTCAGTCACCGCTTGTGGCGCAGCCTTGACGCCTCCAGCGACTGTTCCGTGACCTCCTCAACGAGGAGCTTGAACTTCTTGTAGGTCTCGACCTCGCTCGTGACGGCGGCGAGGTTTTCCGGGCGGACATACTCCGACCGGCTCCTGCCC
>JAEAMG010001411.1_pt1 | contig 18639 bp, 16 predicted proteins | sample 8958741 | NCBI WGS metagenome assembly JAEAMG01 (sample SAMN16933256, study PRJNA681125) | bioreactor sludge metagenome | isolation source: anaerobic bioreactor treating anionic surfactant - SDBS | place: India: Bengaluru | collected 2019-02-28 | reverse complement strand
TACGATTCCGATGACGATTACGATGACGATTACGAATCTGACGCCTTCAGCCACACGAGGGTGGCGCCCCAGTGGCCGCGGCCGGGCGGCGCATCGGCGTACCGCTCCACGAAATCCAGGCGGGCCAGCAGCGCCTGCACCCGCCGGCGCTGGACGCCGATCCCCTTGCCGTGGATGAGGCGCACCTCGCGCCAGCCGCGGGTGCGGCACTCGCGGAGGTACTCCTCGACCACCGAGGGGATGTCCGCCGGGGCGAAGGCATGCAGGTCGAGGGCGTCCTCGATGGGGAGGGCCACGTACGAATCGTCTTCGGGCTCGGCCGGGGGCGGGGCGGGCGGCTCGCCGGCCCGCACGTCACACTTCCTGGACGCGTTTGCTCAGGATCGTCCGGATGTCATCCAGACTGCGCTTGTAGATCAGGCTCATGACGTAGAGCTCGTTGGCCAGGAACAGGGGCACCAGGCAGTACTCGAGCAGCAGGGCGCTGAACAGCTGCGGGTGCTCCATGAGCGTGGTGAACGCGGGGGTGCTGATGTTGTGGTACACCTTGAGGATGCGCGATTTGGCATACGACATCTTGCGCTTCTCGAGAACCACGTCTTCCTTGTGGGTCATGAACTCGCGGATTTTCTTGTCGTGCAGCGGTTTAAGTTGGGATTTGGCCTTCTTGCTGAACTGCTCGAAGGCGTCGTGCATCTGCTTGAGGCGGTCCACCTGGGGGTCGATGATGAACTGCTTGGCCTTGGCCGCCTTCCAGTGGAGCGTCGCGTTGCGGAAATTGTACTGAAAGCGCTTCATCACGTAGTCCATGGCCACGTCGCGCAGGATCTTCTCGAACACGTCGGCGGCCGGAAGCTGGAAGTCCTCCAGCTTGAAATCGTCGTGATAGACGTTGACCGAGGTTTCCACCACCTTGTGCCGCGCTTCGGTGTAAATCTCCAGGGCGTAAACGTTGTTCAGGTCCATGTTGAACCGGTTGTGCAGCCGGAGGCGGAGCTGGGTGGGCGAATCGACTGCGCCCGTGCCGGTTTCCTTCTTGATCTCCCGGTTCAGGCTGGTGTCGATCTTGGCCCCGAGATCGTTGTGGCGGAACAGGATCATCGCGTTGTACACGATCTCTTCGAGGGTGTTGTCCTGGATTTCAATAAAGTCCTTCACGCGGTCCTCCGGAGAAGCGAAAAAATTGGGTGCGGGCGACCCTGGCGGGTGATGGGGAACACACTGGCAACCTGGCGCGCTGTCGGCATGCTGGTCGACTCGCGGGGATCGAATCCTGACGAGACCGTCAGTTTAGCGGATAATTTTCAGAGATTCAAGCATTTGGTTGAAAAATGGTTTGAAAACGTGCGCCGCGGCCGGCATCTGAGTATAATTAACGGACATCGCGGCGGATAGACGCGCCGCCGGCCGGACAAGGACGCCATGGCGCAGGAATTTTTACCCAAATGGATCGCCTGGGAGACCACCCGCCGGTGCAACCTGCGGTGCATCCATTGCCGGTCGTCGTCGGGGGCGCATTCGCCGGAAGGCGGCTTCTCCACCGCCGAAGGGTTCCAACTCATTGATGACATTGCCGATTACCACCCCGCCGTGCTGGTCCTGTCGGGGGGCGAGCCGCTGCTCCGCCCCGATCTCTTCGATCTGGCCCGGCACGGCACCGACCGCGGCCTGCGCATGTGCCTGGCCACCAACGGCACCCTGGTGGACGCCGCGGTGTGCGAGCGGATCCGGGCGTCCGGCATTCGGATCGTGTCGCTGTCGCTGGACGGCTCCACGGCGGCGGTGCACGACAACTTCCGCGCCCAGCCCGGCGCGTTTGACGGCACCCTGCGGGCCGCCGAGCTGTTCCGCACCGCCGGGATCGAGTTCATCATCAACTCCTCGTTCACCCGGCGGAACCAGGCGGACATCGCCGCCACGTTCCGCCTGGCCAAATCCCTGGGCGCCACCGCCTGGTACATGTTCATGATCGTGCCCACCGGCCGGGGCGAGGACGTGCTGGCGGAGCTGATCTCCGCCGCCGACTACGAGGAGATCCTGCGCTGGCACTACGAGCAGGAGAAGCGCGAGCCGGAGATGCTCATGCGGCCCACCTGCGCGCCCCACTACTACCGCATCGTGGCCGAGGAAAACCGCCAGGCCGGCGAGAAGCTGGCCCGCCGCTCGCTCAAGTTCAGCACCGGCGGCGCCAAGGGGTGCATCTCCGGGCAGACCATCTGCCTCATCGACAACGAGGGGGAGGTGTATCCCTGCTCTTATTTTCCGCGCTCGGCGGGCAACGTCCGGCGCACACCCTTCCGCGAGATCTGGGAGGGGAGCGACCTGTTGAACGAATTGCGCGACTACGGCAACTTCAAGGGCAAGTGCGGCCGGTGCGAGTACCTGAAGATCTGCGGCGGCTGCCGCGCCCGCGCCTTCGCCATCACCGGCGACTACATGGATGAGGAGCCGTTCTGCGGCTACGTGCCGGCCCGGATCCGGCGTGCCGGCGGCTCGTCCAAAAATGAGGCCTCTTCATGAACCCCACCACCCGTTTCCTGGACGTGCTCCACGGCCGCCGGCCCGACACCACCCCCGTCTGGATCATGCGCCAGGCCGGCCGCTACCTTCCCGAGTACCGGGAGCTGCGCGCCCGCCACGACTTTCTCGAGATGTGCCGGACGCCGGAGCTGGCCGCCGAGGTGACCCTGCAGCCGCTGCGGCGTTTCCCCCTGGATGCGGCCATCCTGTTCTCCGACATCCTCATCCCCCTGGCCGGCATGGGCCAGGGGCTGGCCTTCCACGAGGGCGAGGGGCCGCGCCTGGAGCCCGTGCGGACCGAGGCGGACCTGGCGGCGCTCGATCCCGGGCGCGTCCCCGAGGCCAACGCCTTCGTGCCGGCGGCGATCCGCCTGCTCAAGGGCGAGCTGGCCGGCCGGGCGCCGCTGATCGGCTTCGCCGGCGCGCCGTTCACGCTGGCGTGCTACGCGGTGGAGGGGGGCGGCTCCCATAACTTCCGCTGGGTCAAGGGGATGATGTTCGAGGCGCCGGAGCTGTTCCACCGCCTCATGGAGACCATCACCCGGGCGCTGGAGCACTACATCGGCGCCCAGCTCGCCGCCGGCGTCGACGCCTTTCAACTCTTCGACACTTGGGGCGGCATCCTGTCCCGGCCGCACTACGAGGCGTTCGCCCTGCCGTACGCCAGGCGGCTGCTGGCGGCGGTCGGTGCCGCGGGCGTGCCGGCGATCTACTTCGTGCTCGACGGGGCGCACCTCCTGGATCTAGTGGCCGGCGCGGGCGCGCCGGCCCTGGGCCTGGACTGGCGAGTGCCACTCGCCGCGGTGCGAGAACGGGTGGGCCCGGACCGGGTGCTCCAGGGGAACCTCGACACCGCCGTGCTCTATGGCACGCCCGAGGCGCTGCGGCGCGAGACGGCCGCCGTCATCGCCGGGGCGGGGGAGCGCCACGTCTTCAACCTCGGCCATGGCGTCTGGCCCGACGCGCCCGTGGACATGGTCGCCCGGCTGGTGGACCTGGTCCACGAGCTGGGCCGCCGCAGGGACTGCTGAGCATGGCTGCGGCCGCGCGCACCGGCGTGTTGCTCCTGGCCATGGGCGGTCCGGAATCCCCGGCCGAGATCCAGCCGTACCTCCAGGAGCTGCTGCGGGACCGCCGGCTGGTGCCGCTCCCCGGGCCGGCCGCGCTCCAGGAACTATTCGCGCGGAAGATCTCGCGCCGGCGGGCGCCGAAAGTCGCGGCGCGCTACGCCGACGCGGCCGGTGGCGCCTCGCCGCTGAACGCCATCACCCGCCGCCAGGCGGCCGCGCTCGAGGAGCGGCTGCGGCGCGCGGGCGGCGATTGGTGCGTGGCACCGGCGTTCCGCTACCAACCGGCGCTCACGGACGAGTCGGTCCGCCGGCTGGCGGAGTTCCGCCCGGAGCGGGTGGTGGCGCTGCCGCTCTACCCGTTCTACTCCCGCGCCACCTCGGGGTCGTCGCTCGAGGACGCGCGAGCCCGCTGGGCGGCGGGTGCGCCCGCCGGGTGGGCGGGGAGGTGGCTGGAGATCCGCGACTGGAGCGGCGAGCCCGGCTACCTCGACTGGCTGGCCGGCCGCGCCACGGCGGAGCTGGAGCGGCTGGGATTCGCGCCCGCCGGCGCGGTGGTGCTGCCGTCCGTCCACGGCCTGCCCGAGTCCATGGTCCGCCGGGGCGACCCGTACCGCGCCCAGGTGGACGCGGCGATCGCCGGGCTGAGGAAGCGGCTGGGCGATTGGCGAGTGGAACCGGGCTTCCAGAGCAAGTTCGGTCCCGGGCGCTGGCTGCAGCCGTACACGAGCGAGATCATCGAGCGGTTGGCCGCCGAGGGGGTCGGCGAGGTGCTGATGGTGCCGCTGGGCTTTGTCGCGGAGAACCTGGAGACGCTCTGGGACATGGACCGGGTGTTCGCGCAACAGGCCCGGGACGCCGGCCTCGGGCGCTTCGCCCGGCTGGCGTGCCCCGACGATGACCCGGCATTCATCGAGATCATGGAACGGCTGGTCCGCGCCCGCCTCGGCGGGTGAGCGCGCCGGCAAGAGGGAGGATGGCTTCAAGATGACGGACGAACGGACCCACAGGCCACGGGTGGTCATCGCCGGCGGCGGCATCTCCGGGCTGGCCACCGGCTGGCTCGTCCAGGAGGCCCTGCGCGACGCCCGCCCGCCCCTCGGGGCGGAGGTGGTGGTGCTGGAGCCCGAGCACCGGCCGGGCGGCAAGATCTGGACGGTGGCCGAGGCGGGCTACCGGGTGGAGGCCGGACCCAACGGCTTCCTCGATTCGAAACCCTGGACGCTGGACCTGGTGAAACGGCTGGGCCTGGACGCCGAGCTGCTCCGCTCCGACGCCGCCGCCCGCAAACGCTTCATCTACCTGAACGGCGAGCTCCACCGCCTGCCGGAAAATCCGCCCATGTTCCTCAAGTCGCGCCTCCTCACCTGGCGCGGCAAACTGCGCATCGTCGCCGAGCTGTGGCAGCGGCCGTACCGCGGGGAGGCCGAGGAGACGTTGGCGGCGTTCGCCCGCCGGCGGCTGGGCGAGGAGGCGTACCGGCGGCTCCTGGACCCCATGGTCATGGGCGTCTTCGCCGGCAATCCCGAAACCATGAGCCTGCGGAGCGCCTTCCCGCGCATCTTCGAGCTGGAGCGCGACTACGGCGGGCTGTTCCGGGCCATGTTCCGCCTGGCCCGGGAGAAGCGGCGGCGGGGCGAGAAAAGCGAGTCGGGTCCCGCCGGACCCGGCGGCGCGCTCACGTCGTTCAACGCCGGCCTGGACGCGATCACCGGCGAGCTGGCGGCGCGCCTCGGCGACGGGGTGCGCCTCGGCCGCGGGGTCGCGCATGTGGCGCGCAACGGCCGCGGCTTTGCCGTGACGCTGGACGACGGCGAAACCCTGGCGGCGGACGCGTTCGTCTCGGCGGCGCCGGCCGACGCCGCCGGGCGGTTCCTCGACGGCGTGCTGCCGGAGCTGGCGGCCGAGTTCCGGGCACTGCCCTACTCGCCCATGGCGGTGGTGGCGCTCGGCTTTGCGCCCGGGCGCGGAGTGGCCGCGCCCGACGGCTTCGGCTTTCTGGCTCCCTGGACGGAGCGGCGCGACATCCTGGGCGTGCTCTGGTCCTCCTCGATCTTCCCCGGCCGGCGGGCGCCCGACGGCGGCGTGCTGCTCACGGTGATGATGGGCGGCGCCCGCCGCACCGACATCGCCGGCCGCACCGACGCCGAGGTGCTGGCCGACGCCCGCCGCGAAGTGGCCGCCACCATGAGGGTCGCGGCGGAACCCGATTTCGTGAAGATCTTCCGCTGGGGCCGGGCCATCCCCCAGTACAACGTGGGCCACTGGGCGCTGCGCACCCGCGTGGAGGGGGTGCCGGACCAGGTGCCGGGTCTGTGGGTGGTGGGGAACGCGTTCCACGGCATCGGGGTCAACGACTGCTGCGCCGCGGCGCTGCGCACCGCCGCCGCCGTCGCCGCCCACCTCCGCGCCAACCATCCGGAATCATAAGACCGCCCGGTGTTTTTCCGGCCGCGCGCCCCCGGCTGGGGGCGCGGAGAAGTGTTGTGTTCGCGGAAAGACTATCCCCGCGCCCCGCTGCCGGGGCGCGACGCGTTCATTGTGTCCTGCATGAAGATTTTTCGCAACGAGCTCGAGGGCCGTGCCGATAATTGAAGCACTCGGCAATGTCGGAGCCGGAAAAATACTCATGGGAGGCTATCATGGACATCCATAAGCTGCCGCCGTCGCTCACGCCGCTGGATCTGCCCGAACCGTCGGACGAGTCCGTCCAGGCGGACTCGGTCAAGCCGGCGGCCTTCGCTCAGGGAGCGATCGCCCCGGACAAACAGTTCCCGGACAGCATCCAGAGCGGGCCGGACCGCTCGCTGGTCGCCGACCTCCAGACGGGCATCGGGCGGACCGGCGGCGAGGGGGGCGGCGGCGGCAAGGGTGTCGAGCACGAATTGCGCCAGGTGGGCGGTGAAGGCGGCGGCGGCAAGGGTGTCGAGCACGACCTCCGTCTGGTAGGCGGCGAGGGGGGCGGCGGCGGCAAGGCCGTCGAGCAGGACCTGCGCCCGATGGGTGGCGAGGGCGGTGGCGGGGGGGAGGGCGGCGACGTGAAGGCCGCGGTTCAGGAGCTGGTGCACATGGGTGGCGAGGGGGGCGGCGGCGGGGTCCAGGACGTGGCGCCAGCCGTCCGGAATCTGGCGGCGGGCGACCGGGCAGAGGTTCAGCCCGACGATGGCCAGCAGCCGGGACTGCTCGATCCGAACCTCCTCCAGCACCACAAGCACCGGCGCGCCTGACGGCGCGGCGGCAGCGTTGCCCAAGGATAAGGCTCGCCCGAAACAGGTCCGAGCGTTGGCCATGCCGGACCGAACGAGACGGAACTCATGAGTCGATCCAACCGGTTCCGGAACGATCGCGAGAAACTTCTGGTCTTACTCCGGCAGGATGGCCTCAGGCTGGCGTCACCGGAACAACCCATCTTCAAGCCGGACGGCCGGGCGGTGGATTGGTGGCTGGACACCCTGCGTGTGACCCTCACCCCGGAAGGCGCCCGTCTCGCCGGCCGCTGCCTGCTCCGCGTGCTGGAGCGGTTCGACGGCCGTCAGCTGGCCACCGGCGGCACCATCGGCATCCCGCTCCTTCAGGCGTGTGTGGCGCTCTCCGGTGGCCGATACCGGGGCCTGATCGTCCGCAAGGAGCTCAAGCCGTACGGCACCCGGCTCTGGATCGAGGGACCCGTGGACACGGCCGAACCGGTGGTGCTCGTGGACGATTCGCTGGTGTCGGGGTTCGCCATGGACGCCGCCCGCCGTCGCCTCGAGGCGGCCGGCCTGCGGGTGGAAGGGGGTGTTGCCCTGGTCCGTTTCGGCTGGGCCGACGGCTTCGCGCGCTTCCGGTCCATGGGCTACCACATGGAGTACGTGTTCGACGTCTGGGATGATGCCATCGCGCCGACGCCGGCGCCCAATGCTGCCCCGCCCAATCCCACGCGCGCTCCGACCGGGTTAGCGGTCGGCGGCCCGGCATTACGGGCGGGATTGACGCCGCCCGAAGCCGCGCGCCTTGTCTGCGTCGCGATCCTGGCCGGCGGGCGGATCCCCGGTCCGCCGGAACGTCTGGACCAGCCGTACGACTCTTCCGGCGGCGTCTGGGTCAGCTTGCGCAACCGGCAGGAACCCCACCGTCGGTACGCGCGCACAGGTTTCTGGCGGTTTCCGGACGAGACGGATCCGGCCGACGCCGCGACGGATCTCGTCAACGCGTCAGTCCGCGCCGCGCTGGAACTGCCGCCCGGCCGCGAAGGATTGGATCTCCTCGACCGGAGTGCGGTGGGCGTGACCTTCTTTTCCCGGCTGAAGCCGTGCCGGGTGGGCGACCTGGACAATCGCCGTTACGGCATCGTGGTCCGTAGCCGGGAACGGCCTCGTCGGATGGGTGGAGCGCTTCCCAACATGCCCGGCATCGCCGGCGAGCGGGCGCAGTTGGAGCACGCGCGCACCGCCAACGCCGGCTTGCTGTCCGAAGAGCCTTACCTGTTGTTCCGACATGGTGTGGAGAAAGTGGTGGAGCCTGGCGTCGCTTGGCCGCCGGGAGGGATGCCGGTCGCGACCGCAGATCCCGGATGGAGTCAGTCGTCGGACGGATCCTTCCCCCGCCGGCGGCCGGCGGAGGGCAGCGATGGCGCCGCCTGGCCGAGGCTCGTTCCGGTTTGGGCCGGCTTCCTGTCCCGGGTCGTGGGCACCGCTGGCGACGTTCCGTCGGGCTACCATCCGTTTCACGATCGCTTCGACTCGGCGCTGGATGCCGCGGGCGCGGCCCGGCTCGCCTGGTGCCTAGCCCGCCATGCCGGCCGGGTTTCCGATAGCGGGCTGGGCGACCAGGTCCGGCGGATTCTCCGTCCGCTGGTGAGGCGGCTGCGTCGGGTTGCTGGGAGCGGGATCCGATTCATCGAGCCGGTGCCCAGTTCATCCATCCCGACACATGCCTCGCTGCTCCTGGCCCTGTGCCACCTGCCACCCGAGGAACCGGGCGCCGCGCTGATCCCTGAGCTGGAAGCCGTTCTCTGGGAAACCATTGATCGGCACGGACGGATCATTGACCGTCGGACGGCTGATGACGGGAGCGAGGTGGAAGAGGAGGCCGGTGGTCTCGTGCTGCTGGCGCTGGCGTACGCCGCCTGCGCCGGCCATGGCGCGTGGGACCGTTCCCGCTGGCTGGCCGCTTTCCGGTTCCACCGGCACCGGTTCCGGTACGCCGGAAGCTTGTGCCAGGTGCCCGTCTTGATGCAGGCGTTTTCGGTAGGGGCGCGGGCGGCGGCGGACGACGAGGTCGCGGCCGCGGCGCACGAGGTGGCCGCCTGGGCGCTCAGCTGTCAATCACGGCGCACCGGCGAATTCTTCACCCGTCACCCGGCCGGTCCATCCGGTGTCCGGACGGGACTGTGCCTCGAAGGGTTGGGGGCGGTCCTGGATCTGGCGGTGGAACTGGATCAGCGGCGGCTCGTCCGAAAGTACCGGCGTGCCGTGGACGTTGGGTGCCGCCTGCTGGAACGCCTCACAATCCAGGGAGCGGACGGCGGCGTGCTGCCCGATCCCTCGCGGGCGCTGGGTGGCGTGCGTGAGGGGCGCGGCTGCAGCCGCGTCGACATCGCCGGTGTCGGCCACTGCCTGTCGAGCGCCGAATGGGTACTGGCCTCGCTGCAGAATCAATCGGTCCTCTCGCCATCGCTCGAATAGGTATGGCAATGCCGCGACCGGGCGGCACGTCGATTCAATCTGCGTATTTCCAGATTCACTGGACGGATGAAATACCGTCGCCAGCCTGGCGCTTCTGTCGGCGAATGCGCCAAGGCGCAGCGCCGGTTCAGGGGCTGCTGGGGCTTTTGATGCGCCTTGGCGTGCCCGAAAAGCGCTGGCATCGCGGAGTGGGATGAAGTAGGATTTCTTCACCGGGCCATCGCGGGCCGGTGGTGTGGTGGGCGAGGATGTTTTCGTCTGTGGCGGGATTGACCGTGGCGGGATGGTGGAACATGGCCCGGCGGCCGAGGTGTTCGAGCGGCCGCGCGATCCGCGCACCGCGGCGTACATCTCCGGCGAGATCAGCTGAATGACCGCCATGGCCGATAGCGGGCCTTGCTCGCAAAGACGCCAGGACGCAACGCAACTCCATTGTCGGAGAGATCACGAGGCGCTTATCAAGGTCCAGGCGACAATAATCAGAATCGTTCCGGCAGACTCTTCCTCAACCCGAAATACCCAATAATCTATATGCAATAATCAATAACGAATGAGAACATCTGATCGATGACAAATGAGAAATGACCGATGACAGATGACAAATGGGCCTTGAAATATAGCCCTCCGGTGCGCCCATGACTCACCCATGTCCGTGGTGCCTGGAACCGCTGAGCCGCGCCGAGCGCAAGGGCGCCGAGTGCCCGCGCTGCGGCCGGCCGCTGGGCGACGGCAACGGCGGCGCGATGCGCCAGCTCGACGTCCGCTACGACGCGGTGGTCGCCGAGCAGGGCCGCCGCTTCCTCCGGCTGATGCAGGTGGGGACGCCGGTGGCGGCGCTCGTCTCGCTGCTGGCGCCGCTGGTGCACTGGGGCGGACTCGTGCTCATCAGCGTGCCGTTGCTCGCGGTGGGGCACATGCTGGTGCTCCGCCTGTACCTGGTCTACGAATCCCGCCCCCTGCTGGGAGGGCGGCGGCGGTTCTTCCACCGGTGGCTGACCCGACTCGCCCTGCTCTGGATCGGGCTGCCCGGCTATGCGTTCACCGCCATCCCCGTAGCCGGCGCGCTGGCCGGGGCGGCCGTGTTTGCCGGCCTGTCCGCCGGCGTGCACTACTACACGCTCTGGAGCCTGGGCCGTGAAAAGGGCCGTCAGCCCCTGACCGGGTGGGAGAAGTTCCTGCTGGTGGCCCTGGTACTGGGCACCATCGCCGTGCTGGCCGCTCTGGCGGTCCTGACACTGGCCGTGGGATTCACCCTGACGAAGCTGTACGCCTGGCTGGCGAAGTAGGCGGCGCCGGCTGACCGCCCGTGTCGGCACGGTCGGCTGCAGACGCACAGCTTGTCGCCACGAACTCAGCCGGCTGAGGCGTGTGACGACGGAGCGAAGGCCCCGAACTCCCCATCCTCCACCGTGAAAATTCCTGCTGCCCGGCCGGCGACTGCGTTACAATGGGACCAGTCGCTGCCATGAAAAAAGGGATTCTCACCGGAGCGGATCCAGCCGCGAGCCGTCTGACTTTCAACCAGGCGTCCGAGTCGCCGTGCGCCTCGTGCCCCACCACGCCCTGCTGCGCCTACCTCCCCCTGGGCCGGCTCCGCCTGGAGACCTTGACCGAGGTGGACCACGCCCGCTTCCTGCTGAACTTCGACCGGATCGAGCTGGGCCTCTATCGTACCGGCCGTTGGGAGTTGTTCTATCGGGCGCCGTGCCGGTTTCTCGACACGGCCGGCGCCACCTGCCGGATTCACGACCGGCCGGATCAGCCGCGCATCTGCCGGCACTACAACCCGTACCGCTGCTGGTACAAGGCGGCGCTGGCCGGCGACGATCCGGACGGTTTCCGCCGGGTGGACCGGTTGCGGCTGGAGGCCATCCTCCCGTCGCTGGTGTTCGACGGCCAGGGGCGGCTGGTGGACGTCCCCGACTGGGAGGCCCTGTGCGGCGCCTTCCGTCCGTTGCCGATGCTGGGCTGGCCTGTCGAAGAGGATGTTCCCGGCGAGGATCCGATGATCCCGGTGTGGCGGGAGGAGGTGATTCGCGGCGCCGGCCCGGCGGCCACTGAAACGACCAGGACCTACGCCGAGCTGGCGGATCCCTGCGCCGGCTGCGGGGCCTGGTGCTGCAAGGCCCTGCTGCTGCCCCACGGCACGCCCGCCACCGCGTCCAACCTGGATTTCCTCCGGTTCATGCTGGGCTTCCCCGGCATTTCGGTGGGCGTGGCCGATGACGGCTGGCGGATCATCGTCCGCACCACGTGCCGCCATCTGGCCGGCGGTCGGTGCGCGCTGTACGACCGCCCCGAACGGCCCCTGGAGTGCAAGTACCTCGACGCCTGGGGATGCGCCACGCGGCTGCGCCTGGGCCGGCCGCGACCGGCGGGTTTCGTCCACCTGGACCTGGAGCATTTCGACCGGATGATCGAGCTGGCCGCCTTCGACGCCGACGGCCGGATCACCCGGTTGCCCGCCGCCGCCGCGGTGAGCGAACACATCGAAACCTGCTGGCGGGAAGCGGCGGATCCACCCGTCCGGGCGCCATCCCGGCGCCGGGACGCAACACGGCGCCCAAAAAGCCGATAAGTAGGCAATGCAGGGAATCATTGATTCGGGAGGAGGTTATATGTCCATCGACAAAATCGGCACGCAGCCCCTGGGCATGGACGACGGCGGACACGACGAGACCGCCGATGCGGGGGCGGCGAAGGTGCGGGGAACCGAAGCCCTCCAGGGCGGCGAGATGGTGAAAGGCATCGCCGAACAGGAGACGCCGCTGACCGTTTCGTCCAAGCCGGACACGGCGGACGCGTCGCGGCTCGGGGAGCACAAGACGCAAGGCCTGCTGGTTCGGGATCAGCTCCAGCTTGGTGATCCGGTCGCGGTTAAAGGTGAAGCGATCCCACCCGGAGACCACAAAAATATGCCGGCCGGCGACCTGCAGGTCCAACACAAGCTTCAGCTCGCCGACGAAAAGACGGCAATGCAACTGGCGGCGCGGCAACCCAGGAAAGTCGACGATTTGCAGATCAAGCACAAGCTCCAGCTTGGCGACGAGCTCACCGCCCAGACGCAGCACAAGTTACCCGGGGATCTGCAGATCAAGCATAAGATCCAGCTCGGCGATGAGAAGGTTGCCCTGATATCGCACAAGCTGCCCGGCGGCCCGCAGGTCAAGCAAGAGGTCCAGCTCGGCGACGAGAGGGTCTCTCAGTTGTCCAACGAGCTGCCTGGCGAGGTCCTGGTCAAGATGGACAAGGACATGCAGGTGCAGGGCAAGGTCAAGTTCGCTAACGAGAGGATGATAGCCGGTGCCCTCGATGAACGGAGCGTCTGGGCGGCCAAGCTCCAGGGCGGGGACGAGGCTGCCCTGAAAATCGACGACGTCAAGGGACACGAGAACTTCGAATACAAGGAATGGATCAAGGGAGGGCAGGAGATAGCCGAAGGCAAGCACTGGAAGGTCGAAGCGGGATTGGCGTCAGGGGACGGAATCAAGGAGGACGTCGCGAACCTGGTGAAATCCTCCGTGAAACTGGATCAGGCCGGTAAATCGTGGGCCGGTGTCGGCGCCACGGTGAAGCATGACGCGGTCGAAGGGAAGCACGTCAAGATGGCCGAAAATCTGGGCATGGCCCCGACGAAGAACATTTGGGGCGATCGGATAGCCGGCGAATCGGCGGGCGACCTGGCGGACGGTGTCCAGATCAAAGGGGAGCACAGGCTGGCGGATGCGGGTGAATCCGGCGCTGCGTTCAACAAAAAATATGACCTGGACGCCGTCAAATCGCAGGTCAAGATGGACCAGGGCGGGGAGGCGGCCATCCTGCTGCGCGGTCCCATCGGCGAGAACGCCAATCCGATCGGCGACATCAAGGGCGACCAGCTCCAGCCGCCCGCGATTAAACACAAATGACTCCGGGCGTGTTCCGACCGCCGGATCCGAGATGATGCGGGTCGCCCTGGTCTCCATGCCGTGGCTCGACAGCCACGTTCCGTCGGCGGCGCTGGCGGCCCTGAAAGCGTGGGTGGCGGCACGGGTTCCCAGCTGCGCGGCCGCCGTCTGGCCGGAACACGTAAAGGTGGCCCGCTGCCTGGGCCGCACGGCCTACCGGGCCATCCAGGAAGATCCGCTGGCCGGCGAGGCGCTGTATGCCGGCCTCGTCTACCCGGAGCGCCGCGGCGGCCTGTCCGGCCTGCTACGCGCGGCCTTCGCCGCCGACGCGGCGACGGCCGGGATGCCGCCCCCGCCCGACGCAGACCCGACGGGGATCCTCGACGCCATCGACGCGCACGCCACCGAGCTGGCCGGACGCCTGGCCGCGGCGGCCGACGTGGTGGGTCTGAGCGCCACCTTCCATCAGCTCTTCGCCAACGTGCTGCTCAGCCGCCGGATCAAGGCCCTCAAGCCCCGGGTGCACATCGTCTGGGGCGGCAGCCTGCTCCGCGGCGCGGCGGGACCATCATTCCTGCTGGAATACCCGGAGATCGACTGCGTGATCCAGGGGGAGGGGGAACGTCCGCTGGAGGCCCTGCTGGGGCGGCTGGCGGCGGAGCAGGCGCCGCCGGACGATGTGCCGGGGCTGCTCACCCGCGGCAACCTGGACCGGTTCCCCGCTGGTGTGCCCACCTGGGAGATGGACGACGTCGCCGCCCTGCCGCCCCCCGACTTCGACGACTATGCCGCCGCGGCGGATCCCCTGAGCGTCGAGTGGCGGATCTGGCTGCAGACCGCCCGCGGCTGCTGGTGGGACCGCTCCGGATCCGCCGGGGACCCGAAGCGCCGCTGCCTGTTCTGCAACATGAACGAGCGGCGGCGCTATCGGGCCAAGCCGGCCTGCCAGGTCGCCGCCGAAGTCGAGGCGCTGGTGGCCCGGCACGCCAATCCGCGGGTGGTGCTGGGCGACCTCTGCATGCGCCCCACGGGCCTGGCCGAGCTGGGCCGGCGCCTGGCGGCTTCCGACCGGCAGCTCCAGCTCCAGGTCGAACTGCGCGCGGGCGCTTCCCCGCGCGATGTGTTGGCGCTCTGGGCGGCGGGCCTGAACTTGGCGCACACGGGCGTCGAGGGATTTTCCACCTCGTACCTGCGGCGGATGAACAAGGGCACCACGGCCATCCAGAACCTGGAGTTGCTCAAGACCTGCGCCGAACTGGAGATCGGGAACCCGTTCGGCCTGGTGTTGAACTTTCCCGGCTCCACCGCCGCCGAGGTGGCCGAGACGGTGGCCCACATCGACGCGTACGCCACCGCCTATCCCCCGCCGGGGTTCCTCCATGAGTTTGACCTGACAACCGGCAGCGCGGTGGACGTCCTCCGGGGGGAGTTCGGCGTCGAGGAGGTCCGCAACCACCCCCGCTATGCCGAGTTCCTCCCCGTGGGCGTGTACGCCCGGCTGGCGCTGCCGCACCGGGCCTGGACCTACACTCCCGCCGGCCGCCCGGCGGACTGGGCCCCCGTGCGCGAGGCGTGCCGACGGTGGCGCGAGACGCACGAAGAGATCCGCGCCGCGGCGCTCCGCGAGGGGCGCACCCCGCCCAAGGCGCTCGCCTACCTCGACGGCGGCGACTTCCTGGAGATCACCGACTGCCGAAACGAGGCCCGACGGCTCACCCTGTCCGGGGTGTGGCGGGACGTGTACCGGGAGTGTCTCGAAACCCGGAAGTTCGCGGACCTCGCGGCGCGCTTCGCCGGCGCCGCCGACGCGGCGCGGCTCCGGGAGATCCTCGACCGTCTGGTGGCCGAGCGGGTCATGTATGCCGAGGAGGGCCGGTATCTGTCCCTGGCCGTGGCCTCCCGCCCGGACCTCGCCGCCCGGCGGTTGAAGGGGAAAGGGAAGAAGCGAACGGTGAACAGTAAACAGTAAACAGTAAACAGTTAGGAGTCGTGCTCGCCGTCGGAATCGAGCTTCGGGCCCGAGCCTCGATTACGACTCTGATTGTTCAATTGAACGGCGCACACTCCCGTCTTCATTGAGGTGCGCACCCAGCCCGAAACAGCCAATTATTTCGAATCCCAAGTCCGAAGTCCGATTATGGGAAACGAATCCCGAGTCGACAGGCACCATCGAGCGGTGGGCACGGTGGAGGTACCGCGAGCGGGAGCGAGCGGCGGGAAAGCCCTCCCCGCGAAAACCGCGGAGTCCGCGACACCATTCCATCGTCCGCGGTATTTGCTCTGCGGAATCCAGAGCGGCGTTGAGCGCCTCGGCAGGAGGCCGGTCGCGCGGCGACCGGCAGCGAGGCGAAGTCAAAACGGGATGCCAACTCGTCACGTGCGCGCTGCAGCGCCGCGCGCCTCTCGTGGATTGGTCGCCGCTGTCGACGGACGCCGACGGAGTGGTGGGGCGCCCGAGGTGAGGTGCAGCGTGGGCCCCCTCGCGCCGCTCGCTCCCGCTCGCGGTACCTCCACTGTGCCAGCCGGTTGATCCTGCCCAACAAGGTGAATCGGTGAATGGGTGAATCGGGGGACGGGAGAGGAGAAACGAGATACGGCTCTCGGGTAAGGCCCAGAACAAAAGAAGCCTCTGTGTCCTCCGCGTCCGCTGTGGTGAATCGAGGCGGCCCGAAGTCCACTGTCCGCTGATCGGGAACGAACCCCGAACCGCGTACCCGATGATTCGATCATACGGTGTGCCATACAGTCGCATCGGGGCACGCGCCCGGCCCGACAGGGCCGGAATTCAATAGCCAGGGGCGCAGCCCCTGGTAGGGAACACCCCCTGGCTGTATTGGCTTTCTCTGCCTCAAGCCCCATCGGGGCGGCAGACGGGCCGTGAACAATGGCATCGACGATACGCTGACTTCCAATCAGGCCCGTCCGGTCAGTGTCGGGACGCCGCATGTCGCCCCGGTGGGGCTCCGGATCATTCGATCATGGGACTGGTGCGTCACACCGTCCCACCAGGGGCTGCGCCCCTGGCTATTGCCTCCCGTCCCTCCGGGCCGGCATCCTGCCCTCGAGTGTAATCGGGGTGATCCATCGCTGCCATGACTTCCGGCCTCTGCCCCTCCGGGTCGGCGTCTTGCCCCCAAACGGCACCATCGGGTGGGCGGACGGCCGTTCCTTAGGGGACAGGAGATGGCAATCGGTGAGTCGGTGAATCGGGAGACGGGAGACGAGAAACGGGACCTTGGACCTGGGTGATGGGACCTGGAATCCGAATCCCATTACCCAGATCCCAAAACCCAGGTCCCAGGTCCGATCACGAGCACGATTACGATGACGATTACGATCACGATTACGAATTACGATTACGAATTACGATTACGAGTTACGATTACGAGCACGAACCCTCAACTCTCAACTATCAACTATCAACTATCAACTGTAACGGGGCGCCCTCACTTCTCCTCAACTTGATTCAGCGTCCGCGCCACTGCGGCCAGCACCGCTTCGACGTCGGCGGCGGGGACCGCCGGATCGCTGCTCACGGCCAGGAAGAGCTTCGCGCCACCCGCGAGGGGGACGAGGTACGACTCCACGTTTCGGGCGCGGGGTATCGAGGTGGACTGCGCGCCGCCGGCCACCGCATGGCCGAGGAACGCCCGCTCCGTCGTCCGGGCGGCCGGGGTCGACAGTCCCATGAACGTGGTCTTGAAATAGCCCAGCAGCTCGTCGTCGTTCATCCCCATGCCGTCCACCATGTCCTTGGGCGCGGCGGCCAGGACGATCTCGATGCGGCCGACGCCCTTGCCGGTGTCGGGCGGATGAGCCAGCGCCACCGCATCGAGGCCGATCTCCGCCGGCGCGGCAAAGGGGACGGGTGTCTCGAAGCTGACGCGCCACCAGGTGTGGCGGAGGCCCGGGCCGCCCGCTGACTCTTCGGCCCGCACGGCGCCAACGAGCGCACACCCGGCGAGGAGACCGATAATCAGGAAATATTTCATGGTGCAACCTCCGCAGTGGTTATGGATTCGATTGCGTTTCAGGGGCAGGCCAGCTCCTGCTTGCGGAGCAGGCCCACGGTGGCCCCCCGGGCGCCCTGGAACCGGGCCAGCACCCACTCGCCGCCGGCATGCAGCGCCGGCGCCACCGCCACGGCGTCGCCCCGGATCACGAAGCCCCGCCGGCGCTCCGGCGGCAGCGGGCCCACGACGTGGAAGTGGGATTTCTCCGCCGTGACCTGGCAGGGAACCAGCGGCTGGAACTTGTCCCGTCCGAATGCGTCGCCCGGCCAGTTGGCGCCGCAGAACGAGGCGATGCCGCCTGCCGTCTCCATCCGGACGCCGCCGGCGGTGACGAGGAAGGCGATGGTGCCCTGCTCGTCGACGTGCTCGTAGCGGCCGTCGGTGACGAGCCCCGCCACGCCCGCCCCGTCGCAAATGTGGGCGGACGGCCCGAACACGGCGGTGTAGGTGAACGACAGGGCGTCGCCCGCCAGCGCCAGGGTCAGCTCGCCGGTCTCGCTGGACCACCGGCCGCTGGGATCGAACGCCGGCGGCGGGACGGCCGGCGGATCCGTTTCCGCCAGCGCCAGTCCGGCGGCGGCCAGCGCCAGGATCAGCAGGATGCGAACGATGGACGGCGTCGTCATGAAGTCCTCCCGGTGCCGGATGTCAGTGAGACGGCCGGACCGTGATGTTTTATCACGAAAAGAGAATCTTTGTCGAGGTTCGACACGTGGCGCGGGGACGGGATTCGGGCCGGATTCGGATCGGTCAGTTGGGCAGGTTGCGCAGCAGGGCGCGGACTTCGTCGCGGTGGCCCAGCAGCGGCTCGTCCATGGCCAGATACTGCTGGAACAGCTGACGGGCCTGGCCGAAGTCCCCGATGAGGTTGTACGCCTTTCCCAGGTAGTAGACGGCGTCGGCCTGGTAGCGGGTGTTGCCGGTCTTTTCCTGCATGGTGCCGGCGATGGCACGGGCCTTTTCCAGCCGGGCGATCCCCAGCCGGGCGCGGTCGCGGTCGAGGTTGACCGTCACACCGCCCATTCCCTGCTTGGACAATTCCAGGTAGCAGAGGCCGGAGAAGAAATTGGCGTCGAAATTGTCAGGTTCGTGCTTCAGGTAGCCGGTGAAGTGGCGCAGCGCCTGCTCGTACTGCTTCTGTTCGAACGCCTGGACCCCCGACTGGAACTGGTCGCTCTGGAGGTCGGCGCTCTTGAGCATGTCGAGGCGGGGCAGGTCCAGGTCGTAGCGGTCGTGCTGGACGCCGGCGATGTAGCGCAGCGCGCCGAAGGGGACGGTCACCAGCAGCAGGGCCGCGGCGGCCGCGACCAGGCCGGGGTGCCACGTCCACATTCTGATGAAGAAGCCGGCCGGAGCCGCGGCCCGGCGGGGCGCCGGGGTGAATGCGGCGGGATTGTCCCGCACGAAGCGGCTGAACGCCAGCAGATCGGCCACCTGGATGTGGCAGTCCGAGCATTCCATGAGGTGATGCTCCACCCGCTGTTCC
>JAEAMG010001392.1_pt1 | contig 18640 bp, 13 predicted proteins | sample 8958741 | NCBI WGS metagenome assembly JAEAMG01 (sample SAMN16933256, study PRJNA681125) | bioreactor sludge metagenome | isolation source: anaerobic bioreactor treating anionic surfactant - SDBS | place: India: Bengaluru | collected 2019-02-28 | reverse complement strand
GCGCGTGCGTCGCGACTGCCGTCGCAACTGTCCGTTTCGTCCCTCTGCTCACGTTTTCGTCCCTCTGCTCACGTTGACGCATCGCCTAGCATGAAATCGCCGGCCGATGAGCGGCTGCCTTGCACCGGCTTGACATCGCCTGGGTCGAAACGTATGTTTCAAACGCCTGTTTGACTCTCCGCGCCCACGATCGACGGCCGGAATCGAATCCGCGCGGCCGGCCGCTGCCGACCGCCGCAACCAGAACTCACCGCTGAGGTTTACGTTATGCCCGACTACAAGGCCCCCTTGCGCGATATCCGCTTCGTCCGCGACGAGCTGCTCGGCTACGAGGCGCACTACCAGAGCCTGCCGGGATGTGAAGACGCCACCCCGGATATGGTCAATGCCATCCTCGAAGAAGGCGCGAAGTTCTGCGAGCAGGTGCTTGCCCCGCTGAACCGTGTCGGCGACATCGAAGGCTGCACCTGGAGCGAATCCGGTGTGACCACTCCGACCGGCTTCAAGGAGGCCTACCAGCAGTTCGTCGAAGGCGGCTGGCCGAGCCTGGCGCATGACGTCGAGCACGGCGGTCAGGGCCTGCCCGAGTCGCTGGGTATGGCGATCAGCGAGATGATCGGCGAATCCAACTGGTCGTGGGGCATGTACCCGGGCCTGTCGCATGGCGCGATGAATACCCTGCACGCTCACGGTACTACCGAGCAGCAGCAGACCTACCTGACCAAGCTGGTTTCCGGCCAGTGGACCGGCACCATGTGCCTGACCGAGCCGCACTGCGGCACCGATCTGGGCATGCTGCGCACCAAGGCCGAGCCGCAGGCCGACGGCAGCTACAAGGTCACCGGCACCAAGATCTTCATTTCCGCCGGTGAGCACGACATGGCCGAGAACATCGTGCACATCGTGCTGGCCCGCCTGCCCGATGCGCCGGAAGGCACCAAGGGCATTTCGCTGTTCATCGTGCCGAAGTTCCTGCCGACGGCCTCCGGCGAAGTGGGCGAGCGCAACGGTGTGTCCTGTGGCTCGCTGGAACACAAGATGGGCATCCACGGCAACGCCACCTGCGTGATGAACTTCGACGCGGCCACCGGCTTCCTGATCGGCCCGCCGAACAAGGGCCTGAACTGCATGTTCACCTTCATGAACACCGCCCGCCTGGGTACCGCGCTGCAGGGCCTGGCCCATGCGGAAGTCGGCTTCCAGGGCGGTATTGCCTATGCCCGCGAGCGACTGCAGATGCGTTCGCTGACCGGCCCGAAGGCGCCGGAGAAAGCCGCCGACCCGATCATCGTGCACCCTGATGTACGTCGCATGCTGCTGACCATGAAGGCCTTCGCCGAGGGTAACCGCGCGATGCTGTACTTCGCCGCCAAGCAGGTGGACATCGTTCAGCGCAGCCAGGACGAGGAGCAGAAGAAAGCCGCCGATTCCCTGCTGGCCTTCCTCACCCCGATCGCCAAGGCGTTCATGACCGAAGTGGGCTTCGAGGCCGCCAACCACGGCGTGCAGATCTACGGTGGCCACGGCTTCATCGCCGAATGGGGCATGGAGCAGAACGTGCGTGACAGCCGGATCTCCTGCCTGTACGAAGGCACCACCGGCGTGCAAGCACTCGATCTGCTGGGCCGCAAAGTACTGATGACCCAGGGTGAGGCGCTCAAGGGCTTCACCAAGATCGTGCACAAGTTCTGCCAGGCCAACGAAGGCAACGATGCGGTCAAGGAATTCGTCGAGCCGCTGGGCAAGCTGAACAAGGAGTGGGGCGAACTGACCATGAAGGTCGGCATGGCTGCCATGAAGAACCGCGAGGAAGTCGGCGCCGCATCGGTGGACTACCTGATGTACTCCGGCTACGCCTGCCTGGCCTACTTCTGGGCCGACATGGCGCGCCTGGCTGCCGAGAAACTGGCTGCCGGCACCGAGGAGCAGGCCTTCTACAAGGCCAAGCTGCAGACCGCGCGCTTCTACTTCGCACGCATCCTGCCGCGCACTCGCACGCATGTGGAAGCCATGCTGTCCGGTGCCGACAATCTGATGGACATGGCCGAAGAAGACTTCGCGCTCGGCTACTGATCGTCTGCGCTGCACCCGAAAGCCGCTGCTCCTGCAGCGGCTTTCTGCATTCTGGAGCCTGAAAAAGTGCATTCCTAATGTGACCAATGAAAACTGATCGGTCACTAAAAGACGCTTAGTCCGATATTCGTTATTGGTTTAGACTCGCTGGAAACGGCCCGCCGAGGCCGCCAATCCGTGTCTTGCGAGGATTTGCACATGGCTGATTACCAAGCGCCGCTGCGCGATATGCGTTTCGTCCTGAATGAAGTCTTCGAGGCGCCGAAGCTCTGGCAGACCCTGCCGGCGCTGGCCGAGGCGGTGGATGCCGAGACGGCTGACGCCATCCTCGAAGAAGCCGGCAAGATTACCGCCGGTACCATTGCCCCGCTGAACCGCAGCGGCGACGAGGAAGGCTGCCGCTGGGACGCCGGGCAGGTCAGCACGCCGGCGGGCTACCCCGAAGCCTATCGCCTGTACGCCGAGGGCGGCTGGGTCGGCGTCGGCGGCGATCCGACCTATGGCGGCATGGGCATGCCCAAGGTCATCTCGGCGCAGGTGGAGGAGATGATGAACTCCGCAAGCCTGGCCTTCGGTCTGTACCCGATGCTGACCTCTGGCGCCTGTCTGTCGATTCACGCGCATGCCAGCGAGGCGCTGAAGCAGAAGTATCTGCCGAACATGTATAGCGGCGTCTGGGCCGGCTCCATGTGTCTGACCGAGCCGCACGCCGGCACCGATCTGGGCATGATCCGCACGCGCGCCGAGCCGCAGGCCGACGGCAGCTACAAGGTCAGTGGCACGAAGATCTTCATCACCGGCGGTGAGCACGACCTGACCGAAAACATCATCCATCTGGTGCTGGCCAAACTGCCGGATGCGCCGGCCGGTTCGCGCGGTATCTCGCTGTTCCTGGTGCCCAAGGTGCTGGTCAACGAGGACGGCTCGCTGGGGGCGCGCAACGCCGCGTCGTGCGGCTCCATCGAGCACAAAATGGGTATCCAGGCCTCGGCCACCTGCGTGATGAACTTCGACGGCGCCACCGGTTGGATGGTTGGCGAGCCGAACAAAGGTCTGGCGGCGATGTTCACCATGATGAACTACGAGCGTCTGGGCGTCGGCATCCAGGGCCTGGCCACCGGCGAGCGTTCCTACCAGAGCGCCATCGACTACGCCCGCGAGCGCATCCAGAGCCGCGCACCGAGCGGCCCGGTGGCGCAGGACAAGGCGGCCGATCCGATCATCGTGCATCCAGACGTGCGTCGCATGCTGCTGACCATGAAAGCGTTGAACGAAGGTGGCCGCGCATTCTCCAGCTACGTAGCGCTGCAGCTGGATATCGCCAAGTTCAGCGATGATGCCGAAGCACGCCAGCGTGCCGATGCGCAGGTCGCCCTGCTGACACCGGTAGCCAAGGCCTTCCTCACGGACATGGGCCTGGAGACGACCGTGCATGGCCAGCAGGTGTTCGGCGGCCACGGCTTCATCCGCGAATGGGGTCAGGAGCAGCTGGTGCGCGACTGCCGTATCACGCAGATCTACGAAGGCACCAACGGCATCCAGGCGCTCGATCTGGTCGGCCGCAAGGTGGTGGGTAGCGGTGGCGAGCTGTACCGCAACTTCGCCGACGAGGTGCGTGGTTTCATCGCCTCTGCCGGGCAGGAGCTGGCCGAGTTCATCGAACCGCTGCAGGCTGCGCTGGACAACCTGGACGACTTGACCGCCTGGGTGCTGGAGCAAGCCAAGCAGAACCCGAACGAAATCGGCGCGGCCTCGGTGGAATACCTGCACGTGTTTGGCTACACCGCCTACGCCTACATGTGGGCGATGATGGCGCGTGCGGCGCTGGGCAAGGACGATGCCTTCTACCGCAGCAAGCTCGGCACTGCGCGCTTCTTCTTCGCCCGGCTGCTGCCGCGCATCCATTCGCTGACCGCCTCGGTACGCGCCGGCAGCGATTCGCTGTACCTGCTGGCGGCCGAGGAGTTCTGAGCGCCGGCTTAATCTGGCGGCGTAATGAAATTAATCGGCCATGTGTGTGGAACGTTTGCGCCAGTAGTCCGGTCCTAAAAAGCACGTCGCTGTAAGCAATCACCTACAAAGCGGATCAAGGATGACTTGCTTGTAGGAAATTGCTTACAGCGCGTGATGCAAGATGGCTACTACTGTCTCGGCGAGGCGGTCAGTACTCTTCTGCACTCGGACCTCGGCGCAAGGTAGCGCAATCGAAAAGAAGGACGAGAACGGAGTGGCGCCAGGATGGCGCACGATCACGGATGTCAGGATTCACAGTCTGCAAAGCCCCGCCTCGGCGGGGTTTTTCTTTTTGCGCGCAACATAATCTGCGCCGGCATCAGCCGGGCAGACGCACACCGGTACCGCCCAGGCCGCAGTAGCCGCCAGGGTTCTTCGCCAGGTACTGCTGATGGTAGCCCTCGGCGTAATAGAACGTCGGTGCCTGCGCAATCTCCGTGGTAATCGCGCCATAGCCGGCCTGGCTGAGCTGGCGCTGGAACGCCGCCTGGCTGGTCTGTGCCTGCTCGCGCTGGCTGTCGTCCAGCCAGTAGATCGCCGAGCGGTACTGGCTGCCGACATCGTTGCCCTGGCGCATGCCCTGGGTGGGATTGTGCGATTCCCAGAACACGGTGAGCAGCGTCTGATAATCGATTTGCTGCGGATCGAATACCACCAGCACGGCTTCGGTGTGTCCGGTCAGACCCGAGCAGACTTCCTCATAGGTCGGATTCGGCGTGAAGCCACCGGCATAACCCACGGCGGTGGTCCACACGCCGGGCTGTTCCCAGAAGCGCCGCTCGGCACCCCAGAAGCAGCCGAGGGCGAACAGCGCCTGCTGCAGGCCGGCAGGAAACGGTGGTTGCAGCGGATGGCCGTTGACGTAATGGGCCTCAGGTACCGCCATCGGCGTGGAGCGGCCCGGCAGCGCCTGTTCGGCGGTGGGCAGCGCGTTCTGATGCACGAGAATCTGCGAGCGTAGCGGCATGGTGACAACCTCGGCCGGAGCGAAAGACGTCAGTCAGGCTACCGGAGGTCGGCGGTGTCTTGAAGCGTTAGGCGCCGTCCGGTCGCCGCGGCGTTCAGGCCCAGTGCGGATAGCGCCGCAAGGCTTCGAGCAGGCGGGACGACGGGATCGGCTTGTCGAACAGGTAGCCTTGGCCGATATCGCAGCGCTGGCGGCGCAGGAAGGCCAGCTGGGCGGGGCTCTCGATGCCTTCGGCGACGACTTTCAGACGCAGGTTGCGCGCCATCGCGATCACCGCCGAGGTGATCTCCATGTCGTCCTGGTTGTCGGGAATGTCCTTGATGAAGCTGCGATCGATCTTGATCACGTCGATGGGGAATTTCTTCAGGTAGCTGAGCGACGAGTAGCCGGTACCGAAATCATCCATCGCCAGCGTCACGCCCAGCGCCTTGAGCCCGAGCAGCTGCTGGCGAGTCTGTTCGGTGGCATCGAGCAGCAGGCCTTCGGTCAGCTCCAGCTCCAGCTGCGCGGCCGGCAGTTGTTCCTCGCGCAGGGTGGCGGCCAGGGAGGCGATCAGCTCGGGGTCGGAGAACTGCTTGGGCGACAGGTTGATCGCCACCTGCGGCCGGCCCAGCCCCAGCTCGGACAGCCGCACGCCCATGCGACAGGCTTCGCGGGCAATCCATTTGCCGATCGGGATGATCAGCCCGGTTTCCTCGGCCACGCTGATGAACTGGTCCGGGCTGATCATGCCGCGGGTGGGATGATTCCAGCGCAGCAGTGCCTCGACGCCTTGCAAGCGCCCCGAGCGCAGGCAGAGCTTGGGCTGGTAGAACAGCTCCAGCTCGTCGTGGGTGAGCGCACGGCGCAGGTTGTTTTCGACGAACAGCTTGTTGTTGGCCTCGGTGTGCAGCGCGTCGGTGAACACCTGGAGCTGGTTCTTGCCGTTGGCCTTGGCCTTGTGCAGCGCCTGGCCGGCATGCTTCATCAGCGTCTCCGGGTCGTTGCCGTGCAGCGGCGCGCAGGCCAGGCCGATCGAGCCGCTGACGCTGATCAGCTGCTTGTCGACGAACAGCGGTTTGTCGAGCGTGCGCAGGACCTGCTGCGCCAGGCGCTGGCCGGCTTCGAGGTCCATGTCGTCGAGCAGCAGGGCGAATTCGTTGCTGGCGAAGCGCGCCAGCACACCGTCGCGACTGAGGCCGTTGCGCAGGCGCTGCGCGAGGCTGGTCAGCAGCCGGTCGCCGGTCTGGTGCCCGAGGGTGTCGTTGATCCGCTTGAAGTTGTCGATGTCCACCAGCAACAGGCACAGCTGGGGCGTGCGGTGGCCGGCGAAGCGCTCCTCCAGGCTGCGGATGAAGTACGGGCGGTTGCCCAGGCTGGTCAGGTTGTCGGTGTAGGCCAGGCGCTCGATGTGCTGCTGCACCAGCTTGCTCTGGGTGACGTCCTCGTAGATGCCGATGTAGTGCGTCAGCTCGCCGGCATCGTTGAGTACCTTGGAGATCGACAGCTGGCCCCAGTACGGCTCCAGGTTCTTGCGTCGGCTGCGGAATTCGCCTTGCCAGCTGTTGCCATGCGCCAGCGAGGAGGCCGTATCCGACAGCAGCGCCCCGAGGTTCTCCAGGCTGGTGAGCTCGGTCAGCAGCTGCCCGCGCACCTCCTCGGCGGAGAACTGGGTGATCGCGCTGAAACTCGGGTTGACGTATTCCACCCGGCCCTCGCGGTCGACCAGGATGAAGGCGCTGGCGCTTTGCTCCACCGCGCGCTGGAACAGATGCAGCATGTGGGTTGCGCTGACCCGCTGCTGGTTGGCCAGGACCTGCGCGTACTGGTCGGCGAGCTCGCCGGCAAACGCCACTTCGTCAGGCTGCCAGCGGCGCGGCGGGCCGTCGTGCTGCAGGCAGAGCAGGCCGACCATGCGGCCCGGCAGACCTCGTAGGCCTCGCAGGCGGCCTGGGTGATGAGTTCGGCGGCTTCGAGTTGCGGGTTGTCGGAGGCGTAGCGGTGACGGGCCAGGCGCACGATCAGCTGCTGCTGCGCGCGCGAGCGCACCAGCTGTTCCAGCTGTTCGTCGCGTGCCGGCGGGTCGAGCATGGTGTGCATGCCGGAGGTGGCGCCATTGAGCGGCGCGGCGGCGGCCGGTTTGCCGACGATCAGGTAGCCGACCAGCAGTTCGCGTCCGTACTTGCGGCAGCGCTCGCCCACTTCGGTCAGCGTGAGCGTGCCGCGCGGAGTGTGCAGCTGGTATTCGACGCAATAGTGCGGCTGGTTCAGGAGCTGCTGCTGGATATCGTCGTGCAGCTGGTGCCGGGCGTACGGCTCCATCAGGCTCGCGTAGGGCGAGTCGATCAGCGAGCACAGCTCGTTGGCCGCCACGTCGAAGTGGCGCTCGCAGGCAGGATCCAGATAGAGCAGCAGCCAGCTGGCCTCGTTCAGACGCTCGAAACGCAGCATTCCAAGCCGGGAAGGCACTGGCAACTGCATCACAACCTCGGGCGCCAGACGGCTGGCGGCATCGGGATGTATTTTCATCGAGCGCTTGGCTTCCAGTATGCTGGCCGGACCGGCTGGTTGCGCTGTTGCACTGCTACAGCGGACTTCAAGGATGGCGAAATAATATTAACTTCGGGCAAGGGTGCATCATGCGACAGAGGCTGACAAGTCGGTGGTTGAAGTTATTGGCGGCGTCGATCTGCAGCTATGTCGCACTGCACACACACGCCGCCGATCAGGCGCAATTCAGTGGTGGCGAAGCCGAGCACTACCTCTCGGAATTGAAGTCTCGCTACGGTCTTGCCGGTGAGCGCGAAGCGCTGCTGGCGCATGGTAACGGCCTGCTGGACCGCTACGCGTTGCGGGTCGCCTATCAGGTCGGTGTCGCCAATCCGCAGGATCTCAGCTATCGCCTGAGCATCGGCAAATCCGGCGAACTGCAGGTTCGCGAAGAAGTGCGTGGCCCGGGCAACGGCATCGCGGTACACAATCGCAATCTGTCGGTGTTCGGTCTCGATCCCTATCTGAGCTATCGCTGTCCGCCGCAGGGGCTGGTGTGCATCATCGACAGTCCCGCCGACGGCACGCCGCTGGTCACCATCCTGCGCGATCCCGCGGGTGCCGAAGAACTGGCCAAGGCCCTGTCGTTCCTCATCCGCAATCTGCAGAAGGGGTAGCGGCGGCGGCAGAGCCATCGGACGGCAAACAAAAACGCCGCATCCTTGTGAGGGATGCGGCGTTTTTCGTTCCGCGAGTTACAGCAGCAGCGTGCGGATATCCGCCAGCAGTTCCGACAGGCGCTTGGTGAAGCGCGCGGCGGCGGCGCCGTTGATCACCCGGTGATCGTAGGACAGCGACAGCGGCAGCATCAGGCGCGGCTGGAAGGCCGAACCATCCCACACCGGCTGCATGGTCGCCTTGCTGACACCGAGGATCGCCACCTCCGGCGCATTGACGATCGGCGTGAAGCCGGTACCGCCGATGTGGCCGAGGCTGGAGATGGTGAAGCAGGCACCCTGCATGGCATCCGGCGAGAGCTTCTTGGTGCGCGCCTTCTCCGCCAGCTCGGCGGCCTCGCCAGCCAGCTGCAGCAGGCTCTTCTGGTCGACGTTGCGGATCACCGGGACCATCAGACCGTCCGGAGTATCCACCGCGAAGCCCACGTGCACGTACTTCTTGCGGATCAGCGCCTTGCCGCTGGGGGCCAGGGAGCTGTTGAAGTCCGGCAGTTCACGCAGCAGGTGCGCACAGGCCTTGAGCAGCAGCGGCAGTACGGTCAGCTTGACGCCGGCCTTCTCGGCGGCGGCTTTCTGCGCCACGCGGAAGGCTTCCAGCTCGGTGATGTCGGCCGACTCGAACTGCGTGACATGCGGCACGTTCAGCCAGCTGCGATGCAGGTTGGCCGCGCCGATCTGCATCAGGCGGCTCATCTCGACTTCTTCGATCTCGCCGAACTTGCTGAAGTCCACCGCCGGGATCGGCGGAATGCCGGCGCCACCGCTGGCGGCGACAGCGGTCTGCGGACCTTGCTGCAGCATGCTCTTGACGTACTGCTGCACGTCTTCCTTGAGGATGCGGCCCTTCGGACCGCTACCGGTGACTGCTGCCAGTTCGACGCCGAACTCACGCGCCAGCTGACGCACGGCCGGGCCGGCGTGCACCTTGGTACCGTCGCGGCTGGGCGCGCCGACCGGCTTGGCCGCTTCGGACTGCGCGGTGGGTGCCGGCTTGCGATCGGCTTCGGCAGGCGTGGCGGCCTTGGTCGGCTCGGTCGGGGTGGTCGGTGCCGCGGCCGGAGCCGGAGTCGCCGCTGCGGCGCCCTGGACCTTGAGGGTCAGGATCAGGTCGCCGGTGCCGACTTCGTCGTTCAGCTTGATCGCCACGCTTTCCACCACGCCGGTGGCCGGCGAGGGGATTTCCATGCTCGCCTTGTCGGATTCCAGCGTCAGCAGGCTCTGATCGGCTTCGATGTGGTCGCCGGGCTTGACGTACAGCTCGATGACGCGGGCCTTGCCCGACGAGCCGATGTCCGGCACGTGGACCTGCTGGCTCTGCTCGGCGCCGCCAGCCGCTGCCGGTGCCGGTTCGGCACTGGCGGCCGGGGCGCTGGCTGCGGCGGTATCGGGTGCCTGAGCCGCTTGCGCGGCCGGCTCGGCTGGCGCCTCGGCGCTGGCTTCGCCGCCGTCGCTTTCCAGCTCGAGCAGCTCATCGCCTTCCTTCAGGCGATCGCCCAGCTTGACCTTCAGCGCCTTGATCACCCCGGCCTTGGGCGCCGGGATTTCCATGCTGGCCTTGTCCGACTCAAGCGTCAGCAGGCTCTGCTCGGCCTCGATGCGGTCGCCGACCTTGACGAACAGTTCGATGACTTCGCCTTCGCCGCTGCCGATATCGGGTACGCGAATCAATTCACTCATGGCTTCGCTCCTCAGCAGTCCAGCGGATTGGGTTTATCGGCATTGATGCCGAACTTGACGATGGCTTCGGCCAGTACCTTGGCTTCCATCTCGCCGCGTGCGACCAGCTGTTCCAGCGTGGCCAGCACGACCCAGTTGCGATCCACTTCGAAGTGATGGCGCAGCTTCTTGCGCGTATCGCTGCGACCGAAGCCGTCGGTGCCGAGCACGCGGAATTCCTTGCACGGAACCCACTGGCGGATCTGGTCGGCGAACAGCTTCATGTAGTCGGTCGAGGCCACCACCGGGCCCTTGCGACCGGCCAGGCACTGCTCGACGTACGACTGGCGCGGCTTCTCGTGCGGGTGCAGGAGGTTCCAGCGGTCCACGGCGAGGCCTTCGCGACGCAGTTCGTTGAAGCTCGGTACGCTCCAGACGTCGGCGGCGACGCCGTAGTCTTCGCGCAGCATCTTCGCTGCCTCGCGCACTTCGCGCAGGATGGTGCCCGAGCCGAGCAGCTGGACGTGATGCGCGGCGTCCATCTTGTCTTCTTCGAGCAGGTACATGCCCTTGATGATGCCTTCCTCGACACCCTCCGGCATGGCTGGCTGCTGGTAGGCCTCGTTCATCACGGTGATGTAATAGAAGATGTTCTGCTGCTCTTCGGTCATCTGCCGGATGCCTTCACGGATGATCACCGCCAGCTCGTAGCCGTAGGTGGGGTCATAGGTGCGGCAGTTCGGGATGGTCGAAGCGAGGATGTGGCTGTGGCCGTCCTCGTGCTGCAGGCCTTCGCCGTTGAGCGTGGTGCGACCGGCGGTGCCGCCGATCAGGAAGCCGCGCGCCTGGCTGTCGCCAGCCGCCCAGGCGAGGTCGCCGATGCGCTGGAAGCCGAACATCGAGTAGAACACGTAGAACGGCAGCATCGGCTGGTTGTGGTTGCTGTAGGCGGTCGCCGCGGCGATCCAGCTGGACATGGCGCCGGCTTCGTTGATGCCTTCCTCGAGGATCTGACCTTTCTTGTCCTCGCGGTAGAACATCACCTGATCCTTGTCCACCGGCTGATACAGCTGGCCGACCGAGGAATAGATGCCGAGCTGGCGGAACATGCCCTCCATGCCGAAGGTGCGCGCCTCGTCGGGAATGATCGGGACGATGCGTTTGCCCAGGTCCTTGTCCTTGATCAGCTGCGCCAGCACGCGGACGAAGGCCATGGTGGTGGAGATTTCGCGATCGCCGGAACCGTCGAGGATCGCCTTGAGGGTTTCCAGCGGCGGCGTCGGGATGCTGAAGCTCTTGGTGCGCCGCTGCGGCACGAAACCGCCGAGCGCCTCGCGCTTCTTCTGCAGGTACTTGGCTTCCGGGCTGTCCGGCTCCGGCTTGTAGAACGGCAGGTCCTTGAGCTGGTCGTCGGCGATCGGTACACCGAAGCGGTCGCGGAACACCTTCAGGCTCTCGACGTCGACCTTCTTGACGTTGTGCGCGATGTTCTGCGCCTCGCCCGAACCGGTGCCGTAGCCCTTGATGGTCTTGGCCAGAATGACGGTCGGCTGGCCCTTGTGGTGGACCGCCTGATGATAGGCCGCGTACACCTTGAACGGATCATGGCCGCCGCGGTTGAGCTTCCAGACCTCGTCATCGGACATGTCGCTGACCATTTCCAGCAGCTCGGGGCGTGCACCGAAGAAGTGCTTGCGCACGAACGCGCCGTTGTTGGCCTTGTAGTTCTGGTAGTCGCCGTCGACCACTTCGTCCATGCGTGCTTGCAGCAGGCCGGCTTCGTCCTTGGCGAACAGCGGGTCCCACAGGCGGCCCCAGATGACCTTGATGACGTTCCAGTCGGCGCCGCGGAAGTTGCCTTCCAGCTCCTGGATGATCTTGCCGTTGCCGCGCACCGGGCCATCGAGGCGCTGCAGGTTGCAGTTGATGACGAAGATGAGGTTGTCCAGCTTCTCGCGGCCGGCCAGGGAGATGGCGCCGAGCGATTCCGGCTCGTCGGTCTCGCCGTCGCCGAGGAAGCACCAGACCTTCTGCTTGCCGGCCGGAATGAAGCCGCGGCTTTCCAGGTACTTCATGAAGCGCGCCTGGTAGATCGCCTGGATCGGGCCGAGGCCCATCGACACGGTGGGGAACTGCCAGAAGTCCGGCATCAGCCACGGGTGCGGGTAGGAGGGCAGGCCGCCGCCGTCGGTTTCGCGGCGGAAGTTGTTCAGCTGCTCCTCGCTGATGCGGCCTTCGAGGAAGGCGCGGGCGTAGATGCCGGGCGAGGCGTGGCCCTGGAAGTAGATCAGGTCGCCGCCGTGTTCTTCGGTCGGGGCCTGGAAGAAATAGTTGAAGCCGATGTCGTACAGCGTCGCGCTGGAGGCGAAGGTGGAAATGTGGCCGCCCAGATCCGGGTCAGCGACGTTGGCGCGCATCACCATCGCCAGGGCGTTCCAGCGTACCAGCGAGCGGATGCGGCGTTCCATGAACAGGTCGCCGGGCATGCGTGCTTCGTGGGTGACGGGGATGGTGTTGCGGTACGGCGTAGTGATCGCGTAGGGCAGCTGGGTACCACTGCGGGTGGCCAGCTCGCCCATCCGGGTCATCAGGTAATGGGCGCGTTGTTCGCCCTCGCGGTCGAGGACGGACTCCAGGGCGTCCAGCCATTCCTGGGTTTCGACGGGATCGAGATCTTGCATGGCTTGCTCCAGGGCGGAAAGGCTTCCAGAATCGGTTGCCTGCTGCGCACCCGCTTTGTGGGCGGGAGCGTATATATGTTCTTGGATATGCCGGGGTAGGCCGGTCGTCTGTAGTTTTACTACAAAACTGCGCGGCGATCAGCCCCCTGCAGCATTCTTTAGTAGTAAAACTACAATCACAGGGCGCGGCCATACTTCCAAAGTGGCGCTTGCGCGGCTCTAGCTCGCGCGATCCGGCTGTTCCGACGTGACAAAAGGAAACGACCTACATGAGCCTGCCTCCACTGGCTGCATTGCCTGTTTCACTTCAGCCTTTTGTCAGCCGGGCGCAGGAGACGTTCCGGCGCGCCCTTGGCGAATCGTCCGAACAGCTGCTGGCGGCGTGGCCCGCTGCCCGGCGCGAAACGTTCGGTCGCGTTTGCGCCGCCAGCGATTTTGTCAGCGAACAGGTTAGCCGAGATCCGCAGATGCTGCTGGAGCTGGCCGACACGGGGCTGCTGGAGCGCGCCCTGGCGCCCGGCGAGATGCGCGCGCTGCTGACGGCGGCGCTGGCCGAGTGCGACAGCGAGGATGCACTGGCGGTGTTGCTGCGGCGCTTTCGCAATCGCCATCAGGTACGCATTGTCTGGCGCGACCTGGCGCGTGAGGCGGACCTGGCGCAAACCTGTCGCGAGCTGTCGGACATGGCCGACGCCTGCGTCGATCTCGCCTATCAGTGGCTCTACGCCCGCCATTGCGAGCAGTTCGGCGTGCCGACCGGTAACCGCTCCGGCCGACAGCAGCATCTCGTCGTGCTCGGCATGGGCAAGCTGGGCGCGCACGAACTCAATCTGTCGTCGGACATCGACCTTATCTTCGGTTATCCGGAAGGCGGCGAAACCGTTGGCGCCAAGCGTTCGCTGGACAATCAGGAGTTCTTCGTGCGGCTCGGCCAGCGCCTGATCAAGGCGCTGGACGCCATCACCGTCGACGGCTTCGCCTTCCGCGTCGACATGCGCCTGCGTCCCTACGGTTCGTCCGGGCCGCTGGTATTCAGCTTCAACGCGCTGGAACAGTACTACCAGGACCAGGGGCGCGACTGGGAACGCTACGCGATGATCAAGGCGCGCGTGGTCGCCGGCGATCAGCAGGCGGGCCGGGAGCTGCTGAAGATGCTGCGGCCGTTCGTTTACCGGCGCTACCTGGATTTCTCTGCGATCGAAGCGCTGCGTGGCATGAAGCAGCTGATCCAGCAGGAAGTCCGCCGCAAGGGCATGGCCGGCAATATCAAACTGGGTGCCGGCGGTATCCGCGAGGTGGAGTTCGTCGCCCAGGCCTTCCAGCTGATCCACGGCGGTCGTGACCTCAGCCTGCAGCAGCGACCGTTGCTGGATGTGCTGGCGACGCTGGCAGCGCAGGGCTACCTGCCGCCGGCGGCGGTCGACGAGCTGCGCGAGGGTTACGAGTTCCTGCGCTACACCGAGCATGCGCTGCAGGCGATCGCCGACCGGCAGACGCAGATGCTGCCGGAGAATGATGTCGACTGTGAGCGTGTCGCCTTCATGCTCGGCTTCGACAGCTGGACGGCATTCCATGAACGCCTGCTGCACTGGCGCGGGCGTATCGACTGGCATTTCCGCCAGGTCATCGCCGACCCCGACGAGGACAACAGCGAGGATGGCGAGCTGCCCGACGGCGGCGAATGGCTGGCGCTGTGGCAGCAGGACTGGGACGAGGACTTCGCCGCCGGTCAGCTGAGCGAGGCGGGTTTCCGCGACGGCCCGGCGGCCTGTCAGCGTCTGGCGCTGCTGCGCTGATGCGCATCCCCGAGGACGATCTGGAGCAGCAGATGGAAGCGCTGCGCCACTTCAAGCTGGCGCATCGGCTGCGCGTCGCGGCCTCGGAGATCGCCGGCACGCTGCCGCTGATGAAGGTCAGCGACTACCTCACCTGGCTGGCCGAGGCGGTGCTGAAGGAGGTGCTGATGCTCGCCTGGCGCTACATGGTCGCCCGTCATGGCGTGCCGCGGCGCAGCGACGGCACGCCCTGCGATCCGGGATTCGTCATCGTCGGCTACGGCAAGGTCGGCGGGATCGAGCTGGGGCATGGCTCCGACCTCGATCTGGTGTTCATCCACGACGGCGATCCGGCGGTCGAAACCGATGGCGCCAAGCCCATCGACAGCGCGCAGTTCTTCACTCGCCTGGGCCAGCGCATCATTCATCTGCTGACCACCCAGACCACCTCCGGCCAGCTGTATGAAGTGGACATGCGCCTGCGGCCGTCCGGCGCGGCGGGCCTGCTGGTCGGCTCGCTGGCCGCCTTCGAGCGCTACCAGAGCCAGGAGGCCTGGACCTGGGAACATCAGGCGCTGGTGCGCGCGCGCGTGCTGGCCGGCTGTGCGCGGCTGACCGCCGACTTCGAGCGGGTGCGTGCCGCGGTGTTGGGGCGTGCGCGCGATCTCGACGCGCTGCGCCGCGAAGTCAGCGAGATGCGCGCCAAAATGCGCGACAACCTCGGCACCCGCTCCAGCCACGCCGGCGTGGATGACAACGCGTTCGAGGCCGCGGCCGAGTTCAATCTCAAGCAGGATGCCGGTGGTATCGTGGATATCGAATTTATGGTGCAATACGCCGCTTTGGCGTGGTCGCACCAGCATCCTGAACTGCTGCGCTATACCGATAACATCCGCATTCTCGATGGGTTGGAGCAGGCCGGGTTGATGACCGGCGATGAGGTCCGGCTGCTGCAGGACGCCTACAAGGCCTACCGTGCGGCTGCCCACCGGCAATCACTGCAGAAGCAGCCCGGAGTGGTGAGTGGGGATCAATTCCACGACGAGCGCCGCGCGGTCATGCGTATCTGGCGCGAGCTGGGGCTCGAGTGAAGCCCTTCGTCGGGCTACCAAGCAATTTCGAATTCTGAGGAGCTGGCAACGATGTCGATGGCCGATCGTGATGGCGTGATCTGGTATGACGGTGAACTGGTGCAGTGGCGCAACGCGACCACCCACGTGCTGACCCACAGCCTGCACTACGGCATGGGCGTCTTCGAGGGCGTGCGTGCCTACAACACGCCGCAGGGCACCGCGATCTTCCGTCTGGAAGCGCACACCGACCGCCTGTTCGACTCCGCCCACATCATGGGCATGAAGATTCCGTTCACCAAGGCCGAGATCAACGAAGCCACCCGCGCCGCGGTGCGCGAGAACGGCCTGGAGAGCGCCTACATTCGCCCGCTGGCCTTCTACGGTTCGGAAGGCATGGGTATCCGCGCCGACAACCTGAAGGTGCACGTGATCGTCGCCGCCTGGCACTGGGGCGCGTACATGGGTGACGAGGCGCTGGAGAACGGCATCAAGATCCGCACCAGCTCGTTCACCCGTCACCACGTCAACATCACCATGACCCGCGCCAAGTCCAGCGGCAGCTACGTCAACTCGATGCTGGCGCTGCAGGAAGCGGTCTCCGGCGGTGCCGACGAGGCGCTGCTGCTGGATCCGGAAGGCTACGTGGCCGAGGGCTCGGGCGAGAACATCTTCATCGTCAAGAATGGCGTGATCTACACCCCGGAAGTCACCGCGTGCCTGAACGGCATCACCCGTGGCACCGTGCTGACCCTGGCGCGCGAGATGGGCATCGAGATCGTCGAGAAGCGCATCACCCGCGACGAGGTGTACATCGCCGACGAGGCCTTCTTCACCGGCACCGCCGCCGAAGTCACGCCGATCCGCGAAGTCGACGGCCGCCAGATCGGCATCGGCCGCCGCGGCCCGGTGACCGAGAAGCTGCAGAAGGCCTACTTCGACCTGGTCACCGGCAAGACCGATGCCCACGCCGAATGGCGCACGCTGGTCAAATAAGCCAAGGGCTGGCAGCCGGAAGCTGGACGTGACCAACACTCCGGCGCCGGCTTCCAGCTTCACGCTGATGACTTCCCGCTTATGAATATTCTGATCGTAGGTCCCAGCTGGGTCGGCGACATGGTGATGGCGCAGACGCTGTTCGTCTGCCTCAAACAGCGCCACCCCGACTGCCAGATCGACGTGCTGGCACCCGAGTGGAGCCGGCCGATCCTCGAACGCATGCCCGAAGTGCGCCAGGCGCTGAGCTTTCCGCTCGGCCACGGCGTGCTCGACCTGGCGACCCGGCGCAAGGTCGCGCAGGGCCTGCGTGGCCAGTATCAGCAGGCCATACTGCTGCCCAACTCGCTGAAGTCCGCGCTGGTGCCATTCTTCGCCGGGATTCCCAAGCGCACCGGCTGGCGCGGCGAAATGCGCTTCGGCCTGCTCAACGATATCCGCAAGCTCGACAAGCAGCGCTATCCGCTGATGATCGAGCGCTTCATGGCGCTGGCGTTCGAGCCGGATGCCGAACTGCCTCGGCCCTATCCGCACCCGTCGCTGCGTATCGATGCGACGAGCCGCGCGGCGGCGCTGGCGCGCTTCGGCCTGAACGTCGAACAGCCGGTGCTGGCGCTGTGTCCCGGTGCCGAGTTCGGCGAATCCAAGCGCTGGCCGGCCGAGCACTTCGCCCAGGTTGCCGAGGCGAAAATCCGTGAAGGCTGGCAGGTCTGGCTGTTCGGCTCGAAGAACGACCATGCAGTCGGCGAAGACATCCGCGCGCGGCTGATTCCCGGCCTGCGCGAGGAGGCGGTGAATCTGGCCGGCGAAACCAGCCTGGCCGAGGCGATCGATCTGCTGTCCTGCGCCGAGGCGGTGGTGTCCAACGACTCGGGACTGATGCACGTGTCCGCCGCGCTCGGCCGTCCGCTGGTGGCGGTGTACGGCTCGACCTCGCCGGCGTTCACCCCGCCGTTGTCCGAGCAGGTCGAGGTCGTGCGTCTGGGCCTGGAGTGCAGCCCCTGCTTCGAACGCACCTGCCGCTTCGGCCATACCAACTGCCTGCGCGAACTGGACCCGGCCCGCGTGATCGAGGCGCTGGGGCGCCTGCTGCCGCAGCCGGTCGAGGTGCGCTGATTGAAGGTGCTGCTGGTCAAGACCTCTTCGTTGGGCGACGTCGTGCATACGCTGCCGGCGCTCACCGACGCGCAGCGGGCCATTCCCGGCATCCGCTTCGACTGGGTGGTGGAAGAAGGTTTCGCCGAGATTCCCGCCTGGCATCCGGCGGTGGATCAGGTGATTCCGGTGGCCATCCGCCGCTGGCGCAAGCAGCCGTGGCAAACCCTGCGTTCCGGTGAGTGGCGCCGCTTCAAGGCGCGCCTGCGCGAAACCCGCTACGACCTGGTGATCGACGCCCAGGGGCTGCTGAAAAGCGCCTGGCTGACCCGCTACGTCAAGGCGCCGGTGGCCGGCCTGGACCGTGATTCGGCCCGCGAGCCGCTGGCTGCGCGCTTCTATGATCGGTGTTACGCCGTGCCGCGCGAGCAGCACGCGCTGGAGCGGGTGCGCCAGCTGTTCGCCCAGGCGCTCGGTTATCCGCTGCCGGCCGGCATTGGCGACTACGGGCTGGACCGCGCGCGGATGGCCGCGTCGGGCGAGCAGCCGTACCTGCTGTTCCTCCACGGCACCACCTGGCCGAGCAAACATTGGCCGGAAGCCTACTGGCGCGCGCTGGCCGAGCGCATGAGCGGTGCCGGCTGGGCGATCCGCCTGCCGTGGGGCAACGCCGAGGAGAAGGCCCGCGCCGAGCGCATCGCCGATGGCATCGGCAACGCGGCGGTGCTGCCGAAACTGAATCTGGCGGGTATCGCCCGGGTGATCGCCGGTGCGCGCGCTTGCGTCGCGGTAGATACCGGTCTCGGTCATCTGGCGGCAGCGCTGGATGTGCCGGCTATTTCACTCTATGGTCCGACGCTGCCCGGGCGCGTTGGCGCCTACGGGCGCTCGCAGGTGCACCTGTGCGCCAGCGGGCCGAACGCCGGCAGCGGCGACCGGCACCGGCCCTGTTTCGACGAGTTGCGCCCCGAGCGCGTCGTCGCTGAATTGAATGCCCTGCTGCGGGCCACGGAGTCCGACTGATGCAACTGGCGTTCATCCTCTACAAGTACTTCCCCTTCGGCGGGCTGCAGCGCGATTTCATGCGCATCGCCCTGGAATGCCAGCG
>JAEAMG010001407.1_pt1 | contig 18687 bp, 17 predicted proteins | sample 8958741 | NCBI WGS metagenome assembly JAEAMG01 (sample SAMN16933256, study PRJNA681125) | bioreactor sludge metagenome | isolation source: anaerobic bioreactor treating anionic surfactant - SDBS | place: India: Bengaluru | collected 2019-02-28 | reverse complement strand
CCTCACTGCTGCCTCCCGTAGGAGTCTGGACCGTGTCTCAGTTCCAGTCTGACTGATCATCCTCTCAGACCAGTTATGGATCGTCGGCTTGGTGAGCCATTACCTCACCAACAACCTAATCCAACGCGGGCTCCTCCCAAAGCGGATAAATCCTTTAATCCGAAGACCATATGCGGCATTAGCTACCCTTTCGGGCAGTTATTCCTCACTTTGGGGCAAATTCCCACGCGTTACTCAGCCGTCCGCCGCTCGTGTACCCCGAAGGGCCTTACCGCTCGACTTGCATGTGTTAGGCACGCCGCCAGCGTTCATCCTGAGCCAGGATCAAACTCTCCGTTAAAATACACTTTTATCAAAAAGTATGAAAAGGCTCTAATACATATATAAACTGACGATGATTTGCACAATCAAATTGTTAAAGATCATTTAGACTGGTCACGCACACATGCCCGCTCCACATAATTACCGCTGTAATTGTCGCTTTAGGCTCGCATACCTCACGACCAGACTAAAGACCATCATACCGCACTATGACGGCCAGGTCAATAGATTATTACTATTATGTTGTTGTTAAAAATACAACAAATGCTACAACCACACCCAATAGCGCCCCGGCAAGCACCTCAACCACGGTATGACCATGTGCCACCCGCACCAACCCAAGCTTGCTATGTAGCTCTTTCACGAGCTGATTTAGAAGCTCCCCTTGCTGGCCGGATGAAAGACGAACCATCACCGCATCATACATAACTACGCAAGAGAACAAGAGAGATAGCGCAAAGAGACCGCCGTCTATGCCATCGACTAACCCAATCATCACCGTTAGCGCGGTCACTGATGCGGCGTGTGCACTCGGCATACCGCCCGAGAGAAATAATCCATGTTGCGTCGTGCCATTGAATATACGTCGATTACGCCCAATAAGCCGTGCTACATGCTTCAAACATTGCGCAACCACCCAGGCAATAACTACCGCAATGATATATTTCACTGTACTATTCCTCCGTGTTTTTCTCCGCCTCTTCCATGAGGCTAATTGATGAAACGGTATCGCCACCGCCGAGACGCATAATTGTTACGCCCTGGGTCATTCTTCCAAGTAATTTAATATCATCAAGACTGAGACGAATTGTCTGGCCGTTCTTCGAAACAAGCAATGCCTCTTTCATGTTTGGCTCAATAGTTTGCACTGAGATAATCGGACCCGTCTTTGCCGTCACCACTGCCGCTTTGATGCCCACACCACCTCGTTTGTGGCTAGCGAAATTAACTACCTTGGTACGCTTACCAAAGCCCTTCTCGCTAATGACGAGCAACGTCTGTTCGTCGTGAGTCACAATATCCATACCGACAACTGAATCGTTTGGACGGAGACGCACGCCACGCACACCACGAGCCGCTCGGCCCATTGGGCGCGCATCTTTTTCGTTGAAGCGGATTGCCTGCCCGGCGGACGTCGAGATGATAATATCGTGCTCGCCGCTCGTTTTCTGAATCCAACGTAGTTCATCACCTTCATCAAGTTTAATCGCGATGAGGCCGTTCGTGCGAATATTGGCATAGTCCTTGAACGGCGTCTTTTTGACCGTCCCCTTCACCGTCGCCATAAACAGGAAGCCGCTCTCATCCGCGTCCTTAGCATGCCGTATAATCGCTGTGATTTTCTCTTCTGGCTGAAGTTGCAATAGGTTCACCGCCGCAACACCTTTGGCGCTCAAACTAGCCGCCGGCACTTCATATGCCTTCAAACGGAAGATACGTCCCCTATTTGTAAAGAACAACAAATAGTCATGCGTGCTTGCCGACACTACCTGGTCGATAATATCCTCGTCCTTCGTTGTCATGCCGCGTTTGCCCTTGCCGCCACGATTTTGCTTGCGATAATCACTCAAAAGCGTGCGCTTAATGTAGTTTTCATTTGTTAGCAGAATGACTGATTCTTCCTCCGGTATAAGCTCTTCGTCCGAGAACTTGCCAAGCTCGTGGTTGATAATCTGACTGCGTCGAGGATCGTCATATTTTTCCTTCATCTCAAGCAATTCTTCTTTGATGATACGCAGAATTTCCTTCTCATCAGCCAAAATTGCCTCGAGTTTTGCGATTAATGCGAGAAGTTCTTTGAGCTCATTCTCAATCGCCTCGCGCTCCAACCCTGTCAATCGACGTAGCTGCATAGCTAAAATAGCTTTTGCTTGAATCTCGCTGAGGCCAAAGCGCTCCATTAACCCAGCCTGAGCAATATCGGTCGTCTTGCTTGCGCGAATCAGCTTAATCACTTCATCAATGTGGTCAAGCGCTATTTTATATCCCTCCAAGATATGTGCTCGTGCCTTCGCGGTCCGCAGCTCAAACTCAGTTCGACGGCGCACGACCACTTGCCGGTGCTTAATAAACTCATGAAGAATCTCTCCAAGGCCTAAGATACGAGGCTGGATGCCGTCAATCAGCGCGAGCATGTTATAGTGAAATGTCGTCTGAAGTGCCGTGAGCTTATAGAGCTGATTCAGGACTTTCTTTGGGTATGCATCCTTTTTTAGCTCAATTACTACGCGAACTTTACCGCGAGCCGACTCGTCTCGAAGATCACTGATTGCTACGATTTTCTTATCTTTTACTAGTTCCGCTATTTTCTCAATGAGAGTTGCCTTGTTGACTGCGTATGGCATTTCCGTCACTACGATATGGTGACGCCCCCGCTTTGTCTCTTCAATATTCGCAACGGCGCGAATCGTAACACTCCCCCGCCCAGTCTGATATGCCTGACGCATCGGCGCTCCGCCATAGACAACCGCACCAGTTGGAAAATCCGGACCCTTAACATATTTCAACAGATCATCAATTGTGGCCTCGGGATTGTCGATTAACTCAATCGTTGCATCAACCAATTCACCAAGGTTATGCGGCGGAATATTGGTGGCCATACCGACTGCGATACCGACCTGCCCATTGAGAAGAAGATTTGGCAGTCTCGCAGGGAGAACTGACGGTTCTTGCTCTGACCCGTCGTAGTTATCGCGAAAATCAACCGTATCTTTATCGAGGTCAACTAATAGTTCATTGCCCGCTCGTCCAAGGCGAGCCTCCGTGTAGCGGCTTGCAGCGGCCGGATCGCCGTCCATCGAACCAAAGTTACCCTGTCCATCAACCAATTTGTAACGCATAACCCAGTCTTGGGCCAAACGGACCATTGAGTCATAGATAGACAAGTCGCCATGAGGGTGATATTTACCCATCACTTCGCCTGCAATACGAGCAGACTTTGCAAACTTACCGCCCGGACGCAGGCCTTGCTCGCCCATCGTATACAAAATACGGCGATGCACGGGCTTCATACCGTCGCGCACATCAGGCAGGGCGCGATCAATAATCACACTCATTGAATAGCGAAGGAAGCTATCTTCCATCACGTCTTCAACAGTACGATTCTCTAATGTTTTTGAATGTGTTTGTTCCGGCATAATTATTTCACCTTCAATAGGCGTATTTTTATCATCATCCATGGCTAAATATCCAACTCCTCAAGATTAACGTCTTTTGCGCGACTCTGAATAAAGTTCTTACGAAGCAGCACCTCATCGCCCATCAGTTTCGTGAAAATCGCATCGGCTCGCTCCGCATCCTCAACCTTCACTTGCACTAATACTCGGTTTTCAGGGTTCATCGTCGTGTCCCATAACTGATCAGCATCCATCTCTCCTAGACCCTTGTAGCGCTGAATATCATTCAGTCCGGCCTGTTTAGTAAATGCTTCTTCGGGATTAATGACCGTACCGCGCGCGCGGCGCTCCTCGATCAGCTCCTGTATTTTCGCGTCTTTCTCTTCGTCGCTATAGGCATACCAGCGCTTATTACCTGCCGCTTTCAGGAGATATAACGGCGGTTTCGCAAGATAAATATGCCCGCCATCGACAACTTCTCGCATATAACGGAAGAAGAATGTCATGAGAAGCGTTGCGATGTGGCTACCGTCGACGTCGGCATCGGTCATAATAATGATACGGTGATATCGAAGTCCCGAGATATCAAACTGATCGCCAATGCCAACACCCATACCTTTGATAAGACTTACGATTTCGTTATTACCGAGCATGCGGTCTAACCGCGCACGCTCGACGTTAAGCACTTTACCGCGCAAAGGCAGGATTGCCTGTGTACGGCTGTCGCGGCCAGACTTTGCCGAACCGCCAGCCGAGTCTCCCTCAACGATATACAGCTCTGATTCGGTCGGGTCTTTACTGGAGCAATCAGACAACTTACCAGGCAGATTTAGTCCATCAAGCGCGCCCTTACGAATCACGTTCTCACGAGCTGCTCGAGCGGCTTTTCGCGCACGAGCGGCCAAAGTCGCTTTACCAACAATTTTCTTGGCTACAGCTGGATTTTCCTCAAGGTAATACGCGAAGTACTCGTTCATCACCTGTTCAACGTAGCGCCTTACTTCTGGATTTCCAAGTTTGTTTTTAGTCTGACCCTCAAATTGCGGATCCGGAATCTTTACCAAAATCGCAGCGGTCAACCCTTCGCGGATATCGTCGCCGCTCAGATTATCCTCTTTTTCTTTGAGTAAACCATTTTTACGCGCGTAGTCGTTAATAACGCGTGTCATAGCCGCACGAAAACCAACAAGGTGCGTACCGCCGTCAGGTGTAAGAACATTATTAGCGAATGGCCTGACCGTCTCAATAAAGGTGTCATTATACTGAACCGCGACCTCGATAATTGAATCTTCAACTTCACGCTCGACGTAGAACACATCGTCAGACAACACGTCTTTACCGATATTAAGCCGCTGTACGTAACTTTTAATACCGCCTTCAAAATAGAAGGCACATTGTTCACCAGCCCGCTCATCAATGACCGAGGTATAGACCCCCTTTGTGAGATATGCCTGATGACGAAGATAACTAACCGCCCACTTATAGTCAAATTCAACCGTCTCCTTAAAGATTGTCGGGTCGGGATAGAATGTAATACGTGTACCTGTCGGACGATCCGTTTTGCCTAACTTCTTCAACGGCATCGTAGTTTTTCCCTGTTCGAATTCCATGTGGTACAATTGGCCCTCACGCACCACCTCGGCAATCATCTTTGTCGATAAAGCGTTAACAACGCTTGAGCCGACACCGTGCAAACCCGACGACACCTTATATCCACCGTCGCCAAACTTACCGCCGGCATGAAGAACTGTTAGGACCGTCTCTAGCGTGCTGAGACCTGTTTTGGCATTTTTATCCACGGGAATACCGCGTCCATCGTCGGTAACCTGCACTCCTCCATCGGCTTGGAGGACAATTTCTACTTTCGTAGCAAACCCCGCAATCGCCTCATCGATTGAGTTATCGGCGATTTCCTTAATAAGGTGATGCAGCCCGTCATATCCGGTACTACCTATATACATGCCCGGTCGCTTACGTACCGGCTCTAGGCCCTCTAAGACCTGGATTTGCGAGCCATCATAGGCCTGCGATGCTGTTTGTTTGGTCATATTTCCCTCACTCATTAGAATTTCAGCTATTTACAACTCTTCCATTATACCGCAAAAAAATTGTTCACTCAAGGGCTTTACATGAACATATTTCTTATGCTATTATGAGCTCATTACCACTACAGTAATATAAAACAAAATTATACAAGGTTCTAAAATGTTCAAAAAAATCGTTTCAAATCTACCTTTTAGCCCATCGCTCATGAGCGAATTAGGCTTTTATGCGACACGACTAAAGAAAGAGGAAACGACGAGACGTATTGGACTTATTTTGACTGCGATAGCTTTGGTTATCCAGTCATTTGCTGTATTTTCCCCGCCGGAATCAACAAATGCCGCCAGCTCTTCAGATCTTATTTATGGTGGTGTTCATACTAAGTCTCAACTTATGTCCGCATGGGACAATAACACTCAAGGGTATCGCGACTTACTCGAGCATATAGGCGTCACGAGAGAGAATCTTGCCAATGTCCGCGAGGGTGAGATTAACACTCGTACCAACGGCGAAGATAATGGATGGCTATCTTGGGGCCGTATCTCTAGAGGCGGTTCACAATGGAATGAGACGGAGATGAATGTTGGTAGTCAAACTATATATATAGTGAGTCTTGCCGCATTTGACACCGGAAGCAATAGGTATGGTGGCGGGTCATACTACCCTTCGTTTATTGGCACGACTTCAAGCGGCGAGCAATTCGTTATAAGCAAGGCCTGCGCTAATATATCCATGAAAACTCGACCTAAGAAAGATAAACAAATAAAAGTATGCGATCTCAAATCACGACAGATTGTGACTATTCGAGAAAGTGAGTTCAACTCATCGAAATACTCAAAAGATCGTACAGATTGTGAAGAGAAGCCTATCGAAGTGTGTGATATTGGCGAGCAAAAGATGGTAACAATCGACGAACGGGACTTTGATTCGCGGAAATACTCCAAAAATCCAGCCGATTGCCAACCCAAACCCACGCCAGTTGCCACGTGTAGTAGTCTAACGGTTACCAAAATAAGCCGTACAGAAGTTGAGCTCAAAGCTTCCGCCAACACGGCGAATGGCGCGTCAATCAAATCATATACGTATATTATCAAAGACAAAGACGGCAAAGAAGTTTTAAGGAAGGTCGTCACGTCCGTCGCTACCACTGACTCCCTAAAGTATACTCTTGAAAAAGACGGCGCTTATACCGTAGAGGTCATTGTTGGTACTAGTCTGGGTGACAAAACCGCCCAAGCTTGTCAAAGTAGCTTCACTGTTGAACCTATCGCCCGCTGTCCTCTGAACTCCGCCCTACCTATCAACGATCCGGAATGCCAGCCATGCCCAGGCGATGCGACGCTTTGGGTTAAAGACGAACAATGTGCGGCAAAAATCGTTCGCAGTAAAACCGCCAAAAACCTAACTCTCAACCAAGACGCAACACGCGAATCTGCGCGTGCAAGCGACCGTATCGAATATACTATCACAATTAAAAACGAGGGTACGGATACTGCGGAATATAGCGACATGTCGGATAATATTAAAGACGTACTCGAGTATGCCAACCTCTATGATCGTGGAGGAGGTACACTAAACGAGCAGACTAAAGACTTATCGTGGGGCACAATAACTCTTGCGCCGGGCGAACAACAAGAGCGCACCTACGTCGTTCAGCTCGCAAGCACCATATCACCTCGTCCACAAGGTTCAAGCGATCCGACGTCATATGATTGTCGTATGGTTAATACGTTTGGCACCACTATAGAAGTTCAAGTTGACTGCCCTGCGCCAAAAGTTATTGAGCAAGTTGTCGTAGCTGAATTACCACGCACTGGTCCAACCGCAAACCTACTCGTAGGCGGCATCGTCCTTGCTATCGTGACATTCCTCTATTTCCGCTCTCGTCAACTTAATCAAGAAGTACGCCTCATTCGCCGTGAAATGACCGCAGGTACATTATAAAAGGAGAATACGATGTCTGAAAAGCTCACCACCAACCAAGAAACAAGTAATGCCGATATCCTCAAACAGGCTGGGGACGCCCAACGAGAGGCCCTCCAGACGAAACTCGAAAAAGAGGCAACGCCAGAAGCAAACAAGGAACATCTCGAGCAGAACGCCCGCCACGAGGCTCTTGAGCTGGCGAGTTCGGCGGAACAAGAACAGACGACTGAACAAACAGAGACGAAGACTAATGAAAAACCGCATCGCAACAAACCAACCAAGCGCGAGCTGGATGCAAGCTTCAAGCAAACTATGACTCATATTCAAAAGACTATGAAACCGGCTAATCGTGCCTTTAGCAAAGTTATTCATAATCCCGCAGTTGACACTGTAAGCAATATTACCGCCAACACCATTGCACGACCAAACCTTATCTTTGCAGGTGCACTTAGCACAGTTATTCTCTGTTCGATAATCTATTTCGTCGCTAAATTCTATAGTTATACCCTCTCGGGGACTGAGGCAATCGCGACATTTATTCTTGGCTGGATAATTGGTGCAATTATAGAGTTTGCCCGAGTCGGGTTTGCTAACAGCCGATCTCGCTAATTAACGTATATTAATTTGTATCTCTTCATCCGGAGAGATGTCGCCTCGAAGATTCAAGCTATCCCTCGGTTGCTCCACCTGGGGCGTGGCAACTACTGTTGGATCTTCTATTTGCGGGCTTTCTAGCGGAGGCTGCACCGACATTGGCTCCGGTGCCGTTTGCACTGGTGCAGGTGTCGCTACGACAGGATTAGACGGCATCGCAGCGTTAGAGGGCGGCAAAGGAGAAGTTCGTGGCGCTGGACCGGTAGGCATAATAGGACCTGATGTTGGCGTCTTGGCAGGCTGCGCGCCACCGCCATTCAGCTGTTGTCGCTTGGCTAACCATTCATCAAGGAAGGAGCCTTTCGCCTTCTGTCCAGTGGAAGCCGGCACACTACCACCCGACGCGGGAGCTATCTGCTGTTTCCGTCCTAACCGAGTGAATATTTCCCGCTCAACTTCAGCGCGCGGACGGCCGTATTTCGCCGACGACAGCTTAACGAGCGCGTCTCGCAATTGTTTATTCATAACACCCATCGACGGCACCCAGTTCATACTAAAGGGCGCCGATGGCACATTATTAATCATTACCGACGTGATCGACTGGAAGTTCGGTAATTTCGTCAAATCATCGATATCAAACACTGGCTGGAACTTTTTCACCATCAATTCCGCATCTGTCACACCGATACGCCCAGAGATTACCGTCCCGACGTTACCAATAATCGCTTCGCGGATTTTATCGGTTAACTGAGTCATAAACTGGTTTCCCATAATAAGACTCAGGCGGTACTTCCTCGCCTCGGACATAATTGACTCAAAGCTATCCGTCGCAAAGTTCTGAAACTCGTCGACATAGAGCGAGAAGTCAACGCGCTGATCTTCTTCAAGATTTGCCCGCGACATCGCAGCCGCTTGGAATTTCATCACAAAAATAATACCAAGCAATTTTGAATTCAGCTCGCCCATTCTACCTTTTGAAAGGTTAACGAGCAGAATCTTGCGATTATCCATGATCTCACGCAAATTAAAGCCGGATTTCGTTTGCCCGATGATGTTACGCATTGCATCATTAGAGATAAACGGACCAAACTTCGAAACAACCCATGAAATCACCTCCCCCGCCTCGTTCGAGCGCTGGGAAGCTGGAAATTCCTTTGTCCAAAAATCAAGCACTTGTTGGTCGGTCACATACTTCAGTTTTGACTTTACAAACTCCGGATCGATTAAGCACTTTGGCACATCAATAAACGTCCCGCCCTGCGGATCCGACATGAGGAGCAGCGCACAGTTACGAAATATATGCTCCATACGCGGACCCACGATACCTGTATGCCCCGGGTCATACAAACTATAGAGCATATTTATCGCTTCCTGGATGAGAAAATCTTTTTGGTCCGGCGTGTCGTACTCAAACATATTGAGCCCGATTGGGTTTGACATATCGCCAGGGTTGAAGTAAATAATATCCTCGACTCGTTCTTTTGGAACCTTACCAAGGAGCGACTCAACAAGATCTCCATGCGGATCAATAAATGCGAATCCACGACCATCCATCATATCCTGATAAGCCATATTCTCCTGCAGGACCGATTTACCGACACCCGTCTGACCAATAATATATACATGACGGCGGCGGTCCTTCGTGCCAATCCGAATTGGCTTCTTTACGCCGCGGAATTCGTTATAGCCAATCAACACGCCTTCTTCTACGGTGTCCGTTGGTCCATCAACCTGCTTCGACATTTGCCGTTTCACCTGAGCCGTTGGAATCGTGCTGCTACTTGGCAGGTGAAACAGCGTCGACATTTCAACGCTGTTGAGAATCGTGTTGTCTGTTTCTTGCGGAAAGAATCGCATGATATATGCCGTCACCATATCTTCAATGCTTCGCGCCATAGCAAACTTAAAACCATTGTTGCGTTGTGAATCAAATAAGGAGAAGGCCGATACAATATTGCTTAAAAGCGCCTGCGATTTAGCCGCCGTGCTCGAAGAAACGACTACTCGAATCAGCACTTCATAAGCCGGATACTTTGTCTTTGCCTCAATCGCTTCAACCTCCGCCTGCTCCAATGGCGACAACTGCTTCGTATCAGACTTATTTTCCGCACTGTCCGCCGATGCTGGCGGCTTCCATAACGCCTCCAGTAAATCCGCCGGAAGCGATGAGCTACCAAACGCACCCTTTTTCTTGTTCTTATCTTCGCGCATGCTCTTTGTGTACGCTTCAGATTTTTGCGACCACCCGGATTTCGCTGGTCGAATAAGGAACTGCAAGCCAATGCCATCTTCCTTAGATGCCGATGACAGTGCGTTTAGCAGTGCTCGCGAGGCGTCATTTTTTGACTCTTCATAGGTCGCAATTGGATATATATACGATTTCTTAAGCGAAAACTCCCCGCCAATCGTTCCGCTCAGCTGCCCGTCCTGGCTAAAGATATTCGTTTCTTTTACCTCCTCCAACCGCGCAGAAGGATACGCCGAGGCAACCGCCTGGCGAATTACCTCCACCAAAACCGTCGGAACCATCACATAATAGCGAACTAACCCCTCGTCCGCAATGATTTCAAATGAGATATGGCGCTGTCCATAAATACGACTCTTGAAACCTTTTGTCGCCGTACTTGAAATGATATTGTACATCACTTGCGCTTGAGAAATCTCCTCATCCACCAAATCCCGTTTGTCTCGACTATTCCCTTCAATATCCTCGCTCGTTGGCGGTAAATGGATGAGCAGCGGCACCATCTTCAAGCTCCGTTCATAATTCTTAGCTTCGCGTAGTAGTTTTTGATACTGAAGCCACGCCACCACCACGCCTGCGCCAATAATAACCAGGATAATAAATGCGATAATTATCACACCCATCAGTCGCTACGCCCCTCCACCTAGCTCTCTGTTGTGGCGCTTCTTAAGATAATCTGCCTGCAACAACGCGATCGCCTTGGCCTGCTCGTAGGGCCTTCCTTTCGTTACGGCAATAATCTTTTTCGCCTTATCCACCCATTCTTTTTCAATTAAATCGTCGTCCGCCGCAGTGGCGGGAGTAGTACTTAGCAGGGTAGCCGATTGAGTCGGCGGCGCAGGAACCGCGCCAGGCTGAGCCACAGGCACCACGGGAGGAATTGCTTGAGCTGGTCCCGCCTGTCCTTCAACCGGTGCGGGTTGACGCTCAGGTGTCGGCAAAACTTCCGGCGAGCGCACCGTCCCATCAGGAAAATACTCCACACTACCGGGAATCTGAGGCATCGCCTCTGGGTTTGGACGCACCTGCGGAAGTTCAGGATTCATATCAGTAATTATACCACGGCCGCTCAAAAATGCCTACGGTTAGAAACGCCGTGAAATATAAAAACAAGCCAAAATTTCAAACAATACCACCAGCACAATATCCAGCCCGCCAATACTCCCTACGGACGCCATACCAAGGAGTACAACGGGCGCTAAAGCCAACACGGTCGTATAGTAATACACTTTCGTATGCGACACATTTTCCAGCCATAACCGCAACGAACCCGGAGGCAACACTCTCATAAGCACATATATAATCCCTGTTAGTAACATATAGATAATACTTCCGGCCGATAGGTATAGCAAAACAAAAAAAGCCAGTACCCCGAAAGGACCGACTTCTCCAGGTCGCGTCATGGTGAGCATTAGCCCTGCTATTATGAGGGAAATACTGCCGATACCGACCGCTATTCTTATCTTCATACGTTACTATAATTACACACTATCACCTCAATATTCAAGAAAGCCCAAGCGGCAACATAGTGAACCGATAAGCACAACCGATCCGCCGCTTTATAAATAACTATTGGGCGTGGGTGCTTAGTAAATGGTTCATTGCCGCTTAAGGCAACTGACCGCTCCTACGTGAGGAGCATAGTCCTTGGTTTGTTCCCTGTCACGCCCAGTAGTCTCATTATCACCATTCGGGTCATAAGGATTAGCTGGGCGTGCGGTACTAAAAACCGCGCTCAATACCTGCCACATAATGCGGCTGGTAGATCTTCGGCGACACCATGGAGGAGCAAAATGTATGTGTTGTTCCAGCATCATGCTGTAGCCGTTTGTCTATCAACCTCGTGGGGCTAATTGAGCTTTGTTTGTTAATGTATTTTTTGCTTTTTATGTTTGTAAAAGCATATTCCAATACTAGCAGATGCTTATGGTTTTGTCAATCATTATGAGGCGAATATGCGTTGTTATATATACAACGTTGTATATATAACCCGTCTGATACCTCTGTTAACGTTTACGTATTGTGTTTATTACGTCGTTGTTAAATTTACATACTTTTTTCACCCTTCCCCTCTTTTTATCGTCAAACAAAGAAAACCCCGCCTCCCCGCCCACTAATGGCTCATGCTCTCATCGCGGTTTCATGGGCGATTCCTACAAACAAAAATACCACGGATTTACGGCAGCTTTTTCCGGGTAATTTTAATCGCGCTCAAAAAAATAAAATCCTTGTTAGTTTATATGTGGCATGTTTTTTGCCTTCAAAATACGCACCACGTTTTTCCGCGATAATAAATATAGCGCAATGAGACGCGTAAAAAGCAAGTAACATACGTTGGACTGAAATTTACCCTATTTTTAAAAACGAAACACAATTGACTATCAAAAATAAAATATCCGCGAGCATGTTGGCTTTTTGTTTTTAGTCCAAGCACCCAATCCAAACAATATAAAGACAAGAAATATTATTGTTTGGGGCTACATATAAAAGCGACCATATCATGGCTAATTTGGCGCCGATGCAGCGCGCTTGAAGGTTTTCTCTTTTCATAGAAAAAGGCTCAGCGATGAGTCGATCGGCATAATCCGAGAAAGCTGAACTCGCCTTACGACGCAGTTTACGTCGAAGGTCCACCCAGGCCCTCCAAGAGCGATGGAACCGGCCGGCTTAGCTGTGAATCTCAAAACCCTCCATTCCGCGGGTGACGTGAGGCGGGGCAGCACCCGAAAATTTTTCACTTTCAGTAGAAAAATTTTTAGGGGCGGACCGAGCGGCAGGACCCGAGGGGAGGGTTTTGAGATCCAGGTGCTTAGTGTTTAACAATCACCCAATCATTACCATCACAACCAAAAGAGGACGATTAGATATCCACAGACACATAAAAATGTAGTATTTTTTACGTACAGATTCTTTCAAAAAACTGTTGACATAACCATTTTAACCCGCTATTATAGGGGTAGTTGCTGAATAAAAAAATTATGCAGCAGCCAAAAATAAAAAGCAATTCAAAAAACTCCACTTCTAAAACAACCACTACTCGCAGGTGGTTGTTTTGCTATATATCAACACCTCTTCCAGGCTTACATCCGCACCAAAGTTAATACCCGACCTTTCGGTCGGGCACTAACTTTGGTGGAGCTGCCGGGTACTACCCCCGGGTCCGAATGGTAACATGATATCCGTCTACAAGCTTAGTCCGATTTGAATTGTTTTATAACCTTCTCATAGCTTAAAATCGTCCTAAAATACTATAGATGGTTACGCAGAAAATGTCCCGCGAGCAGCTGCTTCCCTACCCGGCGGCAAGCGACATGTATATAACACCCCAGGCCACTCTATGTCGCCTGAGTGGAGGGATGGCTGTTAGACTAGGCTAACAGCTGGCGCAAAAGAGCGGACCTGGAACAGGCTCGCAACTTTGCTAGCAAAAGATTTTGCAATTAAAAATATGCGTGTCGTGCAAATTCGACTTGCAGAATATCTTATTAAGGTCCAATCGTCGAAAGCTATATCAGCCCCGTCCTCTGTTAATTATACCGCGTTTTCTCTTTTAAATCCACCCGTTTTGTGATTAACTATAAGAACTATGGTTGGGCGGGTACTATCGGCAACACCTTTGGGCTTCTACGGGCAGCTCATTGAGGTTGAGGGCGATATGTCCCAGGGGCTGCCAGCTCTGCAGATTGTCGGCTTGGGAAATAAGGCGATTGACGAGGCACGAGATCGCGTCAGAAGTGCTATCAAAAACTCTCTTATGGATTTTCCGAAAGGTAAGATAGTTATCAATCTCGCCCCAGCGGAACTACCGAAAGACGGCACTCAGTTTGATCTGCCTATTGCGCTGGCCATATTACGCCTTGGCGGTTATTTGACGCAGGAGAGCCTCAACAACGCTCTATTCGCCGGAGAATTGTCCCTGGATGGGCAAATTCGCCCCATAAAGTCCGCTATAGCGATCGCTGAAACAGCAAAGGCGCACCATATCTCCACCGTCTACGTACCGGCGCACAATGCCCACCAGGCATCGCTCATCGGCGGTATCACCGTAATTCCCGTCAGAACTTTGAAGGACCTTTTCCTCCACCTAAAGGGTGAATTAAAGATTGAACCGTACGCACCGACCGAAACTATCCAGGATGCGCCTGTTGACGACGTGACAATCGATGACATTTACGGACAAGAACAGGCAAAGCGCGCTGTTTTGATTGCGGTCGCAGGTAGACATAACCTCCTCCTATCTGGCACCCCGGGTTCCGGTAAGACAATGCTGGCGCGAGCGCTCAATAGTTTGCTTCCGCCCCTGACAGACACCGAAATTATCGAGGTTACCAAACTCCACAACCTCAGTGGTAACGCTATCGAGGATATCATCACTACCCGCCCCTTTCGAACACCGCATCACACTGCTAGTCGTACTTCCATCGTCGGCGGAGGTGCAAAAGCACTACCGGGAGAGATATCCCTCGCCCACAATGGCACACTCTTCCTTGACGAGCTCCTTGAATACCCCAGAACTACGCTCGAAGCGCTTCGCCAGCCTCTCGAGGATCGCACAATTGTCGTAAGCCGGGCCCAAGGCAAATACCAATATCCGGCAGACTTCCTTCTCGTTGGTACCATGAACCCCTGTCCCTGCGGCTACTTAGGGGATTCGCAGAAGCCTTGTACCTGTTCTGCATCGCAAATTATGATGTATCAGAAGCGGCTTTCGGGACCGCTCCTTGATCGTATTGACCTAACCGTCACGGTCGCCCGTGTTCCCCATGAACAATTGTTTTCGAGAAAAGAGTTGTCTAATTTACAACATAAACAATATCAAAATGCTATTGCTTTATCCCAAAAGGTTCAGAAAAACAGATACGGCCGTAGTGATAAATACAACGGTTCCTTAAGTAGTAAAAATGTTGAGAAATACATGCCCTTATCTGACACCGCGCGTAACTTCCTTCTTAATGCCGCCAAAAAACTCGATTTGAGTGCTCGCAGTTACTTCAAAATCATTAAAGTTGCCCGCACAATCGCGGACCTCGAACAGTCATCGGACATCACCACTGCCCACCTTGCCGAAGCTCTCCAGTATCGTCAAATAACCACCACATAACCAACCTCCCTCCCAAGGTATTGAAAGTTTGTGCGTTTTTTGGTAAAATAACTGATGAAACAAACTAATATCACGACAAATGCGTAAACAGCGAAGAGAGGAGAGCCAAAGCGATTAATAAATCAACTCGTATTAACGGAGCAATTCGCGCTCATGAACTGCGCGTTATTGGTGCGGATGGAGAACAGCTTGGGGTGATATCACGTCAAGACGCGCTCCGTGCGGCCGAAGACGCCGGTCTCGACCTGGTAGAGATTTCACCAAATGCAGATCCGCCGGTAGCAAAAATCGTCGACTGGGGAAAGTATCAATACCAGAAGATGAAAGACCAGCAGCGCAATAAGCGCGCCACCAAAGCCAGCGACCTAAAACAAATGCGTTTCGGTCTGAAAATTGGTTCGGGTGACCTAGATGTCAAGCTCCGTAAGGTTCGCGGCTTTCTAGCCGATGGACACAAAGTCCGCCTACAAGTAGTCTACAAAGGACGCGAGATGGCCCATAAAGAGATTGGATACGAGCTGATTGAAAAAATCACTGGCCTCCTTGAAAATGAAGCAATTGTCGAACAGAAGCCTCAGATGGCTGGACGCAATCTGAGTGTCGTAATAAGGAGTAAATAAATGCCAAAACTCAAGACCCATAAGGGTACTGCCAAGCGCATCAAGATGACAAGCACTGGCAAACTTACCCGCCGCCGCGCCTTTGGTGGCCACATGCTGGCCAAAAAATCCAAAAGCCGCAAGCGCGCAATCAACACAACAGCAACAATAAAAGGCTCTATGGCGAAGAATGCTCGCCGAGCAATGGGAGTTTAATCTATGCGAGTCAAACGAGGAGTTACCGCACGCGCAAAGCACAAAAAGACCTTAAAAGCCGCAAAGGGCATGCAGCACAATCGAACCCGCAGCTTTCGCCTAGCAAAACAGGGGGTTATTCGGTCGTTGCAGTATGCGTACCGCGACCGGCGCAACAAGAAGCGTGATCTTCGCGCTCTGTGGATTACCCGCATCAACGCAGCTGCCCGCCAAGAGGGCACTACCTATGCCAAGCTTATTGCAGGCATGAAAGCAAAGAATATCGAGCTTGATCGCAAGGTCCTTGCAGAAATTGCCGTAAAGAAGCCAAAAGCATTTAGCGCTATCATCAAAGCGGCTACCGAATAAGCTTACGAGCTAGCAAAAACCACACGTCTCAGTGTGGTTTTTTGTTATCCAAAGGTGTAGACCATCGATAAGCCGGGTTCTGTCTAGGGTGATCATCTATCTAGACTATACGTTGCCGCAATAGTTCAAGCGGGTATCGGTCTGCGAGCGGACCGCTCTTTACGCATACCTCCTTGCAGCCAACAGGGTTTACCTCTCCCCTATGTCACCATGGGGGACTGTGAGCTTTTACCTCACTCGTTTCACCTTTTCCCGGACACCGTAGTATCGGGGTAGTTTCGTTTCTGTGGCACTTTCCCTAGGGTCTCCCCCGGTCGCCGTTAGCGACTGTCGTTGTCCTATGCTGCCCGGACTTTCCTCTTAGCTAAAAGCCAAGCGATCACCTAATGATCTACATCGTTCATTATATCATATTGCTCTTGAGTATTAAGCGTTCGGTTTACCATACCATCGGCCAGCTGATTTAACTCGCGAGGCACAAATGTAAATTTAGCGCGCTTGAACTGACGAATCAGCCCTTGTACTCGCTCGTTAATCGGCCATAGTTCACGATTTTTAATCGTATATACTCCGTTTAACTGATTGGCTACAAGCATGCTATCAACTCGCACTTCTACCTCAGGTATGCCTAGCCTCAGAGCCGCCTCAAGCCCTAACTTTACTCCATGATATTCCGCCTGGTTATTCGTCGTAATACCAATATACTCCCCGCCCTGATCAACTATCTCACCTTCCTTGATAATGACGTAACCAGCCGCCGACGGCCCGGGATTCCCTCTAGAGCTACCATCGGTATACACAAACGCGCCATCTTTGCTACCACTCTCAAGTTCCGCCTCTCCCTCAAGCGGCAGAGCGGTCATAGCCCCCAGAACCAGTCGGCTAACATCGGTCATCATAGACTGGTCAACCTTCCCCGGACTATACCAGACATATTTGTCGTAGTGCTCGCCAAGAGAGATAATGCGCTTCCCCTTACCTACCGGCACCAGATACACGATAATGGCATACTGCGCGCTTAGGTCATCATCCTGATATGTCATGGCATCGTTCAAGCGGAGCGTGACGTCTTTTATGCCTAATTGATCCAACAAAAACCGCCTTGCCGCATCCTCAGGCTGCTCGCCTGGTTTAATGCGCCCGCCAGGAAGCTCATATTTACCTAAAATAGATTCGCGACCATCTGCGCGACGAATAAGGAGTGTCTTGTCTGTCTGTATCAACCGAATACGTACTGATATTCTTTGCGTCATGAACTATTCTCTCACCTTAAAAGCCCCAGAACAACACGCATTAGATACGTGATATTCCCCGCGTAAATGCAAGGTGGGTGCTCGCAAAACGTTACCACGGTAACGAATCATTAGAGCTCCCTATATCAATGATGTTAGGAAAATCATTTGTATCCGTACGCCCGTCTGGGACTACTTTCATTATACCATTACACGCGAAAAATGAACATGAACGCTTCGAGAATTCCCTGCATCGCCCCGAGCATAATTGTGCTGAGCACCGGCGAAGCCACTAGGACAATAAGAAGAACAATAACAAGCCCGTACCGCTCAATCTGTTCCATCACACGACGAGCACCTTCCGGCGCAAGAGCATATAGCACGCGCGACCCGTCAAGGGGCGGAATAGGCAGCATATTGAATATAAAGAATCCTAAGTTAACCTGAACGAAAAGCCAGATAATTTGACCAGCCAGTGTCGCTGCTATACCGTCAGTACTGATAACCCCAAAAATAACCCCTACACCGAACGCTATGAACGCCAAAAGCAGATTTGTAAGAGGTCCAGCTACGGCAACCAACGCCATCCCCCACTCTCCATGACGAATCCGACTCGGATTGAGCGGCACCGGCTTTGCGCCGCCAAAGATAGGTCCACCCATTATATATAAGAGTATAGGCATAGCAATCGTAAGTACCGGATCGATATGTTTAAGTGGGTTTAGCGTTAGACGCCCCTGGGCTTTTGCCGTATCATCACCCAAGAAGTACCCCACAAACGCATGCACCGCCTCATGAAGCGTCATCGATATAATAATCACGCCAAATATAATCAAAACACCTTCAATATTCATCTTCTCTATTGTATCATATCAAAACAAACAGCCACCCCTGTCTAACCTCAAACAGGTCGTAGACACTTCTCCCGAGTACAATAGTTAGTGTA
>JAEAMG010001403.1_pt1 | contig 18720 bp, 20 predicted proteins | sample 8958741 | NCBI WGS metagenome assembly JAEAMG01 (sample SAMN16933256, study PRJNA681125) | bioreactor sludge metagenome | isolation source: anaerobic bioreactor treating anionic surfactant - SDBS | place: India: Bengaluru | collected 2019-02-28 | reverse complement strand
CAAACAGCCGCGGGTGGCTTGAAACAAGAGTGTCCGCTATTGACAGTACACCTCAAATATCTATGGGATGGATCTCAGCCAGGGTGGGTTTTGAAGCGGTTCTGCGGTAACTATGTCGATCTTTCGCTGGCTTTTCCTACCACCGGTCCATCGACACGTGAGCTAATGGCTGTAAGGCGGACTGTTGCGCCCTATACTGCCCTGCCAGTGCATGAAGTGGTGACCCAGTTGCGTGGGCAGGAATCGCTGCTTCTAGGGCGATTTGAGCCGAAAGAAGCCCGCCTAGTTGCTGCAGCGTGTCGCCGCGAGGATTTGAACCTCGTCGAGAGTATCGTCGACGCGCCAGAATTTCTACCGATGAATGAGTTAACCGGCGTAGCATTGATCATCGAAGATGATCTACTTGCCGAGCATGTATGTACCGAGGCGCTACTTCACGGGATACCTGTGCGTCAGGTTGAATTTTGAGAGCAGTGACTCACGCAAACAACGCGAACGGCTGCTTTGGGGCGATAGCTGCCGGCCGCGTATGCCCAAGGAAACCCGCAGGTTGTGTCAAACTTTATTGTTGCAAGCCGAAGGCTTGAGAAACTTCGACTGGCGTTTGTGTCAAACTTTATTAGCATGCGCAGCGTGATGAAATTGGTCGCCTCATAGGAGGGCTTGTGTCAAACTTTATTGTTCGTCCACACCAGATTGTGACTAAATTTGGTCCGGCCCTCCACGCACTAGCACGGGTCCAACATTTTGGGCGGTCACGTCCCGTCTTCATCAGATGTCGGATCACCGGTGTCCGGTCGTGCGACACATAGGTCCACAGGCGGGAAGTTTTGGTTTTTCAGTCAATTCCGTTTAAAAAAGCGATTCTCCAACTAAAAGCGCGACTGGCTTTTGCCGGGAGCATCACTCGGAGAGCGTGCGCCGAAGTCGCAGCGCCCGAGCACACGGGCACGGCGCCTGCCGTCAACGCGCAGCGGCCGATATCGAGGCTGGCCAGCTGCTCGACGTGCAGCGCGGCTGGCCACCAGCATGGCCACCGACGGTGCCGAGCCGCCGCCGCCAAGCGCGTGCCGGCCAACTGCAGCAGCTGGCGCAGCAGCGCTGGCAGTTGCGCCAGGGCGATCGCCCGCCGCTCGATCGGGCGGTCACCAGGCGGCGCCCGCACGGCGCTGGCCACCGACGCGCCGGCGGTCGATATCGAGGTGAGCCAGCTGGACGACGTGTAGCGCAGCGTACGCCACGAGCGTGGCTCTGCGCCGAAGTGCGGCCGATAGGCGCGCGCGCAGGCCAGCTTCAGCAGCTGGCGCAGCAGCGCTGGCAGTTGCACCAGAGCGATCGCCCGCCGCTCGATCAGGCGATCACCAGGCAGCGCCGGCAAGGCGCTGGCCACGACCGCTCAGCGGCCAGGATCTTGGTCGGCCAGCCGGTCGACGTCCAGCACAGCGCACGCCATCAGCATGGCCACGGCCGGCGCCGTGTTCTCGCCGTCAAACCCGGACATGGGTCAAGGCCTGCAGCTACTGCAGCGGCTGTCGATTCCAGTCGCTATGGTGGACCCCGACCCGGTGCTCGCACCGTCCGCCCGTTGCGACGGGCGCCCTCCTCTGCCGCTGGCCACCCGTGCTATGTCAACACCAGGTAACTGCACGGCATGCCGGCGTCTCCCGCCTGGTGCTGCGGCCTGCCGCAGGTGCCAGGCACCCCCACTTCCCTTTCGCTGATCGAACCCACGGTGTCAATCCATTTTTTGCTTGAACAATATACCGACGGCGACCGGCTGGCCGCCGTCCACGCCGGCCAGCGCCTGCAACCGTACCGCGTCGGCCATCGGGCATTTGACCGGCATGGCCTGCACGCCGTGAGTCAGCAGCCAGATGGTGCGGGTGACCCCGTCGGTGAACGAGAGGACCGGGTGCTCGGTCACGTCGACGCGCTCTAGCACTTGCCACAGCAACCGGCGACGCCACACCGGCGTTTCCAAGCGTCGAAGCTCACAGCTGACGGTGGCCAGCGGCACCGGGTTGACACGGCCCTCCGTAAAATGCTTGTCCGGCCAATGGAACTTGCGGTCCAGCGGCCAGGTCTCGGGGCTTTGGTGCGCCACCTCTGGATGGCTGCTTCCCGGCTGGCGCCATAGCTGCAGGAACCGCTCGGCGTCGACCTCTACGACCGCCCATGCTTCGCCGTCAGATCCAGGATCCTCCTCGGACATATAGACCATGTCGCTGTCGGTGTGCACGGTGAACAGTGCGCCCTGGAAGTGGTGAATAGCGTGAACACCGGCGAAGGTGCGCAGCGCCGTCATGGCGAACAACTATCGCCGGCACTGGCAGGCCGCTTGTCCCCGCGCGCCAGTTTCGAGGAGGACGGGCTGCAGTTCCGTTCGGCCGGCTTACCGTTGATGAACTGCTTGCCGAGGGCTGGCGCGTGATCGCTGGCGGCTATGGCACGGAACCGACCGGGCTCGCACCAGAATGCCACATTGACGCCTTGCTGAGCGGCGAACAGTTGCTGGGCCTGAGCACAGTTCTGGCGGTTATACGCCGCCCCGTCCAGAGCATCGAAGGTGGCGACGTGCAGGCGCAGGGCCGCATTGGTCACGCTATTCCGGTATAGGGTGTAGATCGCAGCATCCGGCGCTGCCTGAGCCCATGCGAGCTGCATGGCGACCGCGGCCAGGATAAGCATGCCGAGACGGGACATACTGGAAACGTTCATCGTCTTATCTTTTCAGCAAGGATCGACGTGTTTGCGCGCCAGCGGCGCGAGGAACACCAGGCGGCCGTCCGCCTCGTAGGTCGCCCGCTCATGCTGATACTCGCTCCCCGCAGTGTTCCTCTCCTCGCAGCCCCGGTAGATGCTCCAAGAGGTTTCAAAGTCGATGTCTACCTGAGTGGGGCAGTCCTCGTTGATCGCCACGCTATCCACCTTGACCTCGTAGATTTCCGCGCGGTCGTCGGCGTGGTCGTCCAGTAGCGCGTGCGCGACCTCATATAAGAACCTCCCGCCGTTCTCGTGCAGGACCTGCTGAAGCTGGTCCGCGTCCAGGCCTAGACCGACTAAAACCGACATCTCACGCATTGCCTGCTCCTAGCAGAATAAAAAGAGAATTATGCACTCAAACAAACCGTTGGTCTGGCGAGGTGGAAGTGTCCATCGCAGCGGCACAAATTTCCGCACTAGGGTATGAGACCGGATCGAGACCTTGCCGGCGCCGTACGAAGGGATGGATCATGCCGCCTTGGATCGGACCAGGCCGAATGATGGCGACCTCAATGACCAGGTCGTAAAAGGTGTGTGACAGCATACGCGGCAGCATTGACAGCTTCGCACGTGACTCGATTTGAAAGACGCCAACCGTGTCGGCTTGGCAGATCATTTCGTACGTGCCGGGATCTTCTGGCGGCACATCACTCAGCTCGAAGCGCTCGCTGCGGTTCTGTCGCGTTGCTGATTAAAGGGCGAAATTTTTCCGGCACGGCACATTGCACATCAAACTGGGCGCACCATTCCTGCCAGCACAGAAAATTGGTCGGCGAACGACATCGCATCGACGCCGTCGATGGCGAACTGGCCCTTGCGGATCATATGTATCAGTTCGATGCCGGCGAGACCAGCTGGCGGAGTGGAACGATTTGAAGTTGAGCATCGGCCTGGCAACCCGTTTGATGGCGCGATGATCCTGCTCGACGATGTTGTTCAGGTATTTGACCTGGCGCACCACGATCGGCACGTCGCGGCCAGCGTTGATCGCATCGATGGCCGCCTTGTTGGCGCCGCTCTTGTCCATCGCGACCTTGTCCGGATCGCCGTTCGCTCCCATTGCCTTGTCGAAGAAGCGCTTTGCTGCGGCCATGTCGCGCTTGGCCGTGAGCAGGAAGTCGACGGTCTTTCCCTACTTATCGACGGAGCGGTACAGGTATTTCCAGACGCCTTTGACCTTGATGTAGGTCTCATCCATGCGCCAGCTGCGGCCGACTGGGCGCTTGTGTTTACGGGCCATGTTCTCGACTAGGGGCAGGAAACGAATCGCCCACCGATTGATTGACGAATGGTCGACCGACACGCCGCGCTCTTGCATCATCTCTTCCAAGTGTCGGTAGCTCAGCGGATAAGCTACATACCAGCGTATGCAAACAAAGATCACGTCGATCGGAAAGCGCATTCCTTTGAAGTTGAGCATGTCGATTCGTCCAAGGTTCGGGCGTCGTAACTTACCTGATAGGCTCGTCGACCTTCGCTAATGCAATAGAACCCAATATCTTGAGCATCGCACCAATCCACCTCGAAGCCCTTTAGCAGGAACTATTGCATAGGCTGCTTTATAAACGTGGACGGGCGTGTTGCTGGCGCCTTGATCGATGCGCTCGCAAGCCAGATACAACGGGCCGCGAATCTGGACATCGTCTGGCAGACTTTTTCGGCGAAGGCCAACATTTTTATCGGCGATATGCGGGCGCCTATGAATGCTGGACAGGCCGTATCGAACCTATTCGCTGTCTCATCATCTATGTGCAGTTTGAAACACTACTGACGGCAACATAAGCAAACAGGCCATTTCCAGTTTCAAAAATATCAGCCCTCCTGCTCGCTGAATATTAGCAGCTAATAAAATTCTGTATGTCATTGATTTCATTGACTTAAATCTATATTTAAAAATATTGCGATATGCTAAGCCATTGATTTTTAACGTATTTTATACTTCAGGTAATTTTCGTTACGATAAAGAACTTGCAACGCTGCATCCCTGATTCTCTTGCGAACGTTACACTCTTGTTCGGTACACTCATCTACAGCAATCGATACACTCATTGCAATATGATTGTCAAATAATGCTACTCCAATCAATCTAGCATTTGCAGAAGATAGCATCCTCCCGCGTTGATTGATTTCCAAGCGATAAGTGGCTTTGCGGTCTATTCAGTAGCGCCCACCTAAGTAATGTTTGTTAAGTTGCATTGAAAATTGACCCATTTTCCTCACGAATTTACAACGGAATCTGACCGAGGTTAGTAGCACAATTCCACCTGTCTTATCGGCAGGAGATCGGAGTGACCGACATGGGTCTACTCGGCATCATTCAACTCTGGCACCTTCGTGACAAGATCTCAATACGAGAAATCGCTAGGCGATTGGATATTTCGCGCAATACCGTCCGACGCTACCTGCGATCGGAAACCACTGAGCCCTCCTACTCGGAGCGGCGGTCAGTTAGCGGATTAGACAAATACTCAGTACAGCTATCTAGGTGGCTCAAGGCCGAGACGACTAAACCGCGTAAGCAGCGGCGCAATTTGAAGCAGATCCATTAGGACCTGAAAGAGCTGGGCTATGCAGGGTTATACGACCGCGTGGCAGCGTTTGCCAGGTAACGGAAGGCAAGTTAAACAGAGTGGGTCAATTCTGCGAGCAAACGAACAGTCTAGGATCTGGTCGATGAGCGGACAGCGCTGTTTATCCCTTCACAAGTTGGATGAACAGTGTGGTAGGGGCTACACGAAGTCACAGACTAGCACTGTAGTCAGAAGTCTCCAAATTGAATTCGATTGAACATGCCATCATCTAACTGCAGCAATGCTAAGCGATAAGGTGGTCGGAAATCCCTTTGTTAACCTCGCCCTTCGTGCTTATTACGAGCAATGTACAGTATGATTTGCCCATCAAATGCTGAACGATAATTGGGGAACGTTAAGTTATACAGCGTGATACTTGAACAAGTGAACAGGGCGAGAAGTGGACAAGGCCGCTGCAAGTATATCTTCCATACTTGCAACGGCTATGCCGTTCGCTAGTAAAACGCAGAAAAGCTGGACGCTTATCGAATATTAGCAGCTAATAAAATTAGCTAAGTATTTGATTTTAAAGGAAAAAACCTATATGCGCCAAAATAAATAAAATCTAAGCCTTTGATTATTAAGCTTTTTTTTCTGCGGGCAGTTCCAGCGACTCCGCAAACTGCCGTAGCGCTGCTAACGTGCGCTTGCCGGCCATTTCGACATCGACGCCTTCTTCGATATTGATCACGATTTGTTGTGCGTGAACACGCACTTTAAAGGCTGAGCGACCATTTTTGTCACCGATGGTACGGGGCTCGACTGCTGCCTTCCGCGGACGTTTGGATTCGAGCGCCTTACTGATTAACACTTTCAGTTCGTTCGGTTCCAGATCCGGTTTGTCAATCAACGTGTCCAGCGTGGTCGTGATCTTGGATAAAGCATCAGGGTATTTGTCGAGCATCTCCTGAGCCACTTTGGCGTGACGGTAGCTCAGTAGTGCAGGGTACTTTTCCAGCAGATCAAGGACGACCGGTGGCAGTTTCAACATGCCCAAGCACTGGGAGACACGTCCCTGCGAACACCCAGTCAGACGCGCAACGTCCTTCTGCGTCTCCGCAAATCCTTCCGACATCAGTTCACGATAAGAAAGAGCGCGTTCGAAATCGCTTAATCCTTCATTGGTCTCGTTACTCAACAACGTTGCCTGGTGAGCTTCACGATCATCCAGCGCCATGACGTTGGCATCAAGTTCTGCCCAGCCGATTAGTCGTGCGGCACGCGTACGTCGGTGGCCAGCGATCAGCTGGTACTTGCCACTGGCTAATTTTCGCACGCGGATCGGTTCATCCTGGCCGCGTGCCTTCAGTGTTTCTCCTAATGCTTGAATCGCTGTCTCGTCATAGCGGCGACGTGGCTGCCAAGGCGAATCAACCAGATCCTGCACTGCGATTTTAACGATCATGCTGTGTTCAGCCTCGCCAGCCATATCCGATGTCGTCGTTTGCGCAGGCGGGATAGGTGATCCATTATTTGTCGCCGCAGCAGGCGTATCCGAGTCCTTGAGCATGTCCTCCAGAGACTTTGACGGTCCGTGCGGTACCGCGTTCATGTGCATGGCTGGTGTTGCCACAGCAGGCGCCGAAGCGCCCAGGCGAGCGGCCAGGGTGGCGGCAAACTGCGATTCGGTTTGTTTGTTTTTCACAGTATTCCCATCTTCTCAATCAATGCTTTCGCCACTTCGCGCAACTCACGCGCTGCTGTGCTGCTTGGTCTGGCCAACGCCAGCGGCATGCCTTCATCATCGCTTAGTACCTTTTTAAACTCTTCGCTGGAACTGATTTGCTTGTCGAGCCAGGCATCCGGATATTGCTTCGTCAACGCTATGACCTGTGCAGCGACACGCACGCGCGTCATGTCAAAAAAGTTACCCAATATCGTCAATTCAGGATAGCGGTTATGTTCCTGCTGCATTTCACTCAGGACGCCTGCAAGGTATGACACTGATTTGGTGCTGTACTTTTCCATCGACACCGGTGCGATCACATAGTCACTTGCCAACAGGGCTCCGCGTGTGGTCTGGTTCTTGGCGGGAGGGGCGTCGAACATGATTACATCATACTGCGACAAATCGATCTGCTTATTCTTGCCGGAGCGGTTTTCTGCCAGGAAGCGCGCGATCGCCAGTTCCGGCTTCTTGCTCATGATGGCATCAACCGTAAACAAGGCCTCGAGCCGGTCCAGCGTCACTTCGGACGGAATCAGGTGCGGACCATTTTCGCCAAAAGGTTTCTTCAGCACGTCCTTGAGCTCTGGTGGCTGACCGTTGGTCTGCCACTGCGGTAGCAAATGGCCCAGGTGATAATCAACGCAGGTCGACAGAGGCAACCCCGACTCTATCGCTTCTTCATGGGTCAGCTCGGGATCATATCCATAGGAAATAGTCAGATTGGCCTGGAAGTCGAGGTCAGCAACCAAAACCTTGAGTCCCATCAACGCAAATATGGCGGCCAGATTAGACGTTTGCGTTGTCTTTCCAACACCACCCTTTGGCGCATAGACGGTCACGATGCGTTTAGCCTTCGCTGTCACGCCATATTTCTTTGCGCGATAGGCGGCCAGATCGTAAATGTTTTCGATACTGAACAGCCGCGTCTTGGGTCCTTCTCCCGGCTGGCGTTCAATCTGCAGACCAGCATCATCGGAGTCGCGACGCACGGCATCGACGCTGATACCCAACAGGGTCGCAACGGCTTGTACTTTGAAAGGCTTACGGGTCAAGAGATTCCCCTTATAAATTCACTGACGCTATTTTTGCAAATTATCATTACCGTTGCAAGGATTTTTCGACTTTAATGGAAAAAACCTAGCAGCGAAGCGTTATCCATCAAAACATGGGAAGGTGGCTTGGCACGGAGTGAGCCTGGAAGTTCATTAAATTCCAAAAAGCTTTAAAAACCTTTAATTAACCTTTAACCGGCACAGCGTGAGCGTGGCGCTTCTTTTCAGGCGGTTTAGGGTTGTGGATATGTTTACAGGTGAGTTATTTTGATAGGGCAGGGATGTGGGTATGTTTACAGGTGAGCTTTTTTGATAGCCAACGGATGTGGATATGTTTGGAGGTGCGTTTTTTTGATAGTAGCTGTGGATATCTCTGTTTTTATGCCCATTTTTTCAGCAATGGCGTGTGCGTACCCCAGATACGGCCAAGAAAGTGATCGGTAATGCAATAGAATCGCTGGTTCGCGTTAGATGATCTCCTGAGCGAGTTCACAAGAGCAGAAGGCCATGCAGCATGCCACCATGCTGCAGAGATAAAAGGTGAGGGTTTTTGATAGGGTAATTCAGTCAACGTCAAAAAAGGTGAGGTATTTTGATAGTCAAAGCGGCCTTTTTTACCGAAAGGTGAGCTTTCTTGATAGTTTGAGGCGTAGGATTATGAAAAGGTGAGCTTTTTCTTTTATTTTTTCACTTGCAGAATGATGCGGCCACAGAAAATAAATGATTATGGGATGAAAGGTGCGAATTTTTGATAGCAAAAATGCTCCATTGTCGATGGAGCAAGTCAAAAGGTGCGCTTTTTTGATAGGTAATTGGCGATAAAGGCGAAAGGTGAGCGTTTCTGATAGGCTGGACGGGCGACAAATGCAACAAGGTGAGCTTTTTTAATAGGCATCTTGGCTGACAGACGCGTAAAGGTGAGCTTTTCTGATAGCCAAGATGGATTTCGTAGGTGCGCGGGCAACATTTTCGTCAGGTTTTCCCTAGAGACGCCTGGCAAGCCGGTTGGCGTACCGCGCGTTGTGCTGATTTTCACGCGTAATCAACCGAAAAGCTCACCTCTCGCCAGTGCGGCTGGAGGCCAGTCGGAGAATCGGCGCGGTGCCGGCAGCATGCTGTGCCTGGGACAGAGCGACAGGCGCCAGGCAGCAGCTGCAGGGGCTCAGTGGTAACCGCGCGAATCCGATTGCAGCGGCATCATTTTCGCTTCGCGCAGGCATTGGCCAGGTCGGCGCACAGAGGTCTTCGCTGATGCTTGAGGGAAAGCGATTGACGCCGCCGTTGATAAGGTGAACAATAACCGCCAAATTCTCACCTCCAGAAGATATGACCCCAGAAGAAACCCCCGGTTCGCAAATGGCGCTCGCGCTGCTATTCGATCAACAACCAGAGATTCTGAAAAAGCCCGTGCAAGCCATTCACATGGCCATTACGGGGGGGATCCAGAGCAAGACGCAGCGCCTGGCTTTCAATGCCATGCTCAAGCATGCGCTAGAGGAGCATGCCAGGAATCCTGGACTGGAAACCGAAACTTACTCGATCTCGCGCGAGGAGCTGATGCGCATTATTGGCTACAGTTCGCCCAACCGGAAGCATTTGAAAGAAGCCCTCACCCAGATGCAGAAGCTGACGGTGCAGTGGGATTTCTTGCGCAAGGACGGCGATCCGATGTGGGCCTCGTGCGTCCTGCTGCCATTTGTCGCATTCGATCGTGACAAGGTGTTTTACTCCTATGCGGCGCAGATCAAGCCGATGTTATTCGACTCCAAAATTTATGCTCGCCTCGACCTGCGCATCCAGCGCACATTCCGTCTGGATCCAGCTGCCGCGCTGTACGAATGGGTCAACCGCTTCCGCACCAATCCGTCCAAGCGTACCAATGAAATGACCTGGACGGACTGGCGCTGGTGCATTTACGGCGAGGTGAGCGAAACCTCCATCCTTAACGAATACAAGATTTTCAAGCGGGACAAGCTCAAGCCGGCCATCAAGGAGATCAATGAAAAGTCCGATCTAACCATCGAGCTGATTGAAAACCGCGATGGCAGTCGCAGCGTGAAGTATCTCCAGTTTATCGTGGAAGAAAAGCAGATATTTCGCGCCATTCCCGATGTGGACGACAAAGGGGAGTGGGAAAAGCGTCTCGAGGACCTGGGCTTGTCGGCACGCGACCGCAAGAAAATCCTGGCCACCTATCCGACTGCGGTCATCAATGCGCACTGGAAATTCACGATGGCACGCGTGAGCGATAAAAGCCAGCCTGCCATCAAGAGTCCGAGCGCGTACCTGAAACGCGCACTGGAGGGCAATTTTGCGCCGGATGTGGTTGAAAAAGCGCCTGCAGGGGGAACGCAAGATATGGAGGCCATGCGTGACATCCAGACGAAATTTACACAAACGCGCAATGCTGAAGCCGAAGCGATGCTCAGCGAGATGCTCGAGGTGGATCGGGAAGCGGTGATCGCGGAGTATAACGCTGCCCAGGACAGCAAAGTGACGCAGGTCCCGCAGGACAATGAGAAGCGCACCTCGCGCTATATGGTGCCGCTGTTTGCCTGGCTGGCAAAAAAACATTGGGGGGAGCCAACGCCTCAAGACCTGTTCCAGTTCGCGCTGCAAACCGGTGCGATTTCGCTCAAATAGAACTGGCATGGCAGTCCGACCGTCAACCGCAGCACTCCCTTGGCGCCAGCCCGGCTGTCTTTCCCAGTTTTGCCTTGCTGACTAGGGCACGTTATACGACAAAACGGAAATGAATAGGGTAAGCCATGGTGCTGCTTGCCAGCCTGGTCTGGCTCAGAGAAACCTGGTCGTCACTTTACCTGCTTGGTAATATCCAGATAAGGCTGGGTAGAGCGCTCGAGTGCCAGCCCAAGTGATTCGGTCAATTCCGGCACGGTCATGCCATTGCGCAGCTCGTGCACTGCAAAGGTGTTGCGCAAGGTCCGGCCGCCGGTTCGCGGAACATCGTCGATGCCGGCCCGTTGAAAAGTGGCCTTCACTTGTCGGTATACCGTGGACTTGTTGAGCATGGCGCCTTGCAAATCGGCAGGAAAGGCATATGGACCTGGGATTCGCAAGCACGCACGCTCGGCTAGCCAAGTGAGCAGCTCGGCCGCAGCAGTAGCTGGCAATATGGTGGTGTGGGCGTAACTGGTGTCATGCTTCTCTGCCGGCGTCAGGTCCAGTTCGAGGCCGTCGTCAAAGCGAGTCTGTTCGCTGACTTCTGTCAGCAGCAGGCCGACCGCCTCCGCCACGCGCAGTCCGCCGAGCAGCATGGTGATCTGCATCGCGCGGTCGCGGCGTCGCTTCCAGTTGGCCGATCCCGGTCGGCGGGAAATCGGGGCCGAGGGCAGCGCATCGAGGAAGGCGGCTATTTGATGCTCCTGCAGCGCGACGGTGGTAGCATCTTTTGCTAATTTTCCCTCCTGAAATGTCTGGAAAATGGCATGTTGCGCAGGGTTAGGCACCACTTGCAAATAGTCGAAGCATCGTTCCAGCAGGCGCAGATAGCGATAAGAAATTTTGCTGTTGAGCCTTTGGGAGGACGTCTTATCAGCATCGTCATCCGCACCTAGAAATTGCAATAAATCGTCTTGGCCAAGCACCGAGAATATCTTGTGATGCTTGCTCATCCAACGATCGAAGGTACGAAACATCGAAATATAGACCAGCGCAGATTTGTCGGAAATGGGCGGTCGCTCCTTGAGCACGGCTTGTTTGGTGATCTCCACAAAATCTGCCGTTTTGACAAATGCCTTGAAACAGGTGAGCGGACTGGCGTCCCAGAGCTTGCGTGATGTCATCATCAATCAGGCGAGTAAACAGGCTGTCAGTTTATCCTAAAATGCAATTAACCAACATAGGTAGATTGCTTTAACCGTGACTGGTCGCTTTACGGCAATCATCGAGGTTTTGCTCTGTAGACGCTTTTTGTTTGACTGATGTTGTGGCGATTTTTTTAGTTTATCGCGCTTAGTGAGGACGTCAGAGTCACCGTAGTCAGTGGCTTGGCAATGTACTGTTGTTTTATATTTACATGTTGGTTAATTGCATTTTGGTTGCACAGATAATAGAAATTTATTGTTTCAGTCGCTTCATGGGATGCGATCTACCGATATGCCGCCTTGACCAGCAGGTGCAACGCGGTGGCCAATGACGTGGGCGTAATGACATGACTGACACCTTGGACAGACATGTGCCACAGCTGCAAGAAGGTAGTCTGCGAGATGATTCGGTTGCCGCTAGCCCACCTCAGCATGGCCGAAACGATGAATTTGTGCCAGTAAAGTCCAGCTACGCCATAACGGAACTAATGAATCAGGCTTCCTGTTGCGACGCCACAGGAAGCGCGCCACTTTCACCATTCAGACATACACGACATCGCGCCTATTTTCTGTCAGCCAAAGAGCTGGCATGGGTCAACAATTAGGTTGCGAGATAGGGAGAATAGTCAGTGTGCCAGCTGGCAAGTGTGTAGGCAGTGGGAAGGTAGCACAGGTGCCTTGTGGAGGGCGGCAGGGCATGGAGGCATGGACAACAATTATGTGGCTCCGCTGCTCGGGTCTGGGTCGCCATGAAGCGCCAATAATGCCTGGATTTCCGGACAATCGGCTTGGCCTGCTGGAGTCAATGCCGGCAGCACCACACCCGATTCCAGTTTCTGGTTCAGCCGGAAGAGGTGTGCTTCACGCAACCTCGGTACCGCAACCTTGGCGGTTGTAATCACGACGCTATGCGGCGTCACCAGGGCAGCGAGCGTCAACATGCCATTGGGGGCATAACACTGCGTGCTGAACACGGGGTTGACGGTTTCTAGCAGGCTGCCTGCGTACGGTGGCCGTAGCTTGTGCTCAGCAGCGTTGATCGCTGCATTATGCATGGGATGAATGGGTAATTTTTTCAAATACTCCACGACATTTTCGAGCGCCCTCTCAAGCTCCGCAATCCGAGTGGCGTTCGTCACGTTCAGCATTGACTTCTCCGTCGGCACCATGCCGCAATGCTGATATTTTACTATCCGCCTATACCGTATGTACATGCACAATGGTGCGGGGCTCCCAATGCCGTTCACAAACGGGTGAGCATGTGCATTGTGGCCGAACCGACCAATTACCAGGGAATACTCGCCGATTTTTCCGTAAAGTAAATAACACCGCGAAAACCGTATGCTTTTCGTGCGCCATGCCACTGTGGCCAAGACATGATAAGGCAATCCAGATTGCATGGAGCTGCGTATGAACCCTATGTATATTGCCGAATCAATTGCCATGCTCAAGTACGTGATGGCGGGACAAGCTTACTAGGAAGTCGGGCAGCTGTACGGGCTAGGTGACACCGCAGTGCAGCAACGGTTGCATCGGGTTGGGGCGGGAACTGGCGCTAGCTATCTCTACCTATCGCTCGCGGGAAATATGTCATGGTAAACGACGACAGCAAAAACGAGCCGATTCTGGAATCAGCCAATCTCGTCCTCCTCTTGGTGGCTGAGATGCGAGAACAGCGCATTGGCTTCAAATATTAGCGCTTGGTTTTGGAGCGCGATCGAAAATTCGCGCGCAGGCTCAACATGGCATTCCGGTCAGTGCTGGTGTTAATGCCGCTGCTGTTTGGACTTTATTTTCTGCTGCAGGTATCAGGCTCCAGACTGGGTGCGTTTAGTTCATTGATCGGCATTGTCCACATTGATAGCGAAATATTATCAACGTCGAAGGTATCGGCCGACAAGCTTTTTCCCCTTGATCGAGCGCGCTTTTGAATCAGATCGTATCATCCAGGTAGTATTGGCGATCGACAGTCCTGGCGGTGCGCCGATGGAGGCTGAACGAATCGGTAACGCCGTCGCGACCTTCAAGAAAAAAAATCCTAAGCCGGTAGTTGCGGTGATCAGTAACGTCGGCGCATCGGCAACCTATATGATCGCCCTGCGAGCTGACAAAATCATCGCTGGCAAGTACAGCTTGGTCGGTTCGATTGGAGCGATCATCGCACCATGGCAGTTGTCGCGCCCGCTGGACAGGATTGAAATCTCGCAGGAGATATTCGCGTCCGGTCACCTCAAGGCGTTCCTGAATCCGTTCACGCCACTGAGCAAGGATGCGCAAATCAAGGCTCAGTATCTGGTCGACCATGTTGGCCATACCTTTTTGCTCAAACTTGAACACGGCCGCGCGCGGGTTCTCCAGCTCGGCGTGAATTACGGCAGTGGTGAGATCTGGAGCGGTGTGGAGGCGAGAGAATTGGGCTAATTGACGAGATCGGCACGGTCGACGACTTCGTGGCCGCACAACATAACCTGGAAGCGTTCGACTTCGGTGAGTACCCAAAGGGATTTGCACAGATGAGTAGCGTCTTTTCTTCCTCGATAGCGGCGGTATTTGACGAATACATTGCGCGACAGCGTTACCAACTTAGATAGAGAAATAATATCGTTACCACGGCAGAAATGCCCGCAACTATAGCAAGCGCAATGCGTTCGAAATGGCAACCCTCATCACCGACGTAAGGCATTGATTGGTAAATTGCCGATCATGAATTTCCATAGGTATGTTCGTCGACAAAAGGCTCACGCGCCTGCATATCTCCCGACATTTCCGTCACGGCTTAAACCAGGAGGCAGGCCAGACGACGAATTGGAAGTGATTGTGTCGCGTTGTTGATTAAACGGCGGAATTTCCCTTGAAGGGCATTGTCCAGCTCATTGCGGACGGACCTTGCCCGCCAGCGCGTAAAATTGGTCGGCGAACGACATCGCATCGGCTCCGCTGATTGCGAACTGCCCCTTGCGAATCATGTGCATGAGCTCGACGCCTGCGAGCACGCAGTGGGCGGCGCGGAACTATTTGAAGTTGAGCATCGGTCTGGTCGCCCGTTTGATGGCGCGATTGCCCTTTGTTGACAACTACCCGCATCTGCAGGTACATTTACAGCAACACAAAAGGACATTAAGGAGCATGAACATGATCGCACTTATCCAGCACATCAAAAAAATTGCAGTCGCAGACACACGCTTGTTCTTTGAGCCGTTTGTTTCTGTTTTCAAATTCATCAAAAAAGACTTCACCCGCTCTTCAGTGAAACACTGATGTACTGACAAGATATCGAGACCTCGTCTCTATGCTTACAGACGGCCCATTCTAGGCACCATGTTATACACAAGTCTATCCTTGCCCAAACCTGCGCACGGTGCGCATATTTTTGACGGCCACCTGTAGACCCTTCAATCCAAGCCAGATGATTTCCGCGTAGGGGTCCCAGTGGCGTTTGCGCGCCAGGAAGCCTCCGAAGCACACGATTTGGCTCAGCACCTGATCGACTGTTGCCTTTGGCGGTGCCGGTTTTTCACGCAGCAGATAGGCCGCTTCAATTTCGTCCTGATCGAAGTACAACGTGGCGTCGAAGTCTGGGCAGGTCCGGCCCGTGCGCTCCAGGTATGCGATGCACCACGCCACCATCATGAACAGCGCCAGGGCGCGCTCGATGCGTGCGATGCAGCCAAGCTGAAGCTCCTCGACCTTGCAGACGTTTTTCAGCACGTTGAACAGAATCTCGATCTCCCAGCGCGCCCAATACCAGTCAATCATTTCCTGCGCTTGCGCCAGCGTGTCAGCGTCGCAGTTATTGAGCGAGCGCCATTCGATCGGCTTGGCACGGTCCGGCGCATAGATTTCCCGGGCGATGAGGCAGGTGGCGCTGACGGTTTTGCCCTGGCCCGCTGGCAGTTCCACCTTGCGCGCCCATAATTGCTGACGCACCTTGCGCGCCTTGACGCAGTGCCGCGCCGGCATGTCAAAGACGATCTCGCCGAGAGGCGCTGCGGCGCTGGTGTGCTGCCAGAGCTTTTCCAACTTTGGCAGGCAGCGGTTGTGCTACGCAAGCACCAGCCAGTCAACCGGCGTGCCCAGGTCTTGCTCCTGCAGCATCAACGGCACCAAATCGGCTTCGCGGTCGGCCACATACACCAGTCGCGTGTCCGGCGAATGCGCCGCCATGACGGTGGGGCAATTCTAGGTCGGCGCCAACGATATGCACGCTACCTGAAATAGGGGCGCTCAAGAGTTATGTATAAAGAGGTGAGCTAACAGTCAAGTCACGCTTAATCTCCTATATTCTTGATTACATCCATCCTTAAAAAATGCCGCACTTTGCTGCACTACGTTGCACTTTGCTGCACTAAGTCGCACTTCGCTGCACTTTGCTGCGCTGGCGGTAAGATACTTTGCACTCATGAACTGAGATTCCAAATATGATGCGTTTTTTATCTGTTTTCGTTTGATCTGCAGCAGTCCAAACTGCTAATATCTATCCGTCGCCATGCGGCATTGTTTCACTAGACATCTTTTCAGTTCCTTCGGAATCGAAAAGCACCAATTTCTACCGCCGCTTGAGCGGCAATCTTCCAGGCAGAGCCTAATACCTTGGTACATCAACCTTAAATAGTTCGTAATGCAGTTAGCCCAAGGCCATCTTTGGCCGTTTTTTTCCTTCGAGCGCAAACTTGTGACGAACACTGAGTGACAGCGAAACCCAAGCTACATCAGGGTTAGACGTCGCTTAGGAACACTGATTTCCCACTGAACCTGATTTTTCGCGCTGCTATGCGAGAAAAACAGGGCCGGCTGCCGGAACGCCACAAGCAGCTCAGTTGCAGCTACGCCGTCGACCCCGGTCCGGGCCATCGAAATTTTTAGAGACACAGAAGGGCGGATATCTGGAAGCTCCCAGACGCATGAATCGCTGGCCCTGCGCCGGCGCCAGTGCTGCCTCCGCGACGTCCACGTGACGTGAGAAAGACCATTTGGTGACAGCGCCACCAAAGACTTGCCCATGAGGGCAGGACGCGCTGCGTGAGAAACCACGTGAGGGTTCCAGGCCTAACAGCATCATGTTCGGCGATCGCCTTCCGAAAGGAGTCGACATATTGCCTCAAGCCAAAAGGGGTGGCAGTGTGAAATTAGTGTGCTTACGTTTGGGTCCCTTTCCCCGGCAGTTTGATGATTTTTTTACCAACGGCATCCGTCATGCCGCATCCGTGTGCGTTCACTCGAATGCATACGGATGCGGCCTGGCGAACCTATAGAAAAGGACTGACATGAAATCTTTGATCTCGCAACTCAACGCAATTTTGCAATTGAAAGCGGGCACCCGCGTCAACGGGAAAGTAGCCAGCGAACGAACGAAGACTGCCATAGGCGACTCTTTGCGCGCGAGCTTCCGTCACCTCGTGAATTTGAATTTCCGCCTCCAAAATCCGGAGAATTTGGGTGACAAACACGTCAAGGCGCTTTGCGAGTTTTGGTATCAATCGGGACTTACCCCAAAGACAATTCAATCCAACCTTTCGTACCTGCGAATTTTCGCCCGGTGGATCGGTAAAGGTGAGATGGTCAAAAACGTCCATCATTACCTTCCTGATGTTCCTAGAGCGAAGTTGCGCGTCAAAACCGCTGCCATTACAAGCAAGAGTTGGGCAGAAAATGGTATCGACGTTAGAGAAAAAATTAGAGAGGCCGACGCGCTTGATCGCCGGTTCGGAGCAATGCTTCGCGTTGCAGTCGCTTTTGGCCTTCGTCGCCATGAGGTCATCGAGTGCCACCCTTGGAAAGTTGATCGTGGCGATCGTTTCGCCGCATACAAAACGAAAGGCGGGCGGCCTCGAGATATCTACATAGATACAACGGAGCAGAGGATAGTGCTGGATCAGGTTAAATCGATGGTGAAGAAATCAGAGCATCTCGGATGGACCACAAAGCACGATGGGAGCGTAGCAGATATCAAATTCAGCCTCGGAAAATGGCATCGGATGCTGGCAAAGATTGGGATAACGAAGGCAATGACGAAAGTAACAGGTCACGGCCTGCGCGCTCAGTTTGCAGAGAATGCCGCCTTAATTGCATCGGTTATTCCGCCCACTTTAGGCGGCGGGCCCGGCCAAATGTCGAAAGAGGATCTCGATTTAAGACGTGAACAAGCAAGCGAACAGCTTGGGCACTCCCGGAAGAGCATTACATCTGCCTATTACGGATCATTCGGTCGTGATGTGGGACCTGATCCAGTAGATAGGACTAAAAACGCTATCGCCGCGGCCGTACAAGCTATTCCTAAAGAAGAGCTTTCGCCAGACATTCCAAGCTCGCGATTGAAGGACTGCTCGGTACTGACGGCAGAACTGATGGCTGTAAAGGCATACGTCGATCCGCGAGTGGCGCATTTTTTGTGGGAATTTCACAGCAGTCGACATGGCACAGATTGGTTGTCACTTGGTCCGCAAAACATAGCGGCCCTGGAAGCAGCGTCGAATCACTTTTCGTCTCGCACTTCGCATGGTTCACTCCCCGGCATGGATCAAAAAAATGCTGGTCGGTAGAGCCAATCGCGCCAATCTTTACCCCGATTTGGTTTAGCGCGCATGGCTGAGGCCCATTATTAAACTGAACACCATGTTAAAGAGGAACTTGCCAACAGATTAATTTAATGTCAATCTTCGTTTTGCCGTGCGGTAAGCCATAATCGCCAAATTCTGCCGCTCGTGTCGCGATCACCGATGCCTGCTAGGAAATGATGCCGCGCAGTAGTATTTTGGTGTTCATTCTTTGACAGGTAAGAAGTGGTCGGGTTGTGTCGCGTTGTTGATCCGAAGACGGAATTTTCCAGGAAAGGAACTGGG
>JAEAMG010001393.1_pt1 | contig 18739 bp, 13 predicted proteins | sample 8958741 | NCBI WGS metagenome assembly JAEAMG01 (sample SAMN16933256, study PRJNA681125) | bioreactor sludge metagenome | isolation source: anaerobic bioreactor treating anionic surfactant - SDBS | place: India: Bengaluru | collected 2019-02-28 | reverse complement strand
CTGAGGATGCCAGAGCACCCGCCGCCAAGTCGAAAACGCTTTGCAAATCACTTAAATCAACTGGAGAGGTGGGGACGTTCATTAGTTCGTTAGTGCATTAGTTCGTTCGTGCATTAGTTGAGGCTACGGAAAAAAAATACAGCAGTGCCCTACCTGACACATAAACCCTCTCGCCTAGACTTGGGTTATGAGCGGAGCCCACGTTAGTTCGTTAGTGCATTAGTGCGTTCGTGCATTAGTTGAGGCTGCGGAAAAGAAATACAGCAGTGCCCTACCTGACACAGAACCCCTCTCGCCTAGACTTGGGTTATGAGCGGAGCCCACGTTAGTTGTAATGCGGATCTCAGAGGAAAAGGTGTCATGCCTGAGCGAATTTGCCCACTGTCACGGCATAGATCGCCGGGATGCCGGTGTCGAAATGTTTCCGGACACCACCAACCCCTTACCCCCTCTTCCTGGCGCACGGCCTCGAGCGCCGGAGTCAACTGAAGTTCCGCTCCGTCCAGCGTTGCGACCTGCTGACGCAAGATCCCGAAGAGTCCGGGACGAAGCGCATAGAGGCCGTTGACGCAGAACTTAAGAGGACGGGGTTTCAGGTACCGCTACATGAGTTCCTCCGCATCCCCCTTGTCCTTCGCCCGCTTTGACGACCGTTTGTTTGTGATCAAATCCAATCGTCCGATGAAATTAACTTCGACGGAACCATAGCGGCCACGAACACGGTTCGCCTTGGCATCCGCGTAGGGAACCCCATCGATCTCTCCCATAAAATCCACCCGAACAGGCGTCACGCCGAACGTGATCACATTCTTCGGATCCATGAGCAGTTCGTGCGCCAGATCCTCTTTCTTGAAGCCGAAATCATGCAGCGCACTTCTTACCCGTTCGACATTTTTCGGGTCTGTGTTGAAAAAAATGTCGATGTCTTTCGTGAAGCGAGGATATCCATGGAATGCGACCGCATACCCGCCAACAATCATGTAATCCACGTTATGCTTTTCGAGTAATCGTAACAACTCTTCGAAGTCTGGCTGGATATTCATACAAAAACTTTCCCGCCTCCATTCGTAATGTTTCCACCATGTCTAACCGAGCCTCCTCCGTCTGTTTACGCCAGTAGACCTGATCGTCTTCCCTCTGACGGGCATGCGTCGTTACTGTTATCTCAAGTTTCACGGGAAATCTCCGCAACAATAAAGAGGGAACGAAGGTCATGTCGTATGGGCGAGGGGTGTTTTCCCGCAAGGCGCAAAGGGTTCCCAACTTGGCGTCTTGGCGAGAGATCATTCGGTTGTGGTGTCACATTAGTTCGTTAGTTCATTAGTGCGTTCGTGCATTAGTTGAGGCTGCGCAAAAGAAATACAGCATTGCCCTACCTGACACAGAAACCCTCCCACCTGGACTTGGGTTGTGGGCGGAGCCCACGTTAGTTGTAATGCGGATCTCAGAGGAAAAGGTGTCATGCCTGAGCGAATTTGCCCACTGTCTCGGCATAGATCGCGGGGATGCCGGTGTCGAAGTGCTTGCCGGACACCACAAGCCCCTTTACCCCCTCTTCCTGGCGCACAGCCTCGAGCGCCGGAGTCAACTGAAGTTCCGCTCCGTCCAGCGTCGCGGCCTGCTGACGCAAGATCCCGAAGAGGCCGGGACGAAGCGCATACACACCATTCACGCAGAAGAAGGTTTCTTTGCCGTGGTGCTCGACGGTCAGATAAGTCTGCGCCTCGTCTTCCGTAGGCTTCTCGAAGATGCGGTGGAGCTGCAGCGTATCGTCAGCGACCCACTCGCCCGACACCGTACCGTAGTGCTTGACACGCTCCAACGACTCTTCATAGATGCCGACCACGCTCTGGCTGTCACCGTAAGTCTGGAAGAGGTCCACCACTTGACGCGCCACGCTACGGCTCTCTGTCGAACGAAACAGGTGATCGCCCAAGAGCAGCAGGAAGGGCTCGTTGCCAACCCACTTCTCAGCCAGCAGGACCGCGTGGCCAAAGCCCTTGGCCTCATGCTGCGGGATGAACGTCAGACGCTTGCCGAGCGCCATCAGCCGCTCCGCTTCCGCGGAGAGCGAGGACGGCAATTTGGCGAGCGTCTCGGCGCGCAAGTCGGACTGGAAATAGGCGCGGAAGCGCGGCTCGTCCTCGGGCTGGATGACCAGCGCGATCTCTTCCACGCCTGCGGACAGGGCTTCCTCGATGATCACCTGGAGCACCGGCTTGGCGATACCGTCGGGCGTGACGACAGGCAGAAAGGTTTTGGGGACCGCCTTGGTGTAGGGGAACATGCGCGTGCCGAGCCCCGCCACAGGGATGACCGCCTTGCGGATGGAGACGGGACGCCGGATGTCGAGCTCGAAGCAGGGCATGCCGTACCGGTGCTCAAGATAGGCGGAAAGCTCTGCGCGGTGAGAGACGGATTTGCAGATGAACTGCACGCAGCCGTCACCCTGTGAGCCGACGCCTTTGCCGCCATAGGCCCAGGCGCTGATCCGGGGATCGGCCAAGACCGCATGCAGGCGGGGGCTCTTCAGCTCTTCGCAGACCGGCATGAGGTGCCGGTCGAACACGGCCTGCGCTTCGGTCATCAGCGCGCCGAGCCCCGCCGCATCGCCGGCCTCAATCAGGGCGCGGGCGGACGTAAGAATTCGCCGGTTTTCCGCGCCGAGACAGCCGTGGACCTCTTTGTCGCGCGGGCTCTTGGCAAAAGGGAAAGCCGCATTCAGATCGGACAGGATGCGCACCGTGTCCTTCTTGCCGCAGAGGTCGGCGATCAGCAGGTAGAAGTCGCCACCGGGGCGTAACGGGGTGACGCCGATGCGGTCGCCGTCGAAGGTCATCATGACCGGTATCTGGCCGTAGGCGCAACCTTGGTCCATGCGGCCGCAGCGCGAAGGCGTTGCGATCTCACCCTGATAGGCGGCCTCGATCTCGGCGCGCGTGGTGAGCCCAAGCAGGTAAGCCTGGTTGAAGGCGCGCGCGACCAGCACGCAGAAGGCGGCGGAGGAGCTGAGCCCTTTCTTGACCGGCAGCGTGGTCTTGTAGTTGTCGATCTCCAGGCCATCCACGCCATAGAAGTCCATCATATAGGCGGCCACGCCGGCGGCGTAACTGAAAAAGCCGCCAGCAGCGGCCTCGGCCTGCAACCGCTCCAGCACCATCGGGAACCGGCAGGTTTCCGTAACGGAACCGTCGGTCAGCGTGGAACGCACGACCAGTTCCCCCGGACACCGGCGGCAGCGGGCGTACATGCCCTGATTGGTACCGGAGATGATAACCACGCCCGGAGCGAGCGTCGAATTGGTGCGGCGGTGACCGCCCGCCCAGTCGGAGTGCTCGCCGAAGAGGCAGACGCGGCCGGGGACGAAAAGTTCGAAGAAGTTCATGATGGTATTGGGAGAGGACAGAGGACGAGGACGGAGGACGGTTAGTTGTGTTGACAAAAAGATTCGGCGCTCTGAAGCATTCGGCCAAGCTTATTGCCGATCATTGACTCTGCCGACTGAAGACTTTCTTTAACATCAGGATCAATGTATCCACAAGCAAATGCCGTCTCGCGCCAATGCATGGACTCCTGCAACTCGCCATCGGCATCGGTGAGCTTACTTGTGAAGTGTGCAACATAAGCCCGCTTCGCCCAAGCCTCGGCCGTATTTGCGCCGATTGATCGCGATGCCCGACGCCACTGGTCAGTCAGCGCATAGCGTTCTTCAGGCGGAAACTGCTTCGACACTTCGAAGACCTTTTGCTGATAGGCAAAAGCCAATTGATACGTATCCAAATCCCTGAAGCTGGAGATTCTCATTTCCTGTCCGTCCTCCGCCCTCAGCCTTCCGTTCTCAATATACCTTCACTACGCTTTGACATAGCGGGGCGAGGGCGTGACGAACGGCATGGCGTTGCGGGTGTCGACGATGAGCTGCGCCCAGTCGGCAAGCTGCCTGTAATCCACGCAGGCGTGCGCCGTAGCGATCAGCACACAGTCGAAGGAGGCGACACACTCCCGGCTCCACCCGATAGAGCGCGTACCGGCCCACTGAGGATGCTCCCGCGTCATTTTGATAACTGGCACAAACGGATCGTAATAAGAGACCTCGGCCCCGCGCCGCTTGAGCAGCTCCATCAGCACGTAGCTTGGCGATTCGCGATCATCATCCACATTGGCTTTGTAGGCGAGACCCAGAACAAGGACTTTGCAGCCCTTGACCGGTTTTGCGAAGTCGTTCAACGCTTCGGCGACACGGGCCACGACGTGTTCCGGCATCTTGGTATTGATCTCGCCGGCCAGTTCGATGAAGCGGGTGGTCTCGCCGTATTCGCGCGCTTTCCAGGTGAGGTAGAAGGGGTCGATCGGAATACAGTGTCCGCCAAGTCCGGGCCCGGGATAGAAAGGCATGAAGCCGAACGGCTTGGTTTTGGCCGCGTTGACAACCTCCCAGATGTCGATGCCCATGGCGCCGTAGACGACCTTGAGCTCATTCACGAGCGCGATGTTGACGCAACGGAAGATGTTCTCCATCAGCTTGGTGGCCTCGGCCGCCCGGCAGGAGGAGACGGGCACGAGCGTTTTGATGGCAATGCCGTAAATCTCTTGGGCTTTTGCAAGACAGGCGGGCGTCAAACCGCCGACCACCTTGGGAATGGTTGCGACTACGCTCTGCGGATTGCCGGGATCCTCACGCTCAGGAGAGAAGGCAAGATTGAAATCTTCTCCAGCTTTCAATCCCGAACCCATCTCTAGAACCGTGCGCAGATCCTCATCGGTCGTCCCGGGGTACGTCGAAGATTCCAAGGCCACCAGCACGCCTTTGCGCAAGTAGGGCGCCACGTGCCTGCCGGTCTCCACAATAAACGAGATGTCCGGCTCGCGGTTCTTATTCAACGGCGTGGGAACACAGATGATCACCGCATCGACCGATGAGACCACCGAAAAATCGGAAGTGGCATCGAGACGTTCCGAGGCCAGCTGTTCCTGAATGGACTCGGCGGAAATGTGCTTGATGTAGGATTGACCCTTTTTGAGGGCCGTGACTTTGGCGACATCAATGTCGATACCGACCACCTTCGCGCCGGAGCGACAGAACTGCAGCGCCAGCGGTAACCCCACATAACCCAAGCCGACAATAGCGATTGTTTTCATTTCATCAATCCTTATACAAAGACCCTGTTTTCCCGCAAAGACGCTAAGACGCAAAGGTTGTGAAATCAGGATCGTCAGGCAATCCGTTGACACAACGGACATTGCCATTTTTCATCAACGCTTCGTTGAAATTCAGAAGACACCCTCAGCGATAGCCCGTCAGCTTGAGATCTGTCTAAACTTGCTTTGCATGCACGGGTGAAGCTGTTCGACTGACTTCAGTTCTTACGGATTGCGGGGAGGAAGCCGGTGGCACAAACGAAGGACAAGACCCAGACGATGAGGATCGCAGGGTCGCGGAAAGGCAAATCGCCCAGCGAATGGCAGACGGTGGCTGTCGTGCCGACGAACACCGCGACCAGCACGGGGGGGAGACGATACAGCCAGACGGGTTTTGCGGCCGCCGCATCGGCTCCCGCAGCCGCAAGCGCGCGGCAAACGGCGACAGCCTGCCACACGAGCGGCACCGCCAAGGCCAGCACACACAACACCAGAAGACCATAGCCGACCGCGCCCTGTTCAGCCAAGAACTGGAGCGAGTCGTTATGGACGTTCGCTCCGCCTTCGATCTGCATGGTCTTGAGCTCCTCCGGCGTCAGATACTTCATCTGGTAGTGCTGGTAGCCCCAACCGCCCACACCAAACACCGGATGGTCACGGAAAATCTCCTTTGCGACGCGGGCGTGGTAGTAGGCGCGGCCCGCAACCCGATCCATCACCGCAGTCGGGGTGATGGACGCGATCTCGGTCTTCAGCGCCTGCGGCGCGAACACCGTCAAGGACAGGCCGCCCAGAAACAGGATGAGGAGAATCGCCGCCACCAGCTTGACACGTCCACCGGACTCGGCCTTTTGCCAGACACCCACGATCATATAGAGGCTCAACACCAGCAAGACCACCGCGCACAGCAGAATGGCGGCGCGGCTCAAGGAGGCGAGAGCTCCACCCAGGTTCAGCAGCACAGGCACCAACAGCCAATAGCCATTGACCGGAGTGGATTCCTCTGTCCCTGTCATCGCCATGGAGGGGCCAATCGCGTCTGCACTTACCCGGCCAAACCAGAGCCCGGCCGAGAGAGCAAAGAGGAGGGTAAAAAACGCGCCGGCGAAATTGGGGTAGCCGAAGGTGGCGAAAAAGTGATCAAACACCCGATCTCCCCAGAAGATGCTTTTCGCGCCGGTCATCTGCTGGACAATGCCGAACAGCGCCAAAGCCGCCCCGTTCCAGCAGAGTCCTTCGAGCAGCAAGCGCTTGCCTTTTTTCAAGAGCCCGTGTTTGGCGGCGAGGGCGGCGATCAAAACCGGCGGGAACCAAAGCAACAACACGGCGTGTTCAGACGGGATCACACAGAAGGGCAGCCCCGGCATGGGCGGTGCGGGATTACGCCACTGATGCGTGGCGGCGTTGTACTCCGGGGCGCCCGACACATTGAAGAAGGGCAACACCAGAAGGATGGTTTGCGCCAGCGACAGATAGAGCAACGGGTCGCGCACGAGCGAAGACCACACGCGGCGGCGGGCTTCCGCCAGCGTCTCCGTACTTTTGGTCTGCGGAAAAATCAGCAGAAACTCCAGCACGAAGGCGGTCAGCCAAGGAATCACCGGCAATAGAAGGTCCGGCCGCGTACCACCGTGTATCCAACTGAAGGCCAGGGCCAGAGCAAGCAGATGGACGAGAACGACGTTTCGGATGAAAAAGTTCATGAGGGAAGTTCGTTAGTTCATTAGTTCGTTAGTGCATTAGTTCGATTGATACACGAGTGTATGCGTTCGAAATAAACGACCGGGATACGGAGGGAAAGGACGGAGGGCGGATGAAGGAGGAGGATCAGGAACTAATGAACTCACGAACTCACGAACTTGTCCAGCGCTTCTTGCCAATGCGGCATGGGGGGGAGGCCCGCTAGGCGCAGGACACGCTTCTCCAGGCGGGAGTTAGCTGGGCGCGGCGCAGGACGAGGATATTCAGAGGTCGCACAGGGAACGATTTCACGCCGGAGATTCTCCAGCCGGAAGATCATGCGGGCGAAGCCATACCAGGTCGACTCGCCCTCGCACGAGCCATGAACCACGCCGGGGACCGGATTGTCGAGCAAACGTCCGATCAGGTCAGCCACCGCATCGGTCGAGGTGGGATTGCCGAGCTGGTCATCCACGACTTTAAGCGGGGCGCCCGTTTGCGCGCCCAGCCGAAGCATCGTGTGGAGGAAGCTCGGCCCCTCTTCGCCGTAAAGCCACGCGATACGAAGGATCGTGTGGTCCGGGCAGTGACGCCGGATGGACTCTTCCCCCGCGAGTTTGCTGGCCCCATACACCGTGCGCGGGGCTGGCGCGTCGTACTCATGGTAGGGACGATCCAACAAACCGTCGAAGACGTAGTCCGTCGATATCGCGATCAACCGAGCCCCCTGGCGTTCCGCCGCGACCGCGACTTGCGCACTACCGAGCGCGTTGATCCGATATGCGGTGTCAGGGTCGGCTTCGCAGGCGTCCACTTGCGTCATTGCCGCACAATGGATGATTACGTCGGGCTTGAAGGCAGCAACGGCCTGGCCCACCCCCTTACCGTCCGTGATGTCCACCTCCGGCAGGTCGGCGATGAACAGCTCATGCTGCCGGAGGGAGCGCTGCAGCGTTCTCCCCAACATCCCCTTGCCGCCGGTGAGGAATAATTTCATAGAAAAGGATGAAGGCTAAAGGATGAAGGATGAAAATGAGAGGAGAAACTCACTTGGGCCGTTTGGCGTTTTTAACACAGACGGTCAGAATCGCCAACAGTTCGGCTGCTTCAGTTTGAAGAACTACGAGGTCCTGATTGATTGTTTTGCCGGATCGCTCTAACAACCTTAACCAATAACACGTTTCTTCCAACTCTTGAAGACCTCCCTCGATCTTGCTGCAAAACTCCGCAGAAGAACGGGCTCTTTTGCCTTCATGGTAATGAGCACCAACCGACGTGCCTGATCTTAACAATTGTTTGCCGATAACTTGCAAAACAACATCGTTTCGAGAAAACGACGAATAGAGATTAATCATAGCGATTGCAAAATTCTCTGTCCGCGTTCCCAAATCGAGCATTTTGGATCAGGCTCCCCTCATCCTTTCAGCCTTTTTTAGTACCGATAGTGCTCCGGCTTATAAGGGCCGTTGACGGGCACGCCGATGTAGTCAGCCTGCTGCTGCGTGAGAAGGGTGAGCTTCGCACCGAGCTGATCCAGGTGCAGACGAGCAACCTCTTCGTCCAACTCTTTCGGCAGACGGTAAACACCGACATTCAACTTTTCGTTCCACAGCTTGATCTGCGCCAAGGTCTGGTTCGTGAAACTGTTGGACATCACAAAGCTGGGATGACCGGTGGCGCAACCGAGGTTGACGAGGCGACCTTCGGCGAGCAGGTAGATGCAATGCCCGTCCGGGAAAATATACTTGTCGACCTGAGGCTTGATATTCACGTGCCTGACCCCGGGCCAGGCCTTGAGACCGGCGACCTGAATCTCGTTATCGAAGTGCCCGATGTTGCAGACGATTGCCTGATCGCGCATCCGGCTCATGTGTTCGGCTGTAATGATGTTGCAGTTACCGGTCGTCGTGACGAAGATGTTCGCGTAGGGCAGCGCATCCTCCACGGTGGTCACCTTGTAGCCCGCCATACAGGCCTGAAGCGCACAGATGGGGTCGATCTCTGAAACCCAGACTTGGGCCTTGTGCTCCTTGAGGGATTCAGCGGAGCCTTTGCCGACATCGCCATAGCCGCAGACGAATGCGACCTTGCCGGCGATCATCACATCCATCGCACGCTTGAGGCCGTCCACCAGCGATTCGCGGCAGCCGTAGATGTTGTCAAACTTGGACTTGGTGACCGAATCGTTGACATTGATGGCAGGAACCAACAACTTCTTCTCGGCTTCGAGCTGATAGAGGCGGTGAACGCCGGTGGTGGTCTCTTCGGAGACACCCCGCCATCCCTTAACCGCGCGGCCGAACCAGCCGGGCTGCTCTTTGAGCATTGTTTTGATGAGGGCGTTGATGACCTGCAACTCTTCGATATCCGTCGGGATATCCAGAAACGCGGAGTCTTTCTCCGCATCGAGCCCGCGGTGAAGGAGCAGCGTGGCGTCGCCGCCATCGTCCACGATCAACTGCGGCCCGGAGCCGTCCGGCCAAGTGAGCGCCTGCCGGGTACACCACCAGTATTCCTCGAGCGTCTCGCCTTTCCAGGCGAAGACAGGAACGCCCGCCTTCGCGATGGCGGCGGCGGCGTGATCCTGGGTGGAGAAGATGTTGCAGGAACACCAGCGCACGTCGGCCCCCAGTTCCACGAGCGTTTCGATGAGCACGGCGGTCTCAATGGTCATGTGCAGGCTGCCCATGACGCGCGCACCTTTGAGGGGCTTCTGCGCCCCGTACTTGGCACGGGTCGACATCAGGCCCGGCATCTCTTTCTCTGCGATCTCGATGGCCCGGCGGCCCCAGTCGGCAAGCGCAATATCTTTAACTTTGTACGTCATGATCATTCCTTTTGTGCCTTACAAAACAACACTTGCACTTAAAAACACGTTACTTGTTAAGTATTCAGGAGTCAGAACGGGATGGTCGACAGAGGCGACACTGCTGACGCATTTCATTCCGAATTGGCGCTTCGCTCCCGCGACTGCGTGCGGGCACTGCCGAATACGGCGGTCTGAATCCTGACTTCTGAATACTTGGGTTGTGGGCGACACCCACGTTAGACTTTACTTTAATCCGGCGGCAGAGCGGAGGGCGGAGACGCGATCGGTCTTTTCCCACGGGAAGCCCTCGCGGCCGAAGTGGCCGTAGTTCGAGGTCTTGCGGTAGGACCAGCCTTTCGGCTTGGTCAAGCCGAGGTCCTTGATCAGCATGCCGGGGCGGAAATCGAAGATCTCGTTCGCCATCAGGATCTTTTCGATGGCCGTATCCGGCACCTTCCCGGTGCCGTAGGTGCTGACGTTGATACTGAGCGGCTTGGCCACGCCAATGGCGTAGGCCACCTGGATTTCGCACTTGTCCGCCAAGCCGGCCGCGACGATATTCTTAGCCGCGTAGCGGCAGTAGTAGGCGGCCGAACGGTCCACTTTGGAGGGATCTTTGCCGGAAAAAGCTCCCCCACCATGCGAGCCCACACCGCCGTAGCTGTCGACGATGATCTTGCGCCCCGTCAGGCCGGAGTCGCCGCAAGGGCCGCCGATCACAAACCGACCTGTCGGATTGATGTAGAACTTGGTCTTGTTGGTCAACATCCCGGTGTCCTTGAGAAAGGCGCGGGCGTTTTCTTCCAGCTCTTTGCGGATACGTTTGATCGGAACCTCGCGCGTTTGATGTGAAATCACCACGGCGGTAATTTCTTTGGCGTCACCGCCCTCGTGCAGCACGCTGACCTGTGCTTTCGAATCCGGACGCAGATAGGGTATCTCGCCATTCTTCCGCAGCGCGGTAAAGAACTGTAAAAGGGTGTGCGCGAAAATGATCGGGGCGGGCATGAGTTGGGGCGTGGCATTCGACGCGTAACCGAACATCATTCCCTGATCGCCCGCGCCCTGCTCTTCGGTCTTGACCTTATTGACACCTTGCGCGATATCCAGCGACTGCCCGTGCAACGCGCTGACGTAGTTGAAGGTGTCGTAGCTGAAGCCCTCGGCCGGCGTATTGTAGCCGATGTCTTTGACCACATCGCGGGCGATCGCCTGAGGATTAATCTTCTGCCAGTTGTTGCAGGTGATCTCGCCGACATTCACGACCAGATTGGTTCCCGCCGCCGTCTCGCATGCCACATGGGCAGCCGGGTCGTTCGCAATGCAGGCATCAAGAATCGCGTCCGAGATTTGGTCACACACTTTGTCGGGATGCCCTTCCGAAACCGATTCGGAGGTATAAATATGGCGCGTCATCAACTTACTCATGGATTTTGTTCCTTAAAAAAATCGCCCTCTCCTCCAACCTGCCCACCTGCGAGCCGGAACGGAAAGAGCGAAACCGTTAAACATTCAGTCCAAGACAGACTCCGTCCCCGAAAAATATGCATAAAGCTACCTTTTGCATATTTTGTAACTTCATAATCACAAACAACTTACAAATCAAGAAACCACGCAAAGCCTTTATCATCAAGCAAGGTGATTGCTTAAATGATAACTTTATCAAAGTGACCGGGGGGTTACAAGCCGCAACGCGTCTCATCCCACAACCTCCCGAGCGAGCAGGCACGTCAGATATTCTCCGTAGGTCGACTTGCGCAGAGCTTCGGCCAAACGAGCAAGCTGCCCGCGGTCGATAAAGCCCATGCGCCAAGCGATCTCTTCAATGCAGGCGATCTTGAGACCCTGCCGGTCTTGAATCGCCTTCACAAAGGCCGTCGCATCGGCGAGGGAGTCGTGCGTGCCGGTGTCGAGCCACGCGAAGCCGCGCCCCATCAGCTTGACCTTCAGGCATCCCTGGCGCAAGTAGTGACGGTTGACATCCGTGATCTCGTATTCGCCCCGGGGTGAAGGTTTAAGACCGGAGGCAACCCGGACCACGTCGTTGTCGTAGAAATAGAGGCCCACTACCGCATAGTTGGACTTGGGGTGTGCGGGCTTTTCCTCGAGGTCCACGACCCTGCCGGCAGGATCAAAACTCACCACGCCGTAACGCTCCGGGTCGTTGACGTAGTAGCCGAACACGGTAGCCCCCTCGGACGCGTTGGCCTCGGCCAACATGCGACGCATGCCGTCACCATAAAAAATATTATCGCCCAGCACCAGACAGACCGGGTCGTCGCCAATGAAATCACGGCCCAAAACAAACGCCTGAGCCAAGCCGTTGGGAACAGCCTGCACCTTGTACTCAAAACGCATGCCGAGCTGCGAGCCATCCCCGAGCAGGGTGCGGAAGACGGGCGTCGCCTCGGGGGTAGAAATAACGAGCACTTCCCGGATTCCCGCCAACATCAAGGTCGACAGCGGATAGTAGATCATCGGCTTGTCGAAGACCGGCAGGAGCTGCTTGCACATGACTTGCGTGACGGGATAGAGGCGGGTTCCCGCGCCACCCGCAAGAATGATACCTTTACGCGCCATACGAGAGTCCCTTCGTTCAGCAGCCATGCTTTGCGTGCGTTCTTGAAAAAACCGAGACCAGAAGTCTGAGGACAGAGGACTGAAGGAGTGTGTTCACAGGTTTCATGCGCTTAATGAACTTGTTTCAGAGCACAGCACCAAGACGCTGGCCAGCATATTTCCGCTCGCGGATCGGCTGCCACCACCACGCGTTGTCGAGATACCACCGCACCGTTTTAAGGATGCCCGTATCAAAGCTTTCTTCAGGCATCCACCCCAAAGCCGTCCGCAGTTTCGTCGCGTCGATGGCGTAACGCTTATCGTGTCCGGGGCGGTCCGGAACAAATTCAATCAACCCCTTAAACGAGCGCAAACCCAGGAGCCCCAACCGGTCCGGCCGCAAGGCGTCAAGCGTCTCGCAGATCATCTCGACCACCTGCAGATTGGTGCGCTCATTATTGCCGCCAACGTTGTAGGTCTCGCCCGGCACCCCTTTCTCCAGCACGAGGCGTAACGCTTTGGCATGGTCCTCCACATAGAGCCAATCGCGCACGTTATCCCCTTTGCCATAAATGGGCAGCGGCTTGCCCTCCAGCGCATTCAAGATGACCAACGGAATCAGTTTTTCGGGGAAGTGATAGGGACCGTAATTGTTCGAGCAGTTGGTCAACAGGACGGGCAGCCCATAGGTGTGGTACCAAGCTTTGACAAGATGATCCGAGGCCGCCTTGCTGGCCGAATAGGGTGAGCGAGGATCATACGCAGAGCGCTCAGTGAAAAGCCCTTCAGGGCCCAGCGAACCGTAGACCTCGTCCGTGGAGATGTGCTGGAAGCGGAACGCAGAACGCGCGCCGTCAGGCAAAGCCCGCCAATATGCAGTGGCGATCTCCAACAGCGTGGCGGTGCCGACGATATTCGTCCGAATAAAGGCCGAAGGTCCGTCGATCGAGCGGTCCACATGCGATTCGGCCGCAAGGTGCATGACGGCATCTGGACGAAACTCCGCAAAAACGCGTTCCACCGCAAAACGATCACAGATGTCAACCTGCGCAAAACTGTAGCGCGCGTTCTCCGCCACCTCCCGCACGGAGTCCACGTTTCCGGCATAGGTCAACCGATCCAGATTCAAGACCGCATAATCCGTATTTCGAATGAGCTGCCGGACAACCGCTGAGCCGATGAAGCCTGCCCCCCCCGTGACGATCAAGCGCTTCATAAATGATTCGCCCTATTCATCGTCCGTCATGGAAACATCCACAACATCCTGACGAGAAGCCGAAGCGGAAGGCGTGAAACCGTCCCCGTAAACAGGCTTGCTGGCAGCTGCGGAAGCGACCGGCGTCTCCGCGCCACTCCGTTTTTTGCCCTGCCCATAGGCTCCGTAGCGCGACGTATAACGGTAGGCATAGCGATAATGATAATCGTACTGGCTGAAGTGGTTACGCCGGCCAAAGTCCACGTCGTTCACAATCACACCGATGACCCGAGCACCGGATTCCGTCAGATGCCGGGCCGCATGTTTGATCGGCTGGAAACGCGTCCGGTCCGGGCAACACATGATCATGACCGAATCCACCAGCGAGGCGAGGGTCATCACATCGCCCACGATCCCGAAGGGCGGCGAATCGATGATGACGCGATCGTAATTCTCGCGCGCCCAGGCGAAGAACTGGACAATGATTCCGGTACCCATCAGGTTGGCGGGGCTGATTTCAGACGAGGCTTTCGACAGGACCACATCGAGATTCTCAACACCTGACGAGACCGGCAATACCCCAAACAGCCCGGCGTCGCCCTTTACCAACGTATGCGGCAGGCTGTGGAAATCACCCGGCTTCTTTTCGAAGATGCGGGCCAGTCGCGGACGCCGCATATCGAAGTCGACCAGGAGGGTCTTCTGGCCGCTCTGCGCGCAGGAAGCAGCCAAGCTGCAGGAGGTCACCGTCTTGCCTTCGCCCGGCTGCGTACTCATACACAACAGGACTTTCGCCGTCTCCTGATAGCGGGGCGAGTCCAACAGATTGCGCAACCCGGCGACCGCCTCAGCGAACTGCGAGAATTTATCGTCTGTCACCAGACGCGCCAACTGCTCACGCTTTTTGCGGCGCACGTGCGGGAGCACCGCCAACGTTTTCAACCGCAGGCGCTGCTCGATATCCGAAATGCCGACGACCTTGTCCTCCAAGTGATCCAGGATCAGCACAAACAAGACTCCGAGGATCAACCCCAACAAAGGACCTGAAGGGAAGATGATCAGAGGGTTGGGCAAGACCGGCTTCGTGGGGCGGAACGCAGGCTCGACCTGTTTGATAATCGCGGTATTCTCATCCGAGGCCAACTGAGCCTCGCGCGTGCGCTGCAGGAGCGACTTGTAACTGATATCCGCGACATCCCGCTCGCGCTCCAACTGTTCGAGCTTCATTTTGGCCGAAACCATCTTCAATTCCAGATCGGACAGTTTCTTCATCAGCTCGTCACGCTTCGGCGTCAGCTGCGCCAATTGACGCTGCAGCAAATCAAGATTCGCCTTACAGGTGTCGAGCGAGCGAAAAACAACATCCGCAAACTGCTGTTTGAAGACCTCGACCTCCTTCTCTTTAACTTTGACCTCGGGATGGTTGGCCGTATACCTTGCCAACAGGGAATTCTTTTCGGCCAACGTCTTTTGAAGCATCTCAAAGGAGGTGCCGATTTCGAGGGAACGGGGCACCGAATCGGGCAAGGAACCGAACTTTTCCGGGTCGTTCTGAATAGACTCCAGCGTTTTGCGCAACTCCGTCGCCTTCGTGATCTCACCCTCCAACTTCAGAATCTCGGCATTGATACTGCCCAGCGCCATTTCAGCGGTTTTGCTCTCGCTGGCCATGAAGTCGAGCTGATTCGCCACGCGGAAGTCCAGCATCTCCTTGTCGGCGCGCTCAAGGTTGCGCTTCTGTTGTTCGGTCGTAGTTGAAAGCCACGAGACGGCCACTTCAGACTCGTTGCGATTCTGGTCCGAGGTGAACATTTCAGACGCCTTGGCATAAGCGTTCGCCAAGTCGGTGGCCAACTGCGGGTCGGTCGAACGCACCGTGATACGGATCAGGCGGGACCGGCGCTGCAAGTTCATTTTTGAAGCGACCAGGGTTGAAATCAGCTGCTCGTCGGTCACCGTTGAACTGGGGTAGTCGCTGCGGTACTGGTTGAGGATCTGCTCGATGACCGCGCGACTGCGCAGCCGCGCCATGCGGGTGTTAAAGACCTCGTCCAGCGTCGAGCCCTGGTCGACATCGATGATCGCCTTGCGCATGCCGGTGTAGGTCGAACCGCGCATGCTCATTTCAAAAACGCTCTCGGCCTCATAGATCATGGGCGAGATCTTGAACACAGCGAAAGCCGCAATAAAACCGATAATCACAAAGACGAGGATGGTTACCCACCGCTGCGTACAGACGCGAAGCATGCGTCCGACCGTTACAGCGCCCATCAACGAATCGTCTTCATCAGAAGTTCCGCCGCCGGCACCTCCGTAATAATAGGATCCTCCATAGCCACCAGCGCCAGAATAGACCGCAGGCGCAGCGCCGCCATAATAAACAGGCCGCGCAGAGCCCCCGTAGTACAGCGCCCGGCTGGCGCCGCCACCATGATACAGCGGCCGGCTCGTGACCGCCTTCGAATCGCCGGAAGAGGTTTGCTCTGTTTCACTCATCGCACTTCTCCAAAAATCATCAGTGTACCGCAACCGCCCTTGGCACCAAAGCTAAATTTGGGTTAACCCTTCACACCCTCATGCGGCTGCGCGGGCAAAAAGGCGGGCATTGCGGCCATCACACACGTCCAGGCCAGCAATAAACCTGCTGAACGAAACGGGCTGGCGAACCAACTCTCAAGCACGCACAGACCCGTAGCGAGCACGCCGGTCACGACAATCGGAGAAAGGCGCAAAAAAAAGATCCGGCCGTCATTTTCATCCTTCTCCCCATATTTCCAAGCGATGCGCGCGCGATAACACACGGGAGCCAGCAACGTTATCAGCGCCGCCAGAAGCAACCCAGCCCCCAAGACTCCATATTCACACAAGAACTGAAGCCCGTCATTATACACATACTCCTGGCCAGTCTTAATCAGCCCCCAGTCCTTTGACGCCACCGACAAACCGACAAAATGATAGAAGCCATCCGCTCCAACCCCCACCCAAGCATGCTCCTGCCAGATGTCCATAGCCGCCTTAGCCCGTATCGATTTAAGCGCCGACAGGCTATTCAAATAGTCGACGAAGGGGAAAGCCGCCTTCACTTTAGCGACAACCGGGTTGTGAGGGTACAGAAACAACAGGACGACAACAACCGCAGCGGCAACGAGCAGCGAAACACCAAACAGCTTGAACTGCGTCAATTTCGTCACATACGGCGCCAGATAAAACAGCCAATAGACAACCAATATAACCGTCAAAGCCGTCACAGCCATGACCGTCGGCGCATTTGCGAAAAAAAGCATTCCCAGCAAATTGCCGCCAACACTCAGAACAAAGAGCGGAACGCTCCCCCTTTGACCACGCGCCAGCACATCGATAAAAAGGCCCATTCCCAACAACAGCCAGAAGCTAAAATATAGTCCCACGACAGAGTCATCCAGCCCAGAGGCAAGCCCCAGATAAGGCTGAACCTTTTGACATGCCTGAAAAACCCAAAACAGCGCGACAGCGCCGCTTGAACCAGCCAGCACCTGAAGCAACAGCCGCACAGAAGCTTTGCTCAAGGCAACACGAAGAACCACACCGACCAACACGCACGCCGAAAATACGGAAACTTGAGTCAGGGCGGCACGCGGTTCGACACTGAACGGCGCCCACGGCACGGGCGGCTTGCTCAACTGCCAAAGGTCGGCATCCGAGAGATAGACTAATTCACACCCGCTATTCAGCCACTGGACCGCGACGACACTGACAACGGCCAAACCGATATACAAAAAAGGATCCCACGCCAACTTGCTCAAAACGCGCTGACGCGCGTCGGCCAAGGTCTCGCCACGACGTATCGAGGGGAGCAAAAGCATCAATTCCGCGGCAACCAGCGAGAGCCATAACAACGGCACAAAACCAAACACACGCGATTGCCCGAGATACACTAAGGGGAAGAGACAGACGCATACGACATGAAAGGCCAGTCCGTATTTTGTCAGCAACTTCTGAATCATAAGCGCGTCACCACACAGCCGTTCACATAAAAAAACCGCCCACACTTCTCATCGTCGCGTAGGCGGAGACATCAACCCGTCAACTCACATGCGGATATGCTTAATACCTGAAATTCAAGCCCAGCGTGGCGAGGTAACGGTCAAATTCCAGATACGTGGAGTCGGACAACTCCTTCTCGTATTCCAACGAGCCGTACACCGTGACATGCCGCATCAACTGATAATCCGCACGCGCCCGAGCCGAGTAAATATCATCGCTCCCCCCGCCCCCCACATCGACGTCCGAATACTCCCTATCCTGACGGCGATAGGCCAGGTCGTAGTGTGTGGAGAGCTTGCGCATGGGTCGGTAAGTCAAGCCCGCAGAAATCGTGTACACCTGCATAGCCTGATTCATTTGATCTTCGCTGGGCTGGAAGTAACTGGAACCGGAGACGGAGGCCGACAGCTTTTTGCTGATCAACCAGTCCGCGTCCAAGCTATAGGTCCACCCCGTCAACTGATCACCTTCCGCATAATCGAACCAGCTCACACCCGTCAACGCACGGTACGAGATGCGCTCCGTCGCACGCGAACCGAGACCCGCCATCAACGAATAGCCGGTACTGCTGCTGTCCACACCGTTCTTTGCGCCATTGCTCTCGTAGGTCTGATACTCGCCATTGACCAACAGATTACTCTTTTCAGTCAACTTACGCGCGATCTCCAAACCGACAACCTCCTCGCGCCAGCCATACAAAGGCGCATACTGATTGCTGTCGTTCATGTAGTTGAGATCCGAATGCAGACCGGTCAGCGTAACCCCGGTCCGCTCGCTGAACTGATACGATAAGGCACCGTTCAACTCAAACAGTTCGCGATCGCGCCAGATTCCACGCCCCCCGTCGATAATCGAGTCATTCTGTTTACTCTTCAAGTAACTTTCGCCCAACACCAAACGCCAGCCCTTGGCCGACTCGGTATAGAACTTCAGACTTTCTCCGTAACGGTCCCCGCTGAGATCATCATAGTCGAGATATTCATCATACCCATACCAGGCATTACCCGTCAGGCCCCAATCATTGCCCCGGTATGTCAAGTCGACACCGGGACTGACGGTCAGGATACTGTCATCATACTCATCTTTATCCCGATCCACATTCGAGTCATAGGCGTATTCAAGGTTCACATAAGGGGACACCGTCAGGTTGTTGTATTTGAAACCTTGGGTATCTTGCGCGTGACTGGAGAGCCCCAGCACGACCGTAAACAAGAAGCCGATGCTCACCAACGCATAAGGGGCCGTTCTTGTAGCCATAACCAATACTCCTTACTTTCTGAAAACGTTCGGAAAAACTCATCACGGGGGGGGGGGGGGGGGGGGGGGGCACCCAC
>JAEAMG010001385.1_pt1 | contig 18744 bp, 24 predicted proteins | sample 8958741 | NCBI WGS metagenome assembly JAEAMG01 (sample SAMN16933256, study PRJNA681125) | bioreactor sludge metagenome | isolation source: anaerobic bioreactor treating anionic surfactant - SDBS | place: India: Bengaluru | collected 2019-02-28 | reverse complement strand
ACCCTCCAATGCCATTCATAGAGCGGCTGCATTTCCGCGGTTGCCAAACTGCTTGTCCATGGCTCCTGGGTTTGTTTTGAATTGTTTCCTCAATCAGTTTGAGTATATACTGCTCATTTGCCCCATTCCGAAGAGGTCCTTTGATATCGGTCTCGCTATCTGAGAAAAGACATCCCCTTAGCTTACCATCTGCTGTCAGGCGAAGCCTGTTACAATTCTCGCAGAAATGGTAGCTTAAAGCACCGATCAGGCCTATTTCCCCCTTAGAACCTTCAAGAGTAAAACGCCGAGCCGGTCCAGCCAACGGGTCTGAGCTAACAGGTATAATTTTACCCAAAGTAGATATCTTGTCAAAAACCTCTCTGGTGGAGATAAATCTGTGTGGTGTCCATTTTTCAGGATCCCCCACAGGCATAAGTTCAATGAAACGCACGTGATAAGGCTTACTGTAGGTGAGCTGCGCAAAGTCGAGTATCTCATCGTCATTGACCCCTTTCATAATGACAACATTGATCTTGATCGGGTTCAACCCCGTTGACTCAGCCTCTTCAATGCCTTCCCGAACCCGATCAAACAAATCCCGTCTTGTGATGTTGAAAAAACGGTCCGGCCGAAGGGTATCCATACTCACGTTGATGCGATATATACCGGATTGTCTCAGGGAGTGCGCGAATTCCTTGAGGTAAACTCCATTTGTTGTTAAGGTCACCTCCTCCAGGCCATCCAATTCGGACACTTTTTTTATGAAATCAATCACTCCTTTTCTGATTAGCGGTTCACCGCCAGTCAATCGCAACTTCCTGATACCCTTCTTAATACAAAGTTTGATGATTACAAACATCTCTTCGTAGGTTAGGATTTCAGCATGAGGCATGAACTCAACCCCTTCTTCGGACATGCAATAGATGCATCGTAAATTACATTTATCCGTTACGGAAAGACGCAAATAGTTAATAATTCTGTTGTTGTTATCTACCAATTGAAAAAACCCCTTCTATAATAAAGGCCATTCACTATTGACTGGTCGATTTTCACCTCTCCCCATACTTTGCTCCAGCCTTCTGCGGAAGTTGGGCCCATTCTAAAAATAGTTCTTAATCCGCCTCACTGCTTGGCTATCAATACCTCTGTTGACAAATTTTGCTTTCCTTTTGCCCTGAATGATTTTAAGGGTAGTTCGATTGCCACACTATGTGATCATACCGCAATCTTCTTCAAGAAGTGAGCAATCGCTTCTTGAAGGGTGTTTGCCGCCAGCAAAGCGCAATGTTGGTCTTCTCCCGGTAAGCCGCCAATGACGTTTAGAATTGTTTCATTGGTAATCTCTTTGATCTCATCTGTGTTTTTACCAAGAGCAAGCTCAGCTGCAAACGAACCACAAATTTGGCTGGGTCCGCAACCATCGGTCTGAAACGAGGCGTCACTCACCTTTCCCTCTTTGAACTTCAGAAAAATTTCCATTGTGTCACCGCAGGGTCCGGTAACACGACCATAGCCATCAGGGTTTTGCATCGAATTCATATATAAAGGATTGCGCCATCTTTGGTATGCCTTTTCACCATAAATTTTAAGCGTATCCTCGAAAATTTCATCCTGCAAGTTTGTTAAAAAATCGTCAAGTTTGTCAGACATCTTTGTATCTCCTTACTTGTACTGTAAGGCTTTTCTATTATGAAAACCCTTCAGATTAGTTTAACTGAATATCTTTGGCAAGCTACTTCGTTCCATTTTTTTGCCCAGAAGCCCACCTAGTCATGCCTACAATGTTATTTTTGTCCCCCTTTGTCTTCCAGTACCTTCTCAATCGTATCAACAATCTGACCAAAAGCCCGGTTGTACTCAAGGCTATCGTCTCCCAGGAAATCTATGCTTCCGCTATCCCCGCATTCAACAACTTTAGGTTCAATAGGAAGGGACCCGAGAAGCCTTAAATTTTCCTTTTTGGCGGTTATCATACCTCCCATATTTTTGAACAGGTCTATTGTTTTGCCACAGTAAGGGCATTTCAAACCACTCATGTTTTCTACGAGACCGAGGACTTCCATGTTCATTTTTCTGCAAAAATTTATTGACTTTCTCACATCAGCCAATGAAATTTCCTGGGGTGTTGTTACAACCAACGCCTTAGCATCCGGAATGGTTTGGGCAACGGTTAAAGGTTCGTCACCAGTCCCAGGCGGAGAGTCTATGATGAGATAATCCAATTCCATCCATTCAATATCCGCTATGAACTGACGGATTACACCACCCTTTAAAGGTCCTCTCCAGATAGTTGCAGCATCCTTGTCCCCCAAGAGAACTTCGATTGACATCACTTCCAGCTTTGGAAGGTATCTCACTGGGAAGGTTTTCCCCTCCAGCCCATCGGTGAGAAGCTTGCCCTTCAGACCCAACAGCCGGGGAATACTCGGGCCATGAAGATCCACATCCATAAGGCCAACTCGATAACCCCGTCCCGCGAGGGATACAGCTAAATAGGCTGCGATGCTGCTTTTACCCACACCGCCTTTACCGCTCATAACCAGGATCTTGTGACGTATATGGCTGAGCCTTTTTGTTATATTTTCTGCTTCCTTCTTCATACGTGCATCACGTGCTATGTCATCCATGTCCTGCAGCTTTTTACTCATAACGCCAACCTCCTATAAGATTCGCTTTTTGCGTCTGCTGTCCGAACTTGTTTTAAACAGTAAACCTCACCCACATCAATAATCTTAACGCCTGGCACTCTTTGGCCAAAAACAAGATGGCAAGATAGCATGAGTGCCAATATCCAACCCAACTCGAGAAGCGATAACCGTGCACTTCACTTTCAACAGAAAAAAGATTACCTTGGGTTCATTGCTGAGTGTCTCATAATTTCCTTGTCCTTTCGAGATAATTAGATCAGCTTTTTTAAAAAATTCACGGAACTCTGTGCTACAGTCATCAAGAATCGTTCCAGGGGCATCAGAGCCATTGTCGATTGCCGTAACAAAGCGATTCAGGTTTGCCGCCTCTACGTCCGCCATGGTTGCGTCATTAATTACCGAATGACCCCGAACGACAAGAGTCGTCCGCCCCACAGGAAGTCGCTCAATAAGCACCCGATCAAACACGATTTCACCTGCATTATCAGCAAGATAAAGTATACTCTTGGCCGTACCGATTGCCCGTCTGAGACCATCCAAATCTCCGTATAAGGGTTCAGAAAATGCCCGCAAAAGTGCGTTCCGCACACCTTCCGGTGCAAGCATATTTTCTGGGCCCATATCTATGGTGTTTCCTGCTATGGCAAGTCGAATTGCCGCCTCAATTGGATCTGTTGAAGCTTCCACCTTAGCAGAAAATTCAGGCAATAAATTAAGAGCAACCTGATTGAACCGCTCTTTTGCATTACGGTAAGGATCTTTTTGGCCGGTTATCTCTCTAACTTGACGATGAATCCATTGTCCCACCGCGGCAGGAGATTGCATAAGGTCAATTTCTGCCGCAGCCTTTAGAACATGGCGGAGAATATGCTCATGAAAAGCATGATCATCGGAGACAAACCTTGCTGCCTCCAGTGATTGTCTTAAAAAACAGGGGATGCAATCGAGTGATGTCTTCATACTCTTCTCTGTCTCAAGGGTACTCTACCGCTGCTCGTTCAAACTTCTATCGGGCTTATAAAGCAATAGCTGTGCCAGTCAGGCATAAACTCAACCATAGAGTGATAACCTTTTGCCTTTACTGGATATTTCGTCATAAATACACGTTGAGAAATGACGCGATTTAAATTTATTCCATAAGATATCATTGCGTAATGCATTATTGTTTTCTTTTACCGCGGCCATCCCGATCAGGTACATCAACTTTAAAATACTTAATCTTTCGGTACAGTGTACTCATGTCTATCCCAAGATCTTGCGCCGCCTCGGTCCTGTTCCCGCCGTGACGTTGCAATGTCTCGATAATAAGGTGTTTTTCCATTGCGTCTATACTCATGGGACCGAGGCCCCTTGATGTTTCATGTACAGCCGGACGTAGCTCCGGTGGAAGGTGGTGTAGTTCAATCATTCCTCCTTTGCAGAGCACAAAGGCCTGCTCAATGATATTTTCAAGTTCCCGCACATTACCGGGATAATCATATTCCATCAGGCGCGCCATCGCATCGCGGGAAATTCCTGCGATATTTTTACCCTGAAGGCGATTGAACTTCGCCACCATATAATCTATCAGCAAAGGAATATCTTCGCGACGTTGATTAAGGGCGGGAAGCGTAAGATGAACCACGCGAATACGATAGTAAAGATCATCCCTGAATTTGCCGGTTTGAACGAGTTGTGCAAGATTTTTGTTTGTGGCAGCCACAACTCGGACATCAATTTTGACCGGTTCTACGCTTCCCAAGGGCTCTAAAACACGCTCCTGAAGGATTCGCAGGAGTCGAACCTGGAGTGCAGGAGAAATATCGGCAATCTCATCGAGAAATATTGTCCCACCATCAGCCAATGCAAAACGACCTGCCTTATCCCTCTTCGCGTCTGTGAATGCGCCTGCTTTATGCCCGAAAAGTTCGCTTTCCAGAAGGGTGTCCGGGAGGGCAGCACAATTAACGGGCACAAAACGTTTCTTCTTCCTGGGCGACAAATTATGAATAGCCCGGGCAAATAATTCCTTTCCAGTACCACTCGGGCCTTCGATCAGTACTGTGCTGCTGCTCTCAGCGATCTGCGGTAGAATCTCAAACAGTTTGATCATGGCCGGGCTGCGACCCACAATATCCTCGAAGGTGTGACGACTTTTTAACTCCTTCTGCAGTTGTTCAACCTGACTTAGATCCTGAAATGTTTCAACACCACCAATAGCCTTTCCATCGCTATCCTTGAGAATTGCGGCTGAGATACGTATGGGAACTCTGCGCCCCCGGTTGCTGATGATATAAGCAGTGGCGTTTACAGTAGATTTACCTGTAACAAACGTTCGCCTAAGCGCGCAATCCTTTTCACATATATCCGCATGGAACACATCCGAACAGGCTCTCCCGATTGCATCATTTCTCGACACCCCGGTTATTTGCTCTGCCGCCCGGTTAAAAGACGTGATGCGCCAATCAAGCCCGACGGTAAATACGCCTTCATTGATTGAGTCAAGTATCACATCACGCGTGTTTTTGTCAGCCAATTGTTTCATCTATTTTACAAGTTATATAGTAAACCATAATAGTGTAATATGCAATATTATAATTTAATGATATTGCAAATTGCTTATATAGCATATGTCCTGAATTACATAAATTAAAGCTAACATATTGTTTTTGAAAAACTTTTACTTATGAGAAGGAGTATGGCATTAAGTATGCAAAATAATCAAACATGAAGATAGCCATCGCTCATTGGCAAAATCGTATATCCCCTGTTTTCGATGTTTCAGACAGGCTCTGCCTGGTCCACATTGAGGGACAGCGTGAAGTGTCAAGGGAAGACATTCTCTTAAGAATTCACGATCCATTTGGCAGGGCAAAGGAAATTGCAGAAATGGGGACAAATGTGCTTCTTTGCGGAGCTATTTCCGACGTGTTGGAAAAAGCCATCCTGGCAGCCAGCGTTCAGGTTATCGGTTTCCTCTGTGGCGATCTGGGCGCTGTGATTCATGCCTTTCTCCAGGGTCGGCTCAACGATGGCCGCTTCTTCATGCCCGGATGTTACAGACAGAGGCAAAGACACCGTTTTCGTGGTCTTCACAGAAAATGATAGCAGCATCCGGAGCACTTAGGGCAGTGAAAGGAGGTGAAGAAGATGCCACGTGGAGATGGAACGGGTCCAGCAGGAATGGGTCCAATGACAGGACGTGCAGCAGGTTACTGCGCGGGCAGTAATGCTCCCGGCTTCGCAAACCCTTTCCCAAGGAGGACTTTTTGGAGTTACGGATCCAATATGGTGCCTTCACAAAGGCCCGCATACCGCCGATGGATGCCTTTTGGGGTCCAGCAACCTTATTTTTTTGGAGCTCTGAGATGGATATGTGGACAAGGCCTCGGAAGAGGGCGGGGACGCGGAAGACGATGGTTCGGGTGGTAAGATTTCTCGAGGATAATGAAAGCAAATGACTTGGGAAAACAAAAGAAATTTATTCAGTGAAGGAGGTATGATATGCCTGGTGGAGATGGAACGGGCCCGGGAGGAATGGGTCCAATGACAGGACGCGCAGCGGGTTACTGCGCTGGATTTGGGGCACCGGGGTCAATGAATATTGGCTCTGGAAGAGCTTATTGGGGTTTTGCAGGCGGACGTGGCGGAAGACGGGGTTGGCGTAACCGATACTATGCAACAGGTCTTACCGGTTGGCAGCGCGCAGGTTTTGGATGGCCGATGTGGGGTAATCCCTGGTTTCAGGGGTCTCCCTATAGGGCCGGTACAGGTCCTGTTATGAGCGACGAGCAAGAATTGAGTTCGCTAAGAGAACAGGCTGGATACTTGGAAGAAACCATTGCAGGAATACGACAACGTATTGAAGAGATCGAGGCTAAAGGCAAAAAGGAATAACGCCATGTCTGATCGACGCGAATTGCATGGCAGCCAGGGTCACCGGACAAATTCTTGGCAACCTTGGCTCCCATGCCGTTTACGGAAAAATTAGGAGGAACCATGAAAATTGCAGTTACATCAAATTCCACGTCCCTCGATGATGTCATCGAACCACGGTTTGGACGATGCCGTTATTACCTTATTGTCGAAACCGATACTTTAGACTATGAGGCTGTAGAGAATCCGAGCATCTCTCTTGTTGGAGGGGCCGGGATACAGTCAGCCAAGTTAATGGCGGATAAAGGCGTTACCCACGTGCTTACCGGTAATTGCGGACCAAATGCCTACCAGACACTTAACGCTGCAGGAATCAATATCATCGTAGGATGCTCGGGAACTATTCGGGAAGTCATCCAGCAGTTCACACAAGGGAATCTGGCAGGCGCGACACAACCTAACGTACCCGCCTATGCCGGTGCTGGCGTGTCTTCAGGAGCGGCGCAGTATTCTGACCCTGTCTTCTCTCGGGGTATGGGTATGGGTCGTGGTATGGGNATGGGTCGTGGTATGGGTATGGGTGGAGGCGCAGGCGCAAATCCCCCCTTTAATCAAGGAAACTACCCCGGTTCTCAAGTTTTGAATCAGAGGGGAAGCGGTACCAGTACTGATGAAGAATTGAACATGTTTACGCAACAGGCTGAAGTATTGAATCAACAGATACAGCAGATAAAGAAACAAATAACGGAACTCAAGAAAAAGAAGAAGCAGGCAGCAAAATAAGTTTGTCAACTGTACATATGCAAATTACTCATATAGACAAACTAAGGGTTACAGTAATAGTAGATAACTACTATTTCACCATTCAAAATGATTCGCCGATCGCCGAAAGGCTGGTTTCAAGTCGGGGTATTCCGATTCATACCGAACACGGCCTTTCCTATTTGGTTGAAACAACTTTAAATGGGGAAATAAACAGTTTCCTCTTTGATTTTGGTTTGAACCCTGAAACCGTTCTTAAAAACATGGCGGTTCTTAATATTAAACTTGGTAAAGTTCAGGCCTTTGGTCTCTCACACGGTCACCTCGATCACTGGGGTGGCTTGGTGCATACTTTACAGACATACCAAAGAGCAAATGGAAACAATACTGTGCTTTATGTTGGTGAAGAAGCTTTTGCCCCGAGATTTTCCGGATATCCCTGGGATACGCCACACTATCTTGGGCAACTCGACATTGAGCAACTTACTCCTATGCAAAATCTGACCGTAAAGGAAATAAAGGTGCCAACGGAAGTAATGCCAGGAGGGTACTTTACCGGCCATATCGATCGGGTCACTGAATATGAAAAGGCGCGCCCCACTCTTCTTGTTACACGTAATAAACATCTTGAGACGGATGATTTCAAGGGTGAACAGGCTATGATATTCTCCATAAAAAGCAAAGGGCTCATCATCCTTTCCGGTTGCGCCCACGCCGGGATCGTGAATACAGTTAAACACGCACAGAGGACCACCGGCATCCCAATTGTTCATGCGGTCATGGGTGGTTTCCATCTTTTTGATTCAACTACTGAGGATGTCAAAAAAACGGTGGAGGATATCAAATCTATAAACCCACAATATGTGATTCCAATGCATTGTACAGGTTATGACGCTATGGTCCAGTTTTACAGGGAAATGCCTGAACAGTTTGTCCTCAGTACAGCTGGTTCGAGATTTACCTTTGTCGCATAAATTGTGCAGATTCATAGGCGCTTGTCAATTGCCTCGGTTCAAGTGGATCGAGTTAGACCGGGGTTGTCGAGTATTTCAAGGGGAGGATTAACAATAGCATGGCGAAAATCAAACAGAAAGCATATAAATATATCTATGGACCAGTGCCTTCATGGAGGTTGGGCAGTTCGCTAGGAATCGACCTGCTTTCCCAACAAGCAAAAATCTGTTCTTTTGATTGCATTTACTGCCAGCTCGGTGTGACAAAAACGTATTCGGACAAACGCATCGTTTACGTTCACGTTGATGAAGTATTAAGGGAGTTAAAATCGCTTCCTGTAGACCTCTCTATAGACTTCATAACCTTTTCGGGCCGTGGTGAGCCAACCCTTGCATCTAATCTTGGAATCGCCGTCAAAACCATAAAAGCATTACGCTCAGAGTCAATTGCTATCATTACAAATTCGTCAACCATGGATCGGGCGAGTGTGCAAGAAGAACTCGCTTTAGCAGATTTTGTCATCGCCAAACTCGATGCTTGTTCAGACGAAACCTTCAAGACAATGAACAGACCAACCGATACGATCCGCTTCGAAAACGTGGTGAAAGGTCTCCGTAAGTTTAGGGAAAATTATAATGGAAAATTTGCACTTCAAATCATGTTCACAAAAGAGAACAAGAAATACGCCGGAGAGATAGCATCGCTAACCCGTGAGATTGCCCCAGATGAAATCCAGCTCAATACACCCCTGAGACCCTGTCCTACGCCCCCTCTTTCTGAACAAGAATTATTGAATATAAAAACCCTCTTTGCAGACTACCAAGTGATTTCTGTCTATGAAAGCAACAAAACACATGTGGAACCTATAAGCGATACTGACACCCTGAAAAGAAGGGGAAAAGTGTAAGTTAACGTTAATTTTCAGTCAATTAGGACATGTTCATCGGATTTTATCGTTTTATCAAGGCGCATTTTTAATGGACTCCCAAATAATCTTAGTCATATAAGTGATCTGCTTGTCCAACCCGGCATTTTTATTGGTAAAATTCAAATTGAATGTACAAAAAGGGCAAGGGCTTATCAGCTCTTTCGTCTCGGTGTTGCTTAAAAGCCCCTTTGCAATATCAAAGGAAAGATTCTTGAATGCAGACCGAATACCACCGCCCGAACCACAACACAATGAATCTTTGCGGCTACGGGGTAATTCGTGAATCTCGGTGCCACACCACTCCAGTAATTGTCTGGGCTCTTCCACATATCCCTCAACCCTTCCCAATCGGCAACTGTCATGATACGTTACTTTTCTGTCAATCTTTTTCAGGATATGCGGGTCATGTTTCACCGTGTCATAGATCTCCTGAAGGACGTGAACAACCTGAAAATCGACAGTCCCAAGGACCTCGGGATAAAAATGCTTAAAACACTTAAAACAACCATTACAGGGCACAATCAACTTTGTGATCCCCAACCTCTTGAAGCGTTCCACATTCTTCTGGAAATATTCCTTTGCCAACCCGACCTCACCGGATTCATAAATATAGGTTCCGCAACACCCCTCATCCTCAATAATCATGAAATCGATGCCTAACTTCTTGAGTACCAAATAGGAATATCTTGCAGCATCTTTTACAAGATAGGCGGGCAGACAACCTACAAAAAGCAAGGTTGACGACTGGTGCGGCTCAATAGGTTCGGGGAGCCATTCCAATCGTTTTGTTGGTTCTCCATTTACGGTATTGCCTTTTTGAAGTAAACTTTCGATAACTTTTTTGTGTGCCGGCAGGGGCCCTTTCCCTTTTTCAACAATCCTGTTCCGAAGCTGAGAAACAATCTTCACAACCTCAATCTTTTCCGGGCAGACTGCTTCGCAAGCGCCACATTTTGGACAACTATAAGCGCTGGTGATTGTTTCCTGAGTGATTTCGTCCTTACCGAGAACGTTTTGCGCTGTTTCTAAACGACCTTTGGGGGAAAATAATAAGTCTCCTGTAGCAACGTATGTCGGACAGACTTCAAGGCAGGCATCGCAATTACTGCACTGGTTAATTTGATCAAGCCACTTTTTCATTCTTCTCCTCCCACACAAAAAAATTGGCAAAAAAGATTGCTTCTCCCAATGTCGGTTAAATTTCCATGATTTTAAGCGTATCACTTCAGGATTCAAATATCAAAGGAGAACACAAATCTTTAAATTATGGAAGATTATGTTGACAGAATCTTGAACTTATTTCGGTCATATGCTTATTATATAGTTATGTCAAGGACGAAAAAATTCCGGTGCGTATCATATAAACCAAATGATGAATTGGAGGCCATGCGACTTGCCGGCTTGGAAGGTTTATACCAGGAAGAGGCAACAATGAGGATGAATGTTTCAAGGGCTACCTTTGGACGAGTTATTAATGAAGCGCATCAAAAAGTGGCAGATACCATCATCTATGGAAAGGTCTTGACAATTGTAAGCAGAAGCGTTAGGGAGGGCTGACATGAAAGTCTGTTTTGCAGTTGAAAAAAATGATGGGATCAACAGTGCGGTTTACGGGCATTTCGGATCGGCACCATTATTCATTGTGGTCGACACAAACCAAAAAGTTGCAACACCAGTGATAAACAAAGATGTTGGACACACCCACGGTGCTTGCAATCCCCTGCGCTCAATAGGCGGGCAGCCAGTTGATGCTGTCGTTGTCGGTGGAATTGGAGCCGGAGCGGTTATGAAGCTAAATGCTGCAGGAGTGAAGGTGTTTAGGGCGGTTCGGGAGTCTGTTCGTGAGAACCTCGATCTCCTCGAACAAAAAAAGCTTCCAGAACTTACCATGAATGATGGGTGCAGCGGTCATCAGGATGGCGGCGGTTGCGGACACCATTAGGCGAAAGCTGGGATTAAAAACCTGAAAAGAGGTTTTAATGGGTCTTTATAACCATTTAACGGAGGGACAATATGCCTATTTATGAATACCAATGCATGAAATGCGGTACAAGAAACGAGTTTTTTGTCCGCAGCAGTGACACAGAAGAATTGAAGTGTAAGAATTGCGAAAGCGCTGATCTTTACAAACTGATGTCGGCTTCAAACTTTACAATGTCTTCTTCTGGGTCTTCTATACCGGCACCGGGCGGGTGCTGTGGCTCACCGGGCTCTTGTGACAATCCAGGAAGTTGCTGTTCACAATGATTTTGTATCTCGGAAATCTGGAGTTTCCTGAGTTTTCCTCCGATCAACTTTCCAACTATTCGTTATGACAAGCAAAGTATGATTTATGCAAGTCGCGCGACTTGTTTTATGTGAAGTTTCCTGACTTTTTCTCTCCCATCTGGTAGAAATAGGTGCAGATAGAGGAGATGGAGATGCCATGACGAGCGATACCAGAACTGTGGCGGCAATTAAGGGACAGATGTCAAAATTCTCAGGAATCATTTCTCAGAACATGCCGAAGCCGAAGCAGAGGCTCATCAAGGAGATGGTCTACGGCATACAGGCAGCGAAAGACATCAAGTTGTCCGGCGTTACCCGTTCACTGAATGAGTCTATCCCCCTTCTCAAGACAGAGGACCGGCTGTCCCGCAACCTCGATGATCAGGACTTCACTGCGGAGGTTAACAACCAGGTTTGTCGTTTGGGAAGCGCGAAAGTCACGGATGATATGGTCATCGCCATCGATCCCGGAGATATCCGGAAGAAGTATGCCTCAAAAATGGAGCATATCTGTAAGGTCCATGATGGAAGCCAACACGAGATAGGCGATGGATACTGGCTCTGTAAAGCTGTTGCAGCAGATATTGAGCACAGGAAGGTCATCCCTCTCTATCTTGAGGCATACTCTCAGGAAGCACAGAGCTTTATGAGTGAAAACCATCAACTCTTCACGGTGATCGATATGGTAAGCCTCCATGTGGGAAATAAGGGAATCTATGCCATAGACCGGGGCGGCGACAGAGGTAAGCTCTATGACAAGTTTCTTGAGAAGGGAAAAGAGAAGCGATTCGTCATCCGTCTGGTAAGAACAAGGGACCTCATCCATAAGGGGGTGAAGAAAAACTGCCATGATCTGGCCACAGCGCTGCCCTGTCCTCACGAGGCAGCCATCATCAAGTACGAAGAAGGAAAAGAGCAAAAGACCACGATACATTATAACGCCGTTCCCGTAAAACTGCCCGGCAGGGACAGGCCACTATTTCTCGTCGTTGCAAAAGGGTTCGGGAAGGAACCAATGATGCTCTTAACCAGTTGTCCTGTCAATACAAAGCTGAAAGAGGGCATCTGGCGTATGGTGGAAATCTATCTTACCCGCTGGAAACGTGATGAGTCATTCCGGTATATAAAGCAGTGCTACAACCTTGAAGACATACGAGTACGGAGCTATGTGAGTATACGAAATACAATAGTGTTGGTCCTCGCCGTTGCCTACTTTGCCGCGGTCTATCTGGGAGACAACCTGAGGCTCAAAATGTTCATGCAAAGAATTTACCTTGTCTCAAAACGATTCTTCGGCGTGCCCACCTTCTTCAACTATGCCATAGCCGACGGCCTTTACAATCTCCTCTTCTCTCATAAAGGCGGCATTCATACCGTTCAGAGAACAGAAAAACCTGAATTCCAGCTCAGTTTTCCCTTTTGGGAAGAAACAGGGTAAAAACAAAACTCAGGAAACTCCAGTCTCGGAAATTTCTTGCACCTCTTATGAGGAGAATGATAAAATTCTGACTTGAAACCTAATTAGATAGAAAAGTTTAACCCTCTCCGCAAAAAAAGAGATGAGGGCAACAACACAAGGGGGGGCTATGAAAAATCACAAGATTGTTGGTAAAGGCGTTGTGAGATCTGACTACCGTGCAAAGGTCACGGGTCAAGCCCGCTATTCTGCAGACCTGAAGTTACCGGGAATGCTTGTAGCCAAGGTGCTGAGGAGCCCACATGCTCATGCGCGAATTCTGTCTGTTGATGTAAGTCCGGCCCTGAAAATTCCCGGGGTTAAAGCTGCTGTAAGCGGACAGGACGGGTATGGAGTCAAATGGGGTGTTTTCCGTTACACGCAGGATCATGCTATGGTGCCCACTGATAAGGTACGATATGTGGGTGAAGATGTAGCAGCCGTAGCAGCCATAGACGAAGAGACTGCCATCGAAGCCCTGGGTGCCATAAAAGTAGAATACGAACCTCTTCCGGCGGTATTTGATCCTGTGGCCGCTATGGCTCAGGATGCACCTCAAATCCACGATGCATATCCAGGCAATATTAATGTCCATGTTCATATTGACGTAGGGGACGTGGAGGCAGCATTTCGTGAATCATTCATTGTAAGGGAAGACACATTTAAGGCTGCAGGTGAGGCGTACGCCATGATGGAACCTTATGCAGTTGTTGCTCATTACAACTCAGGCTACCTTGACCTCTGGATGCCTAATGCCGGTCCACACGTAAGGGCAAAGGCTCTTTCAAATCTCCTGAAGATTCCTCTCAACAAGGTAAGGGTTAGACAGGTCTATTCGGGCGGTGCCTTCGGTGGTCGTTCGGAGGTTGCCCCAGGTGATTTTATGGCAGCCCTTCTGTCGATGAAGTCTGGAAGGCCTGTTAAACTCGTCCTGTCAAGGGAAGAAAACGCTATTAGTACCAGGCAGGTGCATGACATCATTGCTACCGTCAAAACGGGCGTGAAGAAAGATGGGACAATTCTGGCAAAAGAATTCAAGGTGATTTATGATGGTGGAGCCTACAGCAGCACAGGCCCAATTGCTGCATCAATTCCTTATTATGTATATGAGGAGGCCTATCGCTTTCCAAATGTGAAATATGATGGCTACCGTGTGTATACGAATAAAGGTATACGCGGAATGTATGGGTGCCACGGCAGAGCATTTCTGGCCGGTAACGAGGTGCAACTCGATATGATTGCCAGAGACCTTGGTATTGATCCCATGGAAATACGGATAAAAAACGGCCTCACGTTAGGGGAAAAAACGGCAACCAAATCGTGGATTACTAGCGGTAACCTGGCAGAACCGACACAAAGGGCTGCGGAGAAAGCAGGGTGGAGCAATAAGCGGGGGAAACTTCCAAAAAACAAGGGTATCGGCATGGGTTGTGTGGCTATAATGACCGGTTTTCCAATGGGGTTTCGGTCTGGATCGTCCTGCTATGTGAAACTGAACGATGACGGGCATGCTACGGTCGTAACAGGTATTGTTGATAACGGTCAGGGTAATGACTCCATGGCAGTTCAAATCGCCGCTGAGGTTCTCGGCATTCCCATGGAGGATATAAACCTTGTCAGCGCAGATACGGAGGTGACAAACCTTGACCCCGGGGCATACTCGCAGGCAGCTACCTTTGCAGGAGGCAATGCAGTAAAAAAGGCCTGCGAAGATGCACGGAATCAAATTCTTGCTATTGCTTCAGAGAAGCTTGGCGAGGCCGTGGACGATCTTGACCTCAAAGACAGAATGGTTATTTGTCTTCGAAATGCAGAAAAGAAAATGCCCATTTCATGGATTACAAGAGAGGCCTTTTTCAGAGCAAAACCAATAACAGGCATTGGTTCTTACATCCCGAAAATCGATTTTGATAGGGAATGGATTTCTAAGCCTTTCGGACAAATGGCCGGGACTTATTCCTTTGGAGCCTCGATTGCGGAGGTCGAAATTGACGAGGAAACAGGAAAGATAGTTATGCCGCGTTTCGTAACGGCCCATGATTGCGGCAAGGCCATTAATCCCATGGCAGTTGAAGGGCAGATGGAAGGATCAGTTCAGCAGGCCGGGGTTGCAGCAATCACTGAAGGCAATATCTGGAATGAGGGGTTTCTCCTCAACCCTGATCTGCTCGAATATAAAGTCCCGTTGGCATGCGACATGCCAGAAATAGAGACAATTATCGTTGAATCCAATGACCCGGAAGGGCCTTTTGGAGCAAAGGAAGGAGGGCTCACGGTAAGGATGAACGCATACAGCGCTGTTGCATGCGCAGTGAGCAGCGCTCTTTTTCCCGATCATGGCTGAAGGTTGGCACAAACGTAACTCTTTATGAGCTAAAGAACCATCCGTTTGTGAAAGACGCCTTACCGGCCCTCGCTGACTCCCTTGAAGCTACTGCGTGCGAGACAATACAGATGAGGGGAACGATTGGTGGTAACGTGCTCCAAAATACCCGTTGCCTTTTCTATAACAAATCTGATGAGTGGAGAAAGGCAAAGGGATACTGTATAAAAATGGGTGGGCAGGTTTGCAATGCAGTAGAAGGGGCAAAAATGTGCTTTGCAAATTACGCCAGTGATAATGCTCCAGCCCTCATAACCCTGGGAGCTCATGTAAGTCTCTCTGGTACTGATGGCAAAAGGCAGGTTCCTCTGGATGACATTTTCAGCGGAAAGTCAGGCCGCCCTTTTGCCCTTAAATCCGGAGAGATGCTTACACACATTATGATTCCAGCAATCAAAACTAGGGGCAGTTATCTCAAGATAAGGGTCAGAGGTTCAATTGACTATCCCCTTGTTGGGGTAGCCGTGTCTCTGGCGAATGGGAAAGGATGTATCTCAATAGGGGCTATTGGCGGAAAACCACTCCGCTTAGATTTCAATGAGGATGAAAACGGATGGGCAGATAGGATTGCTCAAGAATCATCAAACAGAGTATCGCCCGTTGCTAATACAGTGCTCTCTCCAGCTTACCGAAAAAAGATGGTTGGCGTTCTTGTGAAAAGGATTGCAAGAAAACTTGTAGAGGAGGACAAGCGATGAAAGAGGTAGAAGTTACTTTCACTATAAACGGAGAAAAGGTATCAGCAGATGTGAAGCCATACGAAACCCTCTTGGAGACGATACGGGAGCGACTCTACCTCACGGGAGCGAAAGAGGCATGCGGTCTGGGTTCTTGCGGTGCTTGCACCGTAATCCTCAATGGTATTCCTGTCCGCTCATGTCTTGTCCTTACCCAGGAAGTGGAAGGAAAAAACATAACAACAGTTGAAGGTCTTGAAAAGGATGGCGCACTTCACCCTCTCCAGGAGGCGTTTATGGAAAAAGGCGCAGTCCAATGCGGTTTTTGTACTTCTGGCATGATACTCACTGCTAAAACCCTTCTGGATAGACAGAAAAAGCCTTCAAAGAATCAAATTATTCGTACTCTTTCTTCCAATATATGTCGCTGTACCGGTTATAAAAAGATTATTGAAGCTGTTATGTCCGCAGCGGAAAAAATGGCAGCAACCTAGCCTTCTTTCATAGGATTTACCTTTAATCTGACTTAACGACATAAAAACAAAAATTACAGAAAAGTCTTGACATAATCTAATTATGAATATATATTCATATGTCACATGGCACATTGGCAAGGAGGAAATAAAGAAGTGCCCAGACCAACATGTCCAAGAAAAGTTGGGTTTTTTTCCAATGTAAACTACTTTAAGCCTGCCGGGACTCCAACAGGCATTCTTGAGGAGGTGGTCCTCGGTCACGATGAGGTTGAGGCAATACGCTTAAAAAATCTTGTCGGTTTGTCTCAGGAAAAAGCAGCATCTCAGATGGGTGTTTCACAACCAACATCCATCGTCTGCTTCTCTCGGCCCACCAAAAAATGACAGAAGCTATCGTAAGCGGCGCGGCCTTAAGAATAGAGGGTGGTAATGTGACTACAGCTGATATTTCGACAGATTCCTTGCCAGTGGAAGAAGGGATGGGGTTGTCGAGCGAAGCCAATATCGGTAAGATCAGTGAAGAAAATCAAAAACTATAGGGAGGATAAAAATGAAAGTAGCCATTACAAGTATTGACGGAACATTGGAAGGAAAGGTGGATGAACGTTTCGGAAGAGCAAGAAAGATTATCGTCTATGATACGGATACTAAGGAACACGTCGCGCTCGATAATTCTATGAACCTTAACGCAGCGCAAGGTGCAGGCACTCAGGCTGCTCAGAACGTAGTCCAAACAGGAGCCAAAGCTATTATCAGCGGTCATTTCGGGCCGAAGGCATTTCAGGTGATACAGATGGCGGGACTCGAAATATACTCCGCAACCGATATGACTGTTGCTGAAGCTATCAAAGGGTTCGACGAAGGCAAACTGGCAAAACTAACCGGTGCAGATGTATCATCCCACTGGTAAAACAAGGGAGGCAAGTAATGGCAGCAAATAAAAAACAAGGTTCGGGACAAGGAAGTGGACAGGGTATGGGAGGCGGCTTCGGTGCAGGACAAGGTATGGGATCTGGAAGAGGCGGAAGAGGAAGAATGGGTGGAAGAGGATTGGGGCCAGACGGTGATTGCGTTTGTCCTCAGTGTGGACAACGGTCGCCCCACCAAAGAGGAATTCCCTGTTTCGAACAGAAATGTCCAAAATGTGGAATTCCCATGACCTTCATGATCTTTCTATAGCAGTTGCGGTTGCTGAAAAACTCGAAATCCCATTAGGGCTCGTCATTAACCGTGAAAGGGAACACTTTCAGCCTTTGGAAAAGTATATTAACGACCACAGGATGGAAGTTCTTGCGAGGATTCCCGAAGATAGGAGAATAGCTGAGCGTTACTCCAGGGGAGAAATCATTATTGAAGCTCTACCCGAATACAGACCTCTTTTCAGCGATCTTGCAATTAATATAGGAAAAACGTTTGGCAAATCTGTCACAGGTGACAAACCATGAATGATATAAAAGAAGTGATTGTGGTAAGTGGCAAAGGAGGTACAGGAAAAACCTCTGTAGTAGGCTCTCTGGTTAGTCTTATGACAAACAGGGTGGCAGCAGACTGTGATGTTGACGCAGCGAACCTTCACATGATCCTTAATCCTATGGTCATTGAAGAAAAGGAATTTATTGGAGGAAAAAAGGCAACCATCGATCCATCGCGGTGCACAAGTTGCGGCACGTGCAGGGATGTCTGCCGATTTCAGGCAATTTCTGCCGACTATATCGTAGATCATCGTCAGTGTGAAGGCTGTGGGGCCTGTTATTTTCTTTGCCCGGCCAATGCTGTTGATTTTCCTTCCTCCATCGCCGGTTCTTGTTATATCTGCAAAGATAAATACTCTCAGCCTTATGTGTATGCGGAGCTTCTACCAGGAGAAGAAAATTCCGGCAAACTCGTTGCTATGGTTCGTAATGAGGCAAAGGCCGTGGCTGAAAAGAGCGGTACTCCCCTTATCGTCATAGATGGCCCTCCGGGCATAGGCTGCCCGGTCATATCCTCAATGACAGGCACGCATGTTGCGGTCGTTGTCACAGAGCCGACTATTTCAGGCCTTCATGACCTTGAGCGCATTATCGACCTTGCACAGTTTTTTAAATGTAAAACTGGTATAATAGTAAATAAGAGCGACATAAATCCTGATTATTGCAAACGCATTGAAGAGTATTGTGTTTCAAAGGGGAGCGCCTTTCTTGGTGCAATTCCTTACGATCAGAGGATAACTGAAGCCCAGATGCAGGCAAAAACAATCCTGGATGTAGCACCCGAAAGCGAAACAAGTGTTATGATCCGGACAATTCATAAAAAACTATTCAAGATCTTGGAGGAATTATGAGTACATGTGAACAGGACAATCAAAGAAATCCC
>JAEAMG010001398.1_pt1 | contig 18783 bp, 14 predicted proteins | sample 8958741 | NCBI WGS metagenome assembly JAEAMG01 (sample SAMN16933256, study PRJNA681125) | bioreactor sludge metagenome | isolation source: anaerobic bioreactor treating anionic surfactant - SDBS | place: India: Bengaluru | collected 2019-02-28 | reverse complement strand
ACCGCCGGCTGGTTGGTGAGCATGTTGGACTGCTGGCTGGCCAGCAACTGGTGAGGGGTGTTGACACTCAGCAGCATACCGAAGCACTGCGCTCCCACCAGGAAGACGGCCGCCAGGCCGAAGAGCAGATAAGGGCTGCCGCGCAAGGGGACGCCGAACAAGAAAACTCCTACACTAACGGCCAGCGCGACATCCAGCAAGCCCAGGAAGAAATAGGGCAGCAGTTTTCCCAGCACGAGCTCAGCCGGTTTGACCGGCGTCGAGACCAATTGCTCCATCGTGCCGGTTTCCCACTCCCGGGCGATGGTCAGGGAGGTCAGCAGGGCGGAAATGATCATCATGATGATACCAACCAGCCCCGGGATGATGAAGTTCCGCGACTGCATGTCGGCGTTGTACCAGACCCGCGGACGGACATCCACCGGCAGGACGGGTGGCGGCAGCCCGGAACGACGGGAATCACGGACGACGAGATCCAGAGATGCTCCCCCGACGACGGACTCGGCGTACCCCTTCGCCATCGTGGCCGTATAGGCATCACTGCCGTCGAGAAAAACCTGCACTACGGAGTTTCGTCCGGTAGTCAGACCGTCGGCGTAATCCCGGGGGATCACCAGTGCGGTCAGGGCCTCGCCTGTATCAAGCGCGCGTTCGATGACCGCGTAGCTGTCCACAAACCGGACCAGGCGAAAGTAGCGGGAGCCAGTGAAGCAAGAAACCAGATCGCGGCTCTGGGGCGTGACACTCTGGTCCCAGATCAGGAGGGGTACCCGGTCAAGGTCCAAATTGAGGGCGTAGCCGAACAGGAAGAGCATCACCATGGGAATGACCAAGGCGAGGCCGAGGCTGCGGGCGTCCCGAAGGATATGCAGAGTTTCCTTCCATGCGATGGCTCGAAGGCGGCGAAGTTTCATGCCGAAAACTCCTTTTGCTTCGCCTCGGCTCGATCTCTCTCCTCGATGAGGGAAACGAACACATCTTCGAGCGAGGGGATTATCTTCGCTACAGTTACAGGTTCAAAACCAGCCTTGCATAGGCCGTCCCGCACGAGCGGAACGGCCGCTTCGCTGTCTGTCACTACCAGGTGCAGGCCGCGTCCGAAGAGGGCCGTTTCCTTAACAACCGGTATTTTCCCTACCAGGGTCAGGGCATTTTGGGGTTGTGGACAGAGTACTTCGAGGACTTCATCTTTCATCAACCGGGTCTTTAATTCCGTTGGTGTCCCCAGGGCAATGAGCTCGCCGCGGTAGATAAGTCCGATTCGGTCGCAGTATTCCGCCTCGTCCATGTAGTGCGTCGTGACGAACACCGTCACGCCGGTACCGGACAGTTCGTAGATCAACTCCCAGAACTGTCGACGGCTGTTGGGATCAACCCCCGATGTCGGTTCGTCCAGAAAGATGATGGGGGGTTCGTGCAGGACGGCGCAGCCGAGGGCCAGGCGCTGCTTCCAACCTCCGGAAAGTGTCCCGGTCAGACTGCGCCGGTGGTCCGTGAGACCGGCCATACGCAGCACCCATTCCTGCCGATCCTTCATTCGGGAACGGGGAATATTGTAGATACCACCATAGAAGTCGATGTTCTCCTCGACGGTCAAGTCTTCGTAGAGGGAGAATTTCTGGCTCATGTAACCGATGTGCGATTTGATGGCCTCGGTCTGTCGTCGAATGTCCAGGCCAGCTACTGTGCCGCTTCCACCGCTGGGGCGCAGGAGGCCGCACAGCATGCGGATAGTGGTGGATTTCCCAGCGCCGTTCGGCCCAAGGAATCCGAACACTTCGCCCGTTTTAACGGTCAAACTGATGCGATTGACCGCCACGAAGGCACCGAAGCGTTTTTCTAAATTCTCGATCGTGACGGCGTTCCTCTCTGTTTTCACGCTGTACTCCCCTGCGGGCGCCTTGACATCCCATTCACCAACACCGCCAAGAGGTCGAAGTTCAAGTGCCCACAATCCCTAGTTGTCTTGTCATTACTTCTGTTCATCGGGCCTTTTCACCCTGCCACGCTTTGCGTTTTTTCATCCGCTAGGACCGAAATAAAAACGTCTTCGAGAGAAGGTTCGATGAGCTGGATCTCGTCAGCCACGATACCGGCTCTCCCCAGCCATTGTTGGACTTTTTCTTCCGGATTGTCCCCGGTTGGCATCACCACGTGCAGTCTGTCACCGAATAGACCGACGGCTGCTGCACCCAACGAAGCCCGCAGTACCTCTACAGCCCGACGGGCCTCACCAGTACGAACGGCCAGAAGCGCACCGTGCATCAATCCCTTGATTTCACCTGGGGTGCCACATGAAAGCAGTCGGCCTTTATGAATCAAAGCAAGCCGGCCGCAGCGCTCGGCCTCGTCCAGGTAGGCTGTGGACACGAAGATGGTCACTTTTTCCTGCAACAACTGGTAGAGGATGCGCCAGAAGTCTCTCCGAGACACTGGGTCCACGCCGTTGGTGGGCTCGTCGAGCAGGAGTACCTTGGGAGTGTGGATCAAGGCGCAGGCCAATCCAAGCTTCTGTTTCATCCCGCCCGATAGCCGGCCGGCCCGCCGCCGACGGAAAGGAGTCAGATTGCTGAACGCCAGCAACCGCTCCACTTTGGCATCCATTTCCTTATGCGGCACGTCGAAAAGTTCAGCATAGAAATGGATGTTCTCCATCACGGTGAGATCGGGATACAGGCCGAAACGTTGGCTCATGTAGCCGATTTCCTCTTTGATGGACTCTGCTTCACGGATCGAGTGCCGACCGACCACCCACGCTTCCCCGCCGGTCGGATCAAGAACAGCAGCCAGCATGCGCATGGTCGTGGTCTTTCCGGCGCCGTCCGGGCCAACGAGGCCGAAAAGCTCCCCTTCTCCGACCGAAAGGTCGAGACCGTCAACGGCTACGACAGTCCCGAACGAACGGGTCAGCGACTGGGTGCGGATCATTTCCATCACTGCCCAACCTCGACAAACGCATCGATCGGCATGCCGGGCTTCAACTCTAGCGAGGGGTTGTCCACATCCGCTTTGATTCGGTAGACCAGTTTCACCCGTTCCCGCTCGGTCTGAACGCTCTTCGGGGTGAACTCGGCCGTGGAGGAAACGAAACTGACCACCCCGTGGTATTCCTTGCCTGGCCAGGTGTCGCTCCGCACGGTTACTTTCTGACCGACTTTCACCTTGCCCAGATCGGTTTCCGCTACATACAGCCGAACGAATACCTTGTGCAGATCGCCCACTGTCAGTACCGGCGTTCCCGCCGATACGAACTCACCGGGCTCAGCCTGTTTGGACAAGACGAGACCGGTCACGGGAGAGCACAGTTCGCAATAACTTAGCTTCGTTTCGAATAACCCTAGGGATTCGCGGGCCTGCTGCAGACGGGCTCGAGCCTGCTCGATCTCTTCCACCCGAGGCCCCTGCTTCACCAGGGCGTAATTATTCGCCGCCTCCTTGACCGTCTGCCGGGCCTGCTCGATCTGATCGGCCCGTGGGCCTTCCTTGACCAGAGACAGTTTTTCTAGGGCCTCCTGCAAACGAGCTTGAGTCGTGTCGGCTTGTGCCTTGGCTGCATCAAAGTCATGCTGGGACATAACCTTTTTTTCTGTCAGCGCCGTGACGCGTTTCAGGTCTGTTGCGGCCTTCTCCGCCTCGGCGCGGGCCGCTTTAACCAATTCCTCGGCTCCCGCGATCTCCTGTGCCCGCGAGCCGGCCAGTAAATCACTCAATCCGGCCTGGGCTCGTTGCAGGGTGGCCTTGGCGCGCTCGATCTCCTCTGGCCGCGAGCCGGTCTCGAGTTCCTTCAGCTGGGCGGCCGTAGTGTCCACTTCGGCCTTCCGGATGGCAACCTCGCGGTCGAGATCGGCGTGCTCAAGGCGAGCTACGACTTGCCCTACCTTGACGGTCTGCCCTTCATCGACCGTTCTTTCAACAATCCGGCCGGGTAGTTTGAAGCCGAGTTCCGCGTCCACCACCTCCACTGTGCCTGACAACTTGAGAGGTTCAGTGTCGGTGGCGGATTTCCCGCAACCAGCCAACAACAGCCATGCCCCTGGTAGAAGAATCAACAATGCAATACGGTAGTACATGCGACCCATAGTTGCTCTCCTGTCCTGTATAGTGAATATAAATTCACTTTATTAGAGATATTTCTGCTCATTTTCGCTTTCCTGGCCTCATCTTTTCTCCAGGAATACCAGTCCAATATCAGTTTTCAGTCTTTAGTGCTTGACCCATCGGCGAACACCCGCCAGGCATGGTCGGTTTGTCGAATCATGTCGAACTCCCCCCCGCTCAGTTGCCAAAATAAAATTGATGGCTGGAACAACCCAGGATACATCGCCGCCAGTGCGGCAGGGGGACTGTCGGCACGGATTATTCCGTTGGCTTGGGCCTCTCGGAACATATCTTCCAAGCCCCCCAGCAAGCCCTGGATGATTCGGTAAAGCCGGGCCTTTCGCTCTGGGGAACCGCTCGATACTTGGTCAGAAAACAGAATTCGGGGCAGGGCCTGGAATTCCATCATGAGATGGATCTGGCTGTGAAGAAGGTGGCGGACCACTTCTAGTGGTTCGGTCGAGCGCTGAACCGACTTGGCCAGATTCAATCGGAGGCGCTCCTCCAGAAGATCCAAGACAGCATCCAAAATGCTGTCTTTGTCCCCGAAATGGCGGTAAAGCGCCGAGGGCACGACACCGACAAGACGGGCAATCCGATCCACGGTCAGCGCCTTCATGCCTTGGGTGGCTACCACCTTCAAGGCTGCTTGGGCAATCTCTTCTTGACGAATTTTAGTGCACTTTTTCTCCGCTCTCATGTTTGCTCCATTGTGAATCTTAATTCACAATGCTATCCTACCACACGATGAGCGGTTGTCAAGAGAAAAATTTCAAAAAATACTTTGCACGAAAATGAGGCAACGCAGGCGACAGCGAAAATGCCGCCACGCGCTTCTTAGAAATTACATATAACCTATATTATCAGTATAATAGATCTGCGCGACTGGATCTGTGTTGAAATTCAAATTTCCGTTAATCAATGTCTCGTGTTTTACTATTGCCAGTTGTGATGTGTCTCCTGCTTGCTCAATTAGACCGCTGTAATGAAGAATAGAGAAAAAAAATTCACAAATTACCCTGGATTTATTAAGCAGGATACCGGTGGCCTCATTTGACACCAAGTGGGGCCTGCAAGGTAGGAGTACGTTCCAACTAGCTATAATTGGGAAAGCGCTCCCGAAATGCAGAGTGGAGATGATGGAGGTTTGGAAACTTTGCCATATAAAGTAACAAGTCAGAGTTGGCTATCAGAAATAGTATAAGGAACTGTACCACTGAAGGTGTCATAAAATGGCGAAGGAGCATCGTCTGTCACAGTGGTGTCACACTCAACCACAAAAACTGGCGATATTCAGCGATCTTCGGCCGCCCCCGGTGGCAGTGCGGGAAATTTTGGTAACGCCTGCTTTTCCGGCCATCTTGGTATGAATTGGTATTGCTGGAAACCACCCGGTTTTGTGGCGGTCAGATCGTCCCTTCGGTCTTCGGAATCGAAAGTTGCAGGTTCGAATCCTGCCGGGTGCGCCATTATTATCAATGGGTTGCGCGGAATTACACAAACACTGCATTCGTTGCAGTGTGTTCTAGACGTTTGCCGTCTGTTGCTGTGTGTTTAGGGTTACCTGGCCTCACCGAGCATTGATATAGGGTGCTGTGTTTGTTCGAGCCTCCAAGTAATCATGTGTGCCGAAACATGCGACCCTTCAATAGCAGATGGTGACGAGCAGAAGGAATTCTTTGAGATCCTCGGCTGGGGATATCACATCCTGCCCGACCTGGAGTCCGGCAAGGTGAAGTGGTCCCTGGCACGGATCAACCAAGTGTCCAAGCACTTCCAGTGTCCGCCCGACTACTTCCTGATGGGAGATGAGGTAACCGAGGAAAAGACTGGCATGCTGCGCATGCTCTACACTCTGGAACCCAAGAAGCGGAAATCCCTCCGGAAGATCATCTACGAATGGGATATCACCGACTACAAGGTCATTGAGGAGATTTTAAAGTTTGCGCGACGTTTCTTCCTTGCGGGCCGGAAAAGCGCGGAAATTGATGGTCCTTCCCGTCGGTGATCATCGTTTCGGATCAAACCATGTTCATTCCTTGCGGAGTGAATCCTTCGTGTTGTAAATTGCAAATACTACATTCGCCGAGGTGAATCCATGAACAGGAGCTCTTCTCGGAATATAGCCACTATCCATCGCATTCGCCTTGGTATGCTCTGGTTTTTGGGATTTTTTCTCATCCCGGCTCAGCTCATGTCTATCATTCCTTCATCGGAACGAGAAGCGCTCATCGCGATCTACGACGCCACGGGCGGGCCGAGCTGGCGAAACAACTACGGCTGGCTGGGCACCTGGGGTACCGAAGGGGGTTGGTACGGAGTCACCGTAGATGCGCAGTCTGGTCATGTCGTTGGATTGGACCTCGATGACAACAATCTTGTCGGCTCTCTGCCCGATGAAATCCGAAAACTGAATCAACTGTACATTCTGGACCTGAGTGGAAACAAACTGGAGGGGGCATTGCCGGCGGGAATGGTGGACCTGTATCTCTATATTGACAGACTGGACTTGAGCGACAACCAGTTTTCAGGCCCGATCCCCGAATGGCTTAAATACTATCTGTGCCGAGATCTGGATCTTGGGTTCAACCAGTTCTCCGGCCCGATCCCCGACTTTTTCGATGGAAATATTAGGTGGCGTCTGGAACGGCTCGCGCTGAGCGGCAATCCCCTGACCGGGGACTTGCCAGCTACAATTGTGTCGTGTACACAGTTGGAGAGCCTGGAATTAGGCGGAATCCCACTTGGGGGAACCATTCCTTCCGTGATTTCGAATCTCCCCAACTTGAGGAGTCTTCACTTGGCAGGTTGTGAATTGGGTGGGAGCATCCCGACGTGGATCGGCGATCTCACCAATCTGAATCACTTATCATTGGGTTATAACCACTTGATCGGTACCATTCCTTCAAGTCTTGGAAATCTGCGCGACCTTTACAGTCTGTACCTGCATGACAATCAGTTGACTGGAACAATCCCGGCAAGTCTAGGTAATTTAAACAATCTGTCTTATCTCCGCCTCGAGAATAATCTCCTTGAAGGCCCGATTCCTTCCGAACTTGGACAGCTCGCCAGTATCAGTGACTTGGACTTACACGGTAACAATCTTTCTGGATCAGTCCCCGCCAGCCTTTTCAACCTGGCACCCACGAGCGGGGCCAATCTTGACTTGTCCGACAACGCGATCAACGGCATCGCCGATGGCATCCAATCCAAAACAGGCTATTTGAATGTGGATCTTGACCGGAATCTGATTGAAAGCCTCCCCGGTACACTCGGCAACTGCACGCAACTAGCCAGTTTGGTCCTGAGTCACAACCTCCTGTCGGGAACCTTCCCGTCCGAGTTGTTGCCACTGACGCAACTGGGCTATCTGAACCTGGCTTGTAACCAACTGTCCGGGCCGATCCCCCATGAGATTGGAGTTCTGAACAACCTGACCTCTTTGAATCTGAGCGGCAATTCGTTTTCAGGTGAGATACCCTCAGAGATCAAGAATCTAACTAATCTAGGCTGGGCTGACGGGTTGTATTTGGCGTACAACGCGCTTTATATCACAGACAATTCCGTCCGAGCGTTTGTGGACGAACGCCATGGGGGCGATTTCGAAAGCACACAGACCGTTCCGCCCGTCCAGCCCCGCTGGGGATTCCAGGAACCCGACACGCTTCAATTGACCTGGACTCCCATCGCATACGATGAGGACGAAGGATTCTCTGAGGTCTACCAGCGGCAGGAACCCTCGGGGGAAATGGTATACCTGGCCGAGACGCCGGACAAGACGGCCACCGGGATCATCATCGAGGGCGTGTCGCTGGACGCCGGGACCCGCTTCTTTGTCCGAACGGTGACCCGTCCGCACCCGTACAATCCAAACACAGTCTACAGCGAGTATCGCGAGGCTCATCTTCAGAACTCAATTTTCCTGGAGGAACTGCACGCCAACCTCACCCCGCGTGGAGCGGCAGCAAATACCGGGTATCCGGACACCCGGCTCTACCGCTACTACAAGATCCTGGACGTGGACCGCCAGCCAGTGCCGGTCCGGCCGGTGCAGCTCAGCCTGAACTGGGACAAGGCCGGGGTGAGCGTCCAGGCCGAGATCATCAAGCCCGGCGTGCTGCAGATGAAGCTGGATCTGGAGCCGTGGGGCGTCCACGCGGGCGACGCGCTGAAGCTGGACTTTCCCCGAACCATCCGCCTGCAGGAAAGCGGCGAGTGGAAGGACTATTTCCTGCTGGAAAAGGACCTGGACTTCAGCATCCGGGTGCAACAGAAACGGCCGTGGCGCTCCAACTACGTGTTCGCCCTGGGCGGTCCGGTCTGGGAGGCGGAGACGCCGGGCGGCGGGGCACAGTCGGTGGCGTCGGCCAAGCTGTCGCTGGGGGCGCAGGCGGGCTACACAGTGAAGCTCCTGGCCGCCGATACGCCGGCGGGTGGCGTCGTCCAGGGGTTGGGCCGGCAGGGGATTTCAGCCGGGTGAGGTGTCGGCCGAATTGGGCATTTCTGGCGCTCCGAAGGCTGAAGCTTCGGGCTCGATCGGGGTGAAAGCCGGGGCGTACCTCGGTGGCGAGATCGACTACAACGCGGGCGGTTGGACCGGCGCGGCCCGGAACGCCGACGTGACCGGCGCCTTGACCTTCTTCGGGAACTTCGGCGGCTCCCCGGTCCGGTTCCTGTCGCAGCACGTCCACACGGCGACGCTGGTGTGGCTGTCCTCGCAGGGTTATCCCACAGCGGAGTTCGAACCGGCGCGTTATTACCAGAATATCAAGTACGGCGCCAGCGTGGAGGGACGATCGTCAGCAGGTGCGTCCATCGCACTGGGGCCGCTATCCCTGAGCGGGAATGTGGCGTTCAGCGGCACGTTGCAGGAAGGGCGCCAGTTCAGCCCGTCCGGCCAGGGGGATGTCACCGATTCCCTGGCATTGGGACTGTCGGCCGGCGCCGGCGTCCAGTTGAATCTGGCCGACGAACTGGATTGGCTGGACAGCCTGGAAGGCGTCAACCGCACCCACACCAACACCGTCCAGTACGAGGTGACCAGCCGGGGGCCCGAGATCAGCGGCATCGGCGCCACCATTGAGACGACAGAATCAGTGGGCGCCTCCTGGCTGCTCTTCAGCGGTCAGTCATACGCCGGCACCCGGATCAAATGGGCCACCAGCGATCCCCAGGCGATCTTTCTGGTGGGACAGAATCCGCAATTACTGGCTGGAACCCTTTCCCAGGTAGCCGTCGGGCATCAGCCGTCCCTATCCAATTTCACCCCAGAGTGGCTGTCCGGAGACATCAAAAATTTCCTTACCACGGTGGAGGCTGCCGATCCGTCCGCTCTGACCCGGACAAGTGCTCAGTCCGTGCGGGGCCTGCGGGCGGAGGCGGCAATAAAAGTTCCAATTCCACACCTTAAGGGGCTGAAACTCTCCATCGGCCTCGGTTTGTACCAGGAGGTGGAACAGGAGTACGCCCGCGGCGTGGTGTTGGAAGACACGCCCTATCTTCTGGCCGACTACCGGAAGCACGACTGGGCGCCCAGTCCGGCCGTCTTCCTGAGCACGGTCAGCAACAGCCTGATGACGACCGTGCCGTTCCTCTCCGAAATCCTCCGCCGTCTCATCCCGGTGGCGGAGGTGGTGTTTGGCAAGAGCGGCGCCACGGAGCTGCAGTCCGTCACCGGGGTGTCGGTGGGCACGGTCCAGACGGGAGCGACCCCGCCTGCGGCGCGCATGACGGCGGCGGTGATGGACACGGCCGTGCTCGCCGATCGCATCACGGGATCGGCGGATGAAACAGGCGGCAAGCGCAGGTTGCCCAGCCGCACCGTCTATGTCTCTCCCCAGGTGATGGCCGTGCCGGTGGGCGATCCGGAGAGGTTCTACCACCGCACCGGCATCTGGAGCAATGACGCCTCTGTGGCCCTGCCCGTGTCCCGGCAGGCGGCCGCCATCGATGTATTAACGCTGGCGGGTCATGCCGTCCACCTGGCAGCGGAGGATGCGGCCGGGGAACTGCAGGCGGAGTTCGCCGCGCCCGTCACTCTGACTCTTGCGGTCACGCCGGAGGATCTGACCATCGCCGGCGCCGGTCCGGACATTTTCGACGAGCTGGTCCTCTACCGCTATGACTCGGAGACGGGCATCTGGTCCGTCGTTTCCGGGAGCGTCGCCACCGGCAACGGGGCCAGCGGGGACGTCACGCAATCAGGGCTGTATGCGGCCGGCTGGCTGCAGGCGATGGATCCGGAGGCCGATCCCGACGCCGACGGCCGGACCACCGCGCAAGAGGATGCCAACGGTAATGGGATGATCGATCCCGGGGAGACCAATCCCCACGCCTGGGACACCGACCTGGACGGGTACTCCGACGGCGAGGAGGCGGCCGCGGGGACCGATCCGCTGGATCCTACGTCGCACCCCGCCGGCTGCGTGCTGCGCGTGCAGGCGGGTGCCCACGGGTTGACCGTGCCGACTCCCGGCGCCTACACCTACCCGGCCGGCTGGATCGCGCGGGTGGTGGGTTTGCCGGATCCTGGCTACGTGTTTGCGCATTGGTCGGGCGATTACGAGGGGAGCGAGAATCCGCTGGAGCTGGAGCTGGATCATGACTATGAGCTCGTTCCGCATTTCATAGTGGATCCGAATCTCCTGCTCGGCGACCTGAACCTGGACGGGATGGTCGATGCGGTGGATTTGGAACTGCTTGCCCTGTACCTGTCCGAAGCGATCGTCTGGGGGGAGGCCGGCTTCATCGCTCCCCTGGAGGCTGCGGATCTGAATGCCGACGGCCGGATTGATGTGCTGGACATGGTCTGGCTGAATCAGATATGAAATTCATTCAGCTGAAGGGATCAGTTATTCATTGACAATCCTTCTTTCAGTGAAATACTTATTTTCAGCAAACGCTGAAAAAATTGTGAAATATGAAAATGACCAAAAACCAGATTCATCAACGTGCACGCGAACTACTGGAGAATTGTCTCTCGAAAGTGCCATCCCTCCGGATAGTAACGTATGAGGGTGCCCCCTGGTTTGATCATCTGAATCAAGACTTCATCGTCCGAGTTTTTGTGCAAGATCTAAGTCAGCTCTTGTTGGTGGCCGTGATCCCCAGCGGGCAGCCCCGGGTCGCCCGCAATGCCCTCAACCTGATCGCCCGCTTTCGGTCGGAATATCCCAACAGCTATGGGATTCTGATTGCCCCCTTTGTGTCCAGTCGGACGGCCGAAATTTGCAAACAAAATGGCGCGGGATATCTGGATTCAGCCGGTAATTGTTTCCTGAGTTTCCAGACCATCTTCATTCAAAGGGAAGGGCTGCCCAATCCTGCCCCGGCGCGACGGGAATTGCGTTCGCTGTATGCGCCGAAATCCACTCGGGTGCTCCGCGTGCTCCTGGCAAATGCTCGGCAGAGCTGGCGGTATCAGCGGTTGGCTCGGGAAGCAAACGTCAGCCTGGGCCAGGTGGCCAACGTGCTGCGGATCCTGCGCGACCGGGAATGGCTGACCGACGAAGATAGCGGAGTGAAGTTGGCGGCGCCGGCGGAATTGTTGGCCGAATGGACCGCCAGCTACAATTTCAAAAAGAACGTCGCCACGGATTACTACTCCCTGGAATCGCCAGTCGAAATCGAGAAGACGCTGGGATCGATTTTGAATGATCGGGGGATCCGGTATGCCCTCACGGGCTTTTCAGGCGCGGCCCGGGTTTCTCCGGCTGTCCGCTATCAGCGGGTCATGGCGTTCGTGGAAGCGATGCCGGAGGATGCGCTGGCGCGCTTGAAATTGAAACCCGTGGACAGCGGCGCCAACGTGACGATTCTGAGTCCCTACGATGAAGGTGTGTTCTACGGAGCGGAGACGGTGGATGATCTTCAGGTCGTGCACCCGATCCAGCTCTACCTGGACCTCCGCAACTTCAAGGGGCGGGGTGAGGAAGCCGCGGCTGCCATTCTGGGGGATATCATCTTGCCGTCATGGAGAATTTAAGGAATTAAGTTGCAGCTATAGATTCTATAGGTATAATTTAACTCATGGATGAGATTGGAGCGAAGGAACTCGACATTTTACTGGGAGCGCTCGGAGAACAACTGCTTCGGCGAAGCTCCGTACCGACGGAATTGGTTGTCTGTGGCGGTGCGGCTTTAAGCGCGTTGGGTCTTATCCCTCGCACGACCAGGGATGTGGACATCCTGGCCTTTGTGGTTAATGGCGAAGTCCGCAAGGCGGATCCATTCCCGGATTCGTTGGCGGCGGCGGTGGCGCGGGTGGCGGCGGACTTCCATTTGCCGTCCATGTGGCTGAATCCGGGTCCAACCAGCCTGGTGGATGGCGGTTTGCCGGAAGGATTGGACCGTCGTTGGAGCACGCGGTCGTATGGCACAACCCTGACCGTTCACTTCATCGGGCGCCTGGACCAGATCCACCTGAAGCTTTATGCAGCGGTGGACCGAGGTCCCCAGGACCGACACTACGCCGACTTGCTGGCGCTTCGGCCGGCGCGCGAAGAAATTCTGATGGCCGCGCGCTGGGCGATCGGACATGATGTGTCGTCACCCTTCCGGGACAGTTTACGTGCCTGTATCCGGGCACTGGGATATGACGATGTCGCTGCAAGCATTTAGAGAAGAATACACCGAATGCCTCCTGTCCCGGTTCTGGGAGCAGTGGGCCGGTCTGGGCTTGTTTGCCGCCGGGACCGCTCCTGAGGTAAAGGCTGACAAGCTGGTCGCAGTGATCGATCCGGAGGCGCTGCTACTGGCCAGTTGGGAGCTGGGACGGATGGATCCCCGCCTCTACGACGAGGTTTTGTCCTGGCTGGTGTCACACGGCGAGGCGATCAACCTCAAGCGCCTGGGAAATCTGGCTCGCCAGCAGCCGGAGTTGGACCGCTCCCTGTTGGGGGCCCCGGCCGCCTGGCTTTTAAAAATCTCAGGGGACAGCCGCTGGAAACGTCTCGCCGGGATATCGCGGCCGGAAAAACCAGCCGCCTTTTTTCTCGATCCGCATGGGCAGCCGCTGCCTGGCTGGGGGGAACAGGACCCGGCGTTCCAACGGGCCGGTTGGCTGCGTGGCCCCGTCCGTTTGCGAGATCTGAACACCGGGATCTCAACAAAATCGGCTGCCACCCTCTGGCTCAGGTTGCGTTATTTGTTCGGCCTCAATATCAGGGCCGACGTGATCGTTTACCTACTGACCCATGATTCGGCCCACCCCTCGGAGCTGTCCCGCGGGGTGCACTTTTCGCAACCCAGCCTGTTCAGTGTGTGCCAGGAAATGGAATCCTCCGGTTTGGTGCACAGTTTCCGCCTAGGCAACCAGCGCCGCTATCAGTTGAAGCCTGAGCATTGGCAGACCTTCCTTGGTACGAGGCCGGTCCGTTGGGTGAACTGGGCAGCGCAGTTCCGCTTTCATCAGTATATGTGGCGGTTCCTGTACGGGAGGAATTGGACCGGAGTGTCCACCTATCTTCAAGCCTCGGAGCTGCGGGCCGCCCTTCAGGAAGCTCTGCGCATCAGGGGAATCCGGGAACTGCCGGCCGAGTTCCAAAACGTGTTCGACTTGCCGGGGGAAGCATTTCTCACCCCGGCCACAAGCCGGCTCCGGGATTTTGCCATGGAATAGATCCCTTGAGATGATTTTCTCAATGACCCGAATTCTCCTCGTCTCCGATACCCATGGAAAACTGTCGCCGATCAACCGGCTGGCATTGGAAAATAACTGTGAGGCCGTGATCCACGCCGGCGATTTCGGATTCTCGGACGACGAGAGCATCGGCCGCTTGAGCGACCGGGAAGTGGCCCTGCACATCCGGCACTCCGAATTGAATCCGGAACGGAAGAAGGAAATCCTCGCCCAGCCGCCCGCTGAGCAAAGGGAGTTCGTGAAGCGTTCACTCCCCCTGAGTGAACTGCCCGATTTCCTCCGGGGCGAGAAGAAATTTGATGTCCCGATCTATGCGGTTTGGGGCAACCACGAGGACGTGGACGTCATCCGGCGATTCCGTTGCGGCGACTATGCGGTCGACCGGCTGCATCTCTTGCACGAGGCTGTCTCATACCACATGGGCCATATCCACATCTTCGGCCTCGGCGGGAATTTCCTGGTCGGCAAGAAACTCTGGCAGACGCCCATCGCCGGCGGCCGGGGTAAGGTGTGGAGCGTCCTGCCCCAGTATGCCCAGCTCGTCGAGACTGTCCAGGCCAACCGGCAGCCTGACGAGATCGGGATTTTCGTCAGCCATGTCAGCCCCGGCAAGGAACCGTTCATCACCCTGATCGGCGCTCAAGCCGGGTGTGGCCTGATCGTGAGCGGCCACATGGACCCGCCGCTGCCGATGGTGTGGAACGAGTTTGCCATCCGGGAACCGCAGGAGGCTGTCGCGCGCTTGGAAGGCCGGTTGAAGGAAATCGAGGCCACCTACTCCGCGCTGGATGACACGAACAGACAGGCAATGGAATTTGCCTGGTTGCGCGTGCAAACGGTACCCAAAGGAAAACTCTACGTCGGTAGACGCCACCACGTCCCGGAATGGTTCATCCGGATGCTGAACGTCAACCTCCCCGACGCAGCCATGGGGCATGCGATCTTGGAGACGGCGGGAACGGAGTTTCAGATCACACCCTCCGCTGGGCACATCAGGATATCAGCCAAACCGGAAGGGGATTGAACCATGACTGCTGAAAGTTCCTATTTCCAATAGTCAATCTGCGTTCGACTCCATCAAGGTCTGTTTTTTCCCGTCACACTGGTGTCACACTCAACCCCAAAATGACCCGATTTCGGGCGGTACCGGACCGCTCCCGGCGATGATCGGGGATAATCGCCGAAACGGCTATAACCAAAGCCTTGGCGGTATTATCTCGTGTTGCTTTTTATCGCTCGATGCCGGGGTGGTCGGATCGTACGTTCGGTCTTCGGAACCGAGGGTTGGGGGTTCGAGCCCCTCCGGGTGCGCCAGTATTTTCAATCATCTAAAACAAGCTGCCATTAAAACAAGCACCATCTGGAGCCGGTGCGCCGGATCGACTGACAACCGGCAACGCCCCCCCAAACTTTCGAACTTGTGAACCTGCGAACGTTCTCGATCGGTGATGGTGCCAGGCTATGTCACAAATCAACGGTGAATAGTCAGGAGATAGGAGATAGGGGATGGGACCTGGGGGCTGGGACTGGGAACTGGGACCTAAGAACTGGGGCCTGGGTGCTGGGACCTGGGAACTGGGAACTGGGAACTGGGTTCCGGGACCTGGATCGCAGAACCTGTCCGCCTCAACCATCGACTGACAACCAGCAACGCCCCCCCAAACTTTCGATCTTGTGAACCTGTGAACCTGCGAACGTTCTCGATTCACCCATTCATCGATTCACCCATTCACCCATTCACCCATTCACCTATGACAACAATCGCCTTCTTTGCGCCTCCGTGTCTTGGCGCTCCATTCCTCTTCCGCGTCCGGAGCGCCCCGGCGGTGGATCTTGCCATCAACCGACGCGCCTCGACGATCGACGATAACGCGCACGGTCAGCCGCCCGAAGGTCTTGCGTGTACAATGTAAACGTTGTATGCTAGCCGCGGAGGTGCATCACCATGGCCGACAAAAAGAAGGTGATCTCCGCCCGGTTGCCGGCCGGCGTGGTCGCCGGCGTGGAGGCGGTCGCCCGGGAGCGCCAGCGGAACCGCGGCGAGATCGTCCGGGAAGCCCTGGAGCTCTATCTGGACACGTGGGCGGACTACCAGATTGCGATGGAACGGTTGGGCGATCCCGCCGATCCGGTCCAGACGGAGCGGGAGTTTCTGGATGAGTTGGGCTGGGATATCTGATGTACGTGCTCCGCTTCAAGAAGAGCGTGCAGAAGGATTTTCGGCGGATCGGCCAGGCGGCCGCCCGCCGGGTCCTGGCCGCCATCCGCGAGAAGCTGGCCCCCGATCCGCGGGGCGCCGGCAAGCCGCTCCGGGGACGGCGCGGCACCCTGTGGAGCTTCCGCGTGGGCGATTGGCGGGTGCTCTACACGTTCAGCGAGACGGAGGTCTGGATCCTGGTGGTCCGGGTGGGCCCGCGCCGGGACTTGTACGACAAGCTGGAGAGGAGTGAGGAGTGAGGAGAGGGGAGTTGGGAGTGAACGGTTCTCGTGCTCGTGATTCGTAATCGTAATTCGTGATCGTAATCGTGCTCGTAATCGCGATCGCAATCGCGGCTCGGGGTTCGGGGCTCGTTCCCAACGATCAACCATCAACCGTCCCGGCCCTCACCACAGACCCACAGAGGACACAAAGGTTTTTATATGTTCTGAACCTTAATCGTGAACCGTCTCCCGTCTCTCATCTCCCTTCTCCCGTCTCTCCTTTCCCGGCTCTTCTTTCCCGTCTCCCGATTCACCTATTGACCCATTCACCCATTTACCAATGATCTCCGTCCCATCCTTCCTCGTCCTTCCATTGAAAAAAAACGCCTTCTTTGCGTCTCCGCGTCTTGGCGCGCCCTTGCTCATCCGCGCCCTGGCGGGTAATCTCCCGTCCCAAATTTCCCTTGACATCCCCCCCGGCGGCCTATAAAATCGCGCCTCCGTTGAATGGGTTACCTGGATTGCCGTTCAACGCCGATCCGTTCGGGTTCTTTGAGGCGCGCCACCCGCGCGCGAAACCACGGCGACCCGGCCCTCGGGATGCCGGCCCAAATCCAGGGCATCGGGACTGACGGCTTTTCCTCGATCGCACCGTTTGTTCTCGAACCGCGCCGGAAGCGGAGGCTCAGGCATCTTGCCTGGGACGAACCGAGCCGGCGAATCGGCGGCACCGTTGGGGCGAGCCGGCGAATCGGCGCCGGGCGCGCGTCGCCCGGCCATGATGCAGAACAGTTACTTGCGGAGTATACAATGAAAACCTACGTTCCCAAGAAAGACGACATCCAGCGCCAGTGGTTCGTCGTGGACGCCAAGGGGCAGGTCCTCGGCCGGCTGGCCACCCAGGTCGCCCACGTGCTCACCGGCAAGCACAAGCCGGGCTACGTCCCCTTCCTGGACACCGGCGATTTCGTCGTCATCATCAACGCCGGCGAAGTGACCATCACCGGCAAGAAGCAGGAGCAGAAAATGTACCGCCGCCACACCGGCTATCCGGGCGGGCTGAAGGAGACCCAGATGAAAAAGGTCTTCGCCCAGAGCCCCGAAACGGTGATCAAAGAGGCGGTGTGGGGCATGATGCCCAAGACCAAGCTGGGCCGCGCCATGATCAAGAAGCTCAAGGTGTACAAAGGCGCGAACCACCGGCACCAGGCCCAGCAGCCCGTCGAGCTGAAAATTCAACAGTAAGGAGAGAGGACCTTGAGCAGCGTGCAATACTACGGAACCGGCCGGCGGAAGACCTCGGTGGCCCGCGTCTTCCTGCGTCCCGGCTCCGGCAAGATCTTCGTCAACCGCCACAACTACGAAGAGTACTTCAAGACCAGCTCGCAGCGGACGCTCATCCGGCAGCCGCTCCTGCTGACCGAGAACATGGACAAGTTCGACATCCAGGCCACCGTCGTCGGCGGCGGCCTGATGGGCCAGGCCGTGGCCGTGCGCCACGGCATCGCCCGCGCGCTCGTGGAGTTCAACCTGGAGCTCCGCCTGCGCCTGAAGCAGGCCAAGTACCTCACGCGCGACCCGCGCAAGAAGGAACGGAAGAAGTACGGGCAGCCCGGCGCCCGCAAGCGCTTCCAGTTCTCGAAGCGCTAGTCTGTGGTTCAGGCGTCCCGCCTGAGCGAACCGAACCGGCGAGCCGGCGAAACGGCGAACCGGAGAAGCGGCGAGTCGGGGAACCGGCGAGCCGGCGGTGGCCCGATTCGGGCTCACCGCCTGACGAGACAGGATACGCAAATCACCCGGGCCCGGGGCCCGGAACAGATCAGGAGGCACCGTTGGTTGCTGTAACCATGAAAGCACTGCTCGAAGCGGGCGTCCACTTCGGGCACCAGACCCGCCGCTGGAATCCCAAGATGAAGCCCTACATCTTCGGTGACCGCAACGGCATCCACATCATCGACCTGCAGAAGACCCTGCAGCTCTTCAAGGAGGCGACCGACTTCGTCGCCGACAGCGCCCGCCAGGGGAAGCGGATCCTCTTCGTGGGCACGAAGCGGCAGGCGCAGGACGCGGTGAAGGAAGAGGCCGAGCGCTGCGGCATGTACTACATCAACAACCGCTGGCTGGGCGGCCTGCTCACCAACTGGGCCACCGTCAGCCGGTCGCTGGAGAAGTACAAGACCCTCGAGGAGAAGAAGGAGGCCAACTACGCCGGCGAGATCTCCAAGAAGGCCGTCGCCCGCCTGGAGCGGATCCGCAAGAAGCTCGAGAAGAACCTGGCCGGCATCCGCCACCTCGACCAGATCCCCGAGCTGGTGATCATCGTCGATCCGAGCAAGGAGCAGATCGCGGTGCTGGAGTCCAAGAAGAAGGGCGTGCCCATCGTCGCCCTGGTGGACACCAACTGCAACCCCGAGCTCATCGACTACGTGATCCCCGGCAACGACGACGCGCTGCGCTCGGTGCGGCTCATCGTCTCGAAGCTCTCCGACGCGGTCATCGAGGGCGTGACCATGCGCAAATCCGAGCTGGAGCAGGCGGCCAAGGAAGAGGCCACCGGCGAAAAGCCCGAGACGCCCGCGGGCGTGCTCGAGGAGGTCGCCGTCGCGCCCGCGCCCGCGCACCGG
>JAEAMG010001389.1_pt1 | contig 18918 bp, 17 predicted proteins | sample 8958741 | NCBI WGS metagenome assembly JAEAMG01 (sample SAMN16933256, study PRJNA681125) | bioreactor sludge metagenome | isolation source: anaerobic bioreactor treating anionic surfactant - SDBS | place: India: Bengaluru | collected 2019-02-28 | reverse complement strand
GGCTCGAACCAGGGACCTGCGGATTAACAGTCCGTCGCTCTACCGACTGAGCTATGGAAGAATAGATGGCTCTCCAACCTGGGCTCGAACCAGGGACCTGCGGATTAACAGTCCGTCGCTCTACCGACTGAGCTATTGGAGAATCTGATGCGCATTTTAGGGATGAAAACTAAAGTCGTCAACAAGATAATGTAAAGAAATGAATTATTTGCTTTATTAATATGCGTTTGGGTTCTGAAAATAAAAAAATCACCCATAAAGGGTGATTTTTTAAGCAAAAAATAAAAAATATTTTATTTCTTATTTTTCAACGCCAGCAGCTTGACCAGCATATTTAGCATTTGCGTAATCCCAGTTTACCAAGCTTTCCAGGAAAGTTTTGATATAAGCAGGACGTGCATTGCGGAAGTCGATGTAGTAAGCGTGTTCCCAAACGTCAATAGTCAACACAGCAACTTTACCATGAGCAAGTGGAGTGTCGGCATTTGAAGTTTTAAGGATAGAAAGGTTGCCATTTACTTCATCCGCAACCAACCAAGCCCAGCCTGAACCGAATTGAGTGGTTGCAGCAGCAGCGAATTCTTCAGCAAATTTTTCATAAGAACCGAAAGCTTCATCAATTTTAGCCGCTAAAGCACCAGTCGCTTTACCACCACCATTTTTAGCCATACAGTTCCAGTAGAATGTATGGTTCCAAACTTGAGCCGCGTTGTTGAACACGCCAACTTTAGCAGCATCACCAGCAGATGCTTTAATGATTTCTTCTAAAGTTTTACCTTCAAGGTCTGTGCCTTTGATCAGGTTATTCAAGTTTACAACGTAAGTGTTGTGGTGTTTGTCGTGATGGTATTCTAAAGTTTCTTTGCTGATGTGCGGAGCAAGATCTTCATAACCGTATGGAAGTGCCGGTAAAGTAATCGTTGTCATGTCTTCAATTCCTTGCATTTTGCTGGGTTTTAACATTAAGTCGCTTTATTGTAATAGATTCTTGAGGAAAATTGCGCATTGCTTATAAATAACAATACAGAATAAAGCCTCAATTTATACGTATAAAGAAAATGTTAAACCGTCATTAAATTAAATCGGATTGTTTAATTCAAAGTAACTATACTCAATATCGAACTGTTCTGAAATAGCTTTTGCCAGACGTTGTACTCCATAACGTTCGGTGGCATGATGCCCGCAGGCATAGTAGTGCACATTCAGTTCTTTGGCTTCGTAAAAAGTCCGTTCACTGACCTCGCCGGAAATGTAGGCATCACAGTTTTGCTCCGCAGCTTTGCCAATAAAATCTTGCGCGCCACCAGTACAATAAGCCACTTTCTGAATGCTGGTTTTTTCCGCGGGAAGATGGATGGCGTTAAAATTTAAACGTTCAGACACATACTGTTTAAAGTCTTCAGCAGACATGGCGTTTTTTAAATAACCAATATTGCCAATCGGGTTGCGTTCAGTTGGATCTAAAGCTTCAATATTTTCTAATGCTAACATCTCGGTAATCGCGGCATTATTACCTAAAGTAGGGTGACTATCTAAAGGTAAGTGATAGCCGACCAGTGAGATATCATGCTGAATCAGGCTTTTAATACGTTTACCGCGCATACCTGTAATCGGGTAGGGTTCACCTTTCCAGAAATAACCATGATGCACCAGCAGTAAGTCGGCACCTTGTTCAATTGCAGCTTCAATCGCATCCTGAGATGCCGTAACAGCACACAAAATTCTGCTAATCTCCGGTTTGCCTTCTATTTGCAAGCCATTTGGTGCATAGTCTTTAAATTCGTGTGATTTCAGGGTTTGATCACACCACTGAATAATCTCGCTGAGCTTTGCCATAAATTTCTCAAAAGCCTTAATATTGAATATCATCAAAACATATTTTGAATTGTAACTAAAGCAGCACAAAACTCTGAATTATTTTTAAGTTTCCTGCTGTATTTCATTTTACAATGGCCGATAAATTACTTAGTCATCAACGAATTAAAATATTGTTAGAGGAAATTACCGTGCGCCGCACCTTTTCATGGTTACCTTGGGTTTTACTTGTTTTAGTCACTCTCGGTTTTCTTGTCTGGCAACATTCTCAGAAGCCGCAAGCCCCTGTTGCATCTGACGGTATAAAAATGCCAAGAGAAAAAGTCGAGCCTTTAGTTAATACCAACAGGGCGGGTGCAGTCGAATCTTACAGTAATGCCGTGAAGGTGGCGGCTCCTGCGGTGGTGAATATTTTCACAACCCAAAAAGTGAATAAAGCAGAGCACCCTTTGTTAAATGACCCTGCATTTCGCGAGTTTTTTGGTGATCAGGTCCCTGAACAGTTTGATCAGGAGCAAAATGAAAACAGTCTGGGGTCGGGTGTTATTGTACGTTCAGATGGCTATATCTTGACCAACAATCATGTAATTGCTCAGGCTGAACAAATTGTGGTGGGTCTGAATGATGGACGCCGTGCAGTCGCTAAAGTGATTGGCACAGACCCAGATTCTGATCTGGCGGTAATTAAGATTGAACTCGACAAGCTGCCGGTTTTGCCTTTTAAACTCAGCGGCAATGAAGTTGGGGATGTGGTGCTTGCCATTGGTAACCCATTCGGTGTGGGACAAACAGTCACTCAGGGGATTATTTCTGCCACCAACCGTTCAGATTTGGGCATTAATACTTATGAAGACTTCATTCAAACCGATGCGGCGATTAATCCGGGGAATTCGGGTGGAGCACTGATTGACGTGGCTGGTAATCTGATTGGTGTGAATACGGCTATTTTCTCGCAATCCGGTGGTTCACTGGGGATTGGTTTTGCCATTCCTGCGAAAGTGTGTCAGCAAATTCTCAATTCAATTCTGAAAGACGGTCGTGTAGTTCGCGGCTGGTTGGGCATTAGCCTCATGCCAGTACAACAGGACAATATTCTTGAACCTAAGCAAACTGGCGTAGTCGTTGCTGACGTACTTCCTCGTGGTCCTGCAGCCAAGGCAGGAATTAAAAAGGGTGATAAAATTATCCAGGTCAATGGTGAACCGATCACTTCTGCTTCCCACTTGATTAATTATGTAGCCTTGCAAGCACCGAATAGCACCATTAAAGTTGAAGTGGTGCGAGATGAGCAGCCATTAACCCTGAATGTGGTGGTGACTGAACGTAAAGCACAGAATAATAATTCACAATATATTCCTTTACCTCAACAATAAAAACAATCCTGCTATTGATCCACGTTGAGGTGAATGAGCAGAGAAAAAGCGCATTTCGATGCGCTTTTTTTATGGCCTAGCTTAGGGCTTATCTGATGACTAGATAACTATAGATTATTTAGGCAATAAAAAAGCCCGCTTTAATGCTGCGGGCTTTTTCGTATTTGGCTCTCCAACCTGGGCTCGAACCAGGGACCTGCGGATTAACAGTCCGTCGCTCTACCGACTGAGCTATTGGAGAATCTGCATGCGATTATAAGCAGATTTTACAGGGGGTCAAGCTAAAAGTGTCATGATTCCTTAATTTTTATGCCGTATGCTTTTTATTTAAACAACTCAATTAAAAATCCTAAAAAAACTTGCACAGCCAAAACTGGCTTGTTAGATTAAATACATAACAGAGCGTTTGAATGTAAGTTCAAACAGTGTGGATTTAAACCAACTTGCCAGCACTAAAATGGCTAAACAGGAGAAAGCGAATGCATACGCTGACGATTGCCGAAATTTTTTCAAATTTATCTTTTTATCAAGATAATTACCTTTCTATTATTCAAGACCCGCAGTGCTATCAGACCGCTGTTGAGGATGCTTATATCCAGGTCTGGCCTGTCGGAACTCAAGTCTTATATCTGGGTGACTTGTTGCAGCTTTGGTTTAGCGATAAATGGTTGATTAATTCACCTTGTCAATTGCTGCTGGATAGTTATTCGAATGGTCGCAAGCAGCCTTTGCAACGTGATCGTGATCTGTATTTGTATCAGCTGAATGGTAGCGCTTTATCTGGACGTAACAATTCTAAAGTATGGTCGGTGTCGGAACAGAAGAAACTCTCTATATCACTCGATAGCGTATTTAAGTATTTATGTATTTATAAAGGCACTTCACGTCCAGAAGTGGCTTTATCTGCTCTAACAAAATCATTTAAATCGGCCGTTTAATCATGTACTCGCACAAGAGCTTAGCAAATGACTTAAGCTCTAAGTGCGGCATATTGCCTATTAACGAATAATCATACACGTTGCAGTGACGAGGGCTTAAAGTTTAACTTCTTTATCTACAATTTTACCTTCAGTAATCTCCATGTTTTATGGATATTGATGACGGTTCCTGTGGCAGCCAGTTGTTGATCTTGAGGAATAGGGCAGCACATTTTTATATTTAAATTGATGATGCCATAATCTGCACCTGCTTCCAGCATACTGTGGGCGGCATAGCCTGTGTGACGGAATTCAAAATGGTGGCAGTAAAACCAACATGTATGCCACTTAGGGGGTAAATGACGAGGGTCTACCTTTACTTTAAAGTGAATACTTTTACTTTGTTGACCTGATAGAGTTGCATCGGCATGGTTTTACTGATACTTCCAGCTGGAATTTTTCCTGTACACATGACCTGTAATCGTTGTAGTTCTATCTTTCCCTAATTTTCATCTTCCTTTCCTGATTGAATATGGTCTTATTTATTGCAGATTAAAATACCAATCTATTGAAGTTCAAATACTGAGTAGTCTAATTTTTACATGATAAATAAAGATAATTTTTTTATTTTTATGCATTCAATCAGAAAAATAAAAAAGTGTGCTAACGTGATTTTTATTCAGTTGTAGCCAAATAAGGATTGTTGTGTGCTGCTGATTAAAATAGGAATCGCAATGTTGGCCTTTGCTGCCAATTCTGTCCTGTGTCGTCTGGCACTTGCAGGCCAGCAAATTGATTCGATGAGTTTCAGTTTGATTCGTGTCTGTAGTGGCGTCGTCGTTTTATTGGTGCTTTACCTATTTTCTGCACAAAAAACCAAAATTGAATGGAGTGTTAAAAACGGATTTTTTCTGGCGCTGTATATAGTCGCTTTCTCATTGGCCTATTTGCATCTTGATGCAGGTGTCGGGGCATTGCTGTTATTTGGCACGGTACAGCTCAGTATGGTCGGTTATGGTCTATGTCATGGTGAAAAAATCAATCTGCGCCGAGGTGCCGGATTGTGTATTGCTATTATTGGCATTTTCATTCTCTTACTGCCAGGCGCAGCTGCACCAAATTTAGTTTATGCGGCCATTATGGTGCTTTCAGGAATAGGCTGGGCGATGTACAGCATTGCAGGTAAGAAGATGCAAAACCCCGTTGGCAAGTACCTTGGCCAATTTTGTTATGGCGATTCCTTTTGTACTGCTGGCTTATGCTGTGTTTTACACAAAAAGTTTTGCATTGCCTCAAGGTATGCTTTTGGCGGTGCTGTCAGGCGGTTTGGCCTCAAGCGGTGCCTATGTGCTGTGGTATGTCATTGTGAAACAGATTGACCGTGTGACGGCCAGCAGTGTGCAGCTCTCTGTGCCGTGTTTGGCGATAATGGGTGGCGCGCTGTTTATTGGTGAGACTTTAAGTTGGCGGATGATCATGTCTGCCGTCATTGTTTTAGCAGGAATTGCCTTGGTGATTAGAACTACGCCTGATCAGACGCATGCGCCAAGCACATTGAAATAATTAAAATATGTTTAAAGCAGAATTAATCTGGATATTTTTTAAGTTTAAAAAGATAAATCCTGAAATAGAAAAAAACCCGCGAAATTCGCGGGTTTTTAAATCTGGCTTTATAAAAGCAGATTATTTTTCAGCAGCAATTGAAGCAATCGCAGCGTCAACGCCTTCGATTGAATCAGCCGCTTTCTTGATACGTGCAAGCGCATCTACAAGAACTTCGTCAGCAGTTGCATATGAAATACGCATGTAACCGCCTAGACCGAATGCATCACCAGGAACAACGGCAACACCAGTTTCTTCCAGTAACCATGCAGAAAATTCTGTGCAAGATTTTAAGCCTTTGGCACGAATTAACGGACGGATGTTGGCATAGGCATAGAATGCACCGTCAGCAGGCAGACAAGTAATACCGTTGATATCGTTCAAGCCTTTTACAACTAAGTCATGACGGCGTTTGAAAGCTTCAACCATTGGCTCAAGAACATCTTGAGGACCGTTCAATGCAGCTTCAGCAGCAACTTGTGAAATAGAAGTCGGGTTAGAAGTGGATTGAGACTGGATTTTTTTCATCGCACCAATCAGTTTAGCAGGGCCCGCTGCGTAGCCGATACGCCAGCCAGTCATTGCATAAGCTTTAGATACACCGTTAAGTACAATTACGCGGTCGTAAAGGTCTGGAGCAACTGTGGCGATGTTGTAGAATTCGTCGTCCCAACGGATTGGTTCGTACATGTCATCAGAAGCCACGAGAACTTCTGGGTATTTACGAAGAACTTCAGCCAAAGCTTCAAGTTCAGCTTTGGTGTAGATCATACCAGTCGGGTTAGATGGGCTGTTCAATACCACTAAACGGGTTTTGTCAGTAATAGCAGCTTCTAATTGAGCAGGTGTGATTTTGAAACGTTGTTCTTCACCACATTTCACTACAACAGGCACGCCTTCAGCAATGAGTACCATGTCTGGATAGCTTACCCAGTATGGCGCAGGGATGATTACTTCATCACCTTTATTTAACAAAGCAAGTGCCAAGTTAAAGAATGACTGTTTACCACCGCAAGAAACCAGAATCTGGTTTGCTGCATAGTCAAGATTATTATCACGTTTTAATTTCGCAATAATTGCTTTTTTAAGACCTGGAGTACCGTCAACAGCGGTGTATTTGGTAAAACCGTTGTTAATAGCTGCAATTGCTGCATCTTTGATGTGTTGTGGGGTGTCAAAATCTGGTTCACCTGCACCCAAACCAATTACGTTTTTACCAGCAGCTTTAAGTTCGGCAGCTTTGTTGGTAACAGCAAGTGTAGGGGACGGTTTGATGGCATTTACACGATCAGAGAGACGTACGTCCACGGCAGTATTCCTTCTTATAGGGATTAAAAAATAAAAAAGCACACTATCTTATCTTAAATTGCGCCAAAAAGGGGAGGTCGAATATAGCAATATTGGAAAAAAGTATTTAATCCGGTTGAATCATCTGAGCATTAACAATTAATAATTAAATATTTAGTCTGAATAAAAGGGCTGAGAATGACTAAAAAATGGCGGTAAAAGTGATAATTAAATGTGAATGACGAAGTGAAAAAGAACACTACAATTAGATGAGCTTCGATTTAATTGTAGTGTATGACTTTACCAAGTTTTCAACAAGGCATAAAAACTAGACATCAATAGGCATAATTCAGGTCTGTATAATCATTTAAGGATTTTTGCAGATGGGTATTAATGAACTCATGTACATCAGCAGTGGTCATTGGTTGCCCCTGTTTGGTAATGACATGTTCAATCGGTTGTTGACCTTGAGCAGTAATTGTATAAACAAAATTACGCGTCACTTTATAACCTGCTTCTTCTTTAAGAATGCAAGTCACATAGCGGTACTGATGCTCGAAATTCAAATCGGTATGTGAAAACACAAACTGATCAAACAGTTTCATTTTTTGACCGTTAGTCAAAGCTTTGAGTTCATCCACAATGCTGGCACTAAATTTCATGCCGTAACGTTCAGAGATAGGCTTGTGATCAATCAGTAGTGAAACTGTATCATCATCATTTTGGGTTATGGTGACATTGCTAAAATCGGACATGAAAAATCCCTGTGTTAAATTGAACTGTGCTGCAGTATGTGGAAAATAAAGTGAAAATCAATTGAGTGTGGTACAGATTTTTAGCAAAACGTTCAAATAAAGACCACTTTAAATAAAAATGGCTACAAAAACAGTAGCCATTTAAATTAATTTGAAATGAACTTATTGATTAAAGCGGGACAGGTCTTCTTCAGGACGGGCAGTCAATACTTCAACACCGGTTTTTGTCACTAAAAGGGTGTGTTCATATTGTGCGGACAAGCTATGATCTTTGGTCACCACCGTCCATTTGTCACCTAAGATTTTGGTTTTCCAGTCGCCAGCGTTTACCATCGGTTCAATGGTAAAGGTCATGCCTTCTTCAAGCACCATACCGGTATTGGGTTGACCATAATGCAAAACTTGCGGTTCGTCGTGGAATACGGTGCCAATACCATGACCACAATATTCACGTACGACGCCAAAGCGTTCTGATTCAACATATTTCTGGATGGCATTGCCAATATCACCAATGGTAGAACCTGGTTTTACCGTCGCAATACCGAGGTACATGGCTTCTTGAGCCACTTTGCATAAACGATCGGCAAGAATTGAAGTTTCACTGCCGACGATATACATCATATTGGTGTCGCCGTGATAGCCGTCTTTAATGACAGTGACATCAATATTCAGAATATCGCCTTTTTTCAGGATTTTGCTTGCAGATGGAATGCCGTGACACACTACGTGGTTGACGGAAGTACAAATGACATGCTGGAATGCCGGGCGGCCGGGTGCTGCACCATAACCAAGACAGGCAGGAATGGCATCCTGTTTATTGACGATATAATCGTGGCAGATGGTATCCAGTTCGAGTGTAGAAACACCCGGTTTGATATGCGGTTTGATCATATCCAAAACTTCAGCCGCCAATCGACCCGCCACACGCATTTTTTCAATTTCTTCAGGGGTTTTAATGAGTCGACGGGGAGCTTCGTAAGTACTGTTCATGATCTTTAAAAACTTTTGGAAATTTGTGTGTGACTATGGTATAAATAGCCGCCCATTTTATCAAATGCTTTTTCGTGAATAAATTTCACGGGCTTTGTGCGATGGGGCAATAAAATCCGCACATATATCGACACATTTCTCTGGGTGCCCTTAAGGGTGGAGAATGCGGATATATGGAGGCCTAACCCAAACTTTAAGGTAAAGAAAATGGCAGATTACAACGTAAGCATGCGCGACCTTCTTCAAGCAGGCGCTCACTTCGGTCACCAAACTCGTTTCTGGAACCCAAAGATGCGCGAATACATCTTTGGTGCGCGTAACAAAATTCACATCATCAACCTTGAGCACACTGTTCCTGCGTTAAATGATGCTTTGAACTTTGTTAACAATCTTGCAAGCAAAAAGAACAAAGTATTGTTTGTTGGTACTAAACGTGCTGCTTCTAACATCATTCGTGAACAAGCTCAACGCGCTGGTCAACCATACGTAGACCACCGCTGGTTAGGTGGTATGTTGACGAACTGGAAAACACTTCGCCAATCTATCAACCGTTTAAAAGATCTTCAAACTCAATCTACTGACGGTACTTTTGCTAAACTTACTAAACGTGAAGCTTTAGAACGTACTCGTGAAATGGAAAAACTTGAACGTGCTTTAGGCGGCGTTAAAAACATGGGTGGTTTACCTGACGCATTATTCGTAATTGACGTTGACCACGAATCAATCGCGATTAAAGAAGCTAAAAACTTGGGTATTCCTGTAATCGGTATCGTTGATACAAACTCTAACCCAGACAACGTAGATTACGTTATTCCTGGTAACGACGATGCGATCCGTGCGGTTACACTTTACGCTTCTGCTATGGCTGATGCTATCCTTGCTGGTAAAGAGTACGCTCAATCACAAGCAAATGCTCAAGCTAAAGGCGAAGAAGCTGCTAAAGAAGCTCCAGAGGCTTAATGCGTTTTGACGCAGAATTGTCATTTTTGCGACATGTAACCGTGGCAAATTAAGCGTCAAGAAAGCGAAACGGTCCAGAGAACACTTTGGGCCGTTTTTGTTGAACAGATTCATTTTTCTACCGTATTTAGGAGAATAACATGACTGCAGTTACTGCGAGCATGGTAAAAGAATTGCGTGACCGTACTGGTTTAGCAATGATGGAATGTAAAAAAGCATTAACAGAAGCGAACGGTGACATCGAATTAGCGATTGATAACCTTCGTAAATCTGGTCAAGCAAAAGCAGCTAAAAAAGCTGGCAACATTGCTGCTGATGGTGCAATCACTATCGTTCAAGAAGGCAATAAAGCTATTCTTGTAGAAGTAAACTGCCAAACTGACTTCGTTGCTAAAGACGAAAACTTTGCTGGTTTCTCGACTAAAGTTGCTGCTGCTGCGCTTGCTGCAAATGAAACTGATGCTGCTAAAATTGCTGAATTGAAACTTGAAGATGGTTCAACTGTTGAAGAAGCGCGTATTGCTCTTGTTCAAAAAATCGGTGAAAACATCCAAGTACGTCGTGCGAAAATTGTTGAAGGCGAAAACCTTGCAGTTTACAAACACGGTTTAAAAATTGGTGTTGTTGTATCTTATAACGGTGATGCTGCTACTGGTAAAGGTATTGCGATGCACGTTGCTGCGTTCAACCCAGTTGCTGTAACTGCGGAAGGCGTATCTGCTGATCTTATCGCTAAAGAAAAAGAAATTGCTGAAGCGAAAGCATTGGAATCAGGTAAACCTGCAAACATCGTTGAAAAAATGGTAACTGGTTCAGTTGAAAAATACTTGAACGAAGTTGTTCTTGAGCGTCAAATGTACGTAATCGACAACGACAAGAAAGTTGCTGATGTTCTTAAATCAACTGCTACTACAGTTGCTCAATTCGTTCGCTTTGAAGTGGGTGAAGGTATTGAGAAAAAAGCTGAACTTTCTTTCGCTGAAGAAGTTGCTGCTGCTCAAGCTGCTGCAAAATAATCTCTGATTATTTGCAAAAAAAAGCCCCGTTTGGGGCTTTTTTTATGCAGAGTTTAGAATTATGAGAGAGCAATAAAGATGGTGAACAAAGCCTAGATGGGCATCGATGCCATTATTCTTGTTTTAGTTGCTGTCTATTTTGGTATTGATTTACAACAACGGCAAAATCCTTTAAATCAATTGCTCCGCAATTCAAAAGCACATACTGAAATTTTATCGAAATCACAATTTCAGAAAGCCTCTCTAGATTCGAAAGCATCAAATTTTCAAATTCCAAATGATGATGCAAAAATTCAACAGGTCTTTCAAACACAAAAAAACAATATACAGCTCCAGTCAAGCGGAACAGTCAAAGTGGTTTTAGGGGATGATAACAACGGCTCACGTCAGCAAAAGTTTATTCTACAATTGCAGAATGGCCTAACCGTGTTAGTGGCTCATAATATTGATTTAAATCCCCGCATTGATGGATTGCAAAAGGGAGATACGGTCGGGTTCTATGAAGAATAGGAGTACTCTGAAAAAGGTGGGTTAATTTACTGGATTACTCACGCTCCACAATAATGATATGCGGAAGGATGGTTGAAATAAAAAGGGAGAACCTATCAATAAAGGTCCTTTAGAAGGCTAAAACGATAAGTGCTTTTAAATTGCGTTGTTTTGCGATTTTTGGCGGGTTTAAAATTTTGGTGGTAGTTCGATTATGTAGGCATTCATGCATCATATGCGGCCAATCAGGAGGAATTCGAGATATTTAAACAAGGAAGACTTTTTTCTCTCGACTTTATGGCTATAAAATTGCCCGATTCAGGCTAAAATGAAAAGCTCAATATAAAATCCTGTTCCTATAGGCAAAATAAAAATCAGCCACGCCATGATTAGAATGAGAGCAGCCATTGCGACAGCAAGGACTAAGTTTATTCGTGTAAAAAGACCAAGCTTAAGATCAAAATTAAGGCGGTGATTAACGCACTGAAATGAGCAAGAGCAATGATCGAAAATAAAATAGCGAGCACATAAGCTCAGTGAAGGACTTTGTTAATTTTGTTCTGATGGTTTTCTCTATATTCATTCAACCATTCTGTTATAGCTTTCCTCGTTTACTCCGGCTTTTTGTTGATGAACATCCATCAATCCATGCTTTATTCTTGTAAAGATAAAATATAAACCAGACAGCAGTCCTCACATGAGCGGCTTAGTAATATTTGTTTGTAAAGGATGGGTGATGTTGGGGTGTTGTGAACAAGATTGAGGAGATGGGTACTTTTGGTCAGGCATTAAAAAAGCCACAAGAAGTGGCTTTTGTGTCAAATGTATCAGGAGTCTGGCAAGCTCTTATGAATTTGGACCATCCACACGTTCGATGTTTACTTTTGCACTACCTGCATTAGTAATACCAAGTTGTTTTGCAGCACCATAAGATAAGTCTAGAACACGGTTACCATGGAATGGACCACGGTCGTTCACTTTTACCACTACGCTCTTACCATTGTTTTTATTGGTTACGCGAATATAGCAGTTCAATGGCAGGCTACGGTGAGCTGCAGTTAAACCATTCATATCGAAAGTTTCACCACTTGCAGTTTTACGGCCATGGAACTGACGACCGTACCAAGAAGCTGCACCAGTTTGGCTAAATTTACGTACTGTATTCGATGCAACAGTATTTAGCTTTTCAATCACTGAAGGCTCGTCTGTAGGGATTTCAATTTTTGCTGCAATCGTTTGGCGACGAATTTTATCACCAGAACGTTCAGCGATTGAAAGACTATTTAAATTTGAAAAGTGAGAATTAAAATTTTGAGCATCTTTATTTAATACACGCGTGGCCAAGCGGGAGTTGTCACTATCGGTATTAAATGATGACTGCACCAATTCTGCTTGAGACTGACTCAGGGCAAAGGTGGTGGTTAAGGCTAAAATATACTTTATCGAGGAATGCATTATTAAACTCCTAAAGACTGCTCTTTTATCTCAATTAAGCGATTGAAATAAAAGCGATCAAGTCTGTTAATTCTCTTTTGCAACTACATTTGACGAGATGGATAATATTCATGCCAAGCTAAAGCTGTCTACTTTTTAATTAAAATAATTACAAAAAGTACAGAAAATCATCATTTTTAGATTAAAATTTAATCAATATTGTAACATAATATTTAAAACGTCCATTTTATAAACAATTTAGTAAAAATAAATCTTGACTTTAGTATTATTTGGTAAAAACCAGTCTTAACGGCTGACGATTTCGTTACCTAATTGCCATACCGCTGTAGCATACATGCGACTCTTGTTGTAGGTCGTAATGACCTGAAAATTTGGATAGGTAATATAATAAATCGGGCCATAACTATCTTGAAGTTGAATAATATTTACCATATCCAGATCATCAATTTGTACAATCGGATTGATCGGTGTGATGCCTTGATTTTTTAAAGCGCCATATGGTGTTGGCTGTTCCAAATCTTTTGCAATAACTGAGTCTGGATTATTCCCTGTATAGCGGGCGGCAAAGCCGATGGGTTGATTGCGTTGCCATCCATATTGTGCCAAGTAGTTGGCAATAGAACCAATAGCATCTACGGCAGAATTTCTTAAGTCAATATGTCCATTGCCATCATAGTCCACGCCCATTTTGCTAATGTTGCTCGGCATGAATTGAGGATAACCAATCGCTCCAGCATAAGAGCCAACGACTGAGCTGGCAGGTACTCCATCTTTATAGGTCCATGCAATCAGTGCAGCAAGCTCATCCTGGAAATACTGGGCACGTCGCTCATAGCCGAAGCCTAAGGTTGCTAGGGCATCACGGGTAATGAAATTACCTTTATTGGCACCAAAACCGGTTTCTACCCCTAAAATCCCTAAAATGATCGATTGCGGTACACCAAACTGCTGTTCAGCGCGGTTTAAAGTATCGGCATACTGAGCTTTGAAACGTACCCCACGCTGAATGGTGCTTTCCGCCATAAAATTGGTTTTATATTCATACCAGGGTTTACTTTCACCAGGGCGGTTCATGATATTGATGATATTAGGCAGGTTTTTTGAGCCATTCATGGCCCAATCGACCTGTTCTGCACTCAAGCTATAAGTTTGCATGGTTTGTTGTCTAAAGCTGTTATATGCGGGGTGATTATAAAAATCGTTGGCTTGACAGAAGCTGGTGATGGAAAGTGCACCGAGAAGTAAAGGAAGACGTTTAATGCTGTTATAAAAGTTGATACTTAACATATTACTCAAAGTTCCAAAAACATAATCAGTGTGTGTAAATTGACATCACGACGCTAAAAGACGGTATTACAAATATAGTGACCAAAAATCCATTTCATGAAAGATAACGGAATTTTTCAAGTGGTTAAGATAGCATTGACCAAGGCTGTATCCACAAGTTCATATACAAAAAAAGACAAAGAACGTTATTTGTTGCATAAATCCATGTATTTGATGCCAGTTCTTTGAACTGTACTGTGTATACTCAGCAGAAGAACTGCAAATTAAAGTTCAGTCTGCTTGAGCTGATCCAGTTCGGTTCTTTATATTGTTTGCAATGATACGTTTTATATAAGCCCAGAATATGAAATTTAGTAGTGATTTTGCATTATCAGGAAGTGTTTGTCTGAAAAAACATCAGAACATTGTATCTGGTTGGATGGATGCTTAATTGTAATAAATCATCTAATATTTACCAGTCAGCTAAAAATATGTTCTGTTATGGCTTCTTTGTATCAGATTGCTAAAAAAGTCTATTTGAAAACAAAATTTAGAAGAATTCCTGCTTTTTTATCTCTTATTCAAGCATGCAAGAATCTGCTTGCTAGACAACCATCTTACAAGTTCATAAATTGAAATTTTTCTTGATGATTGTTGCTATAAAAAACATGAAAGAGATAAAAATTTAAGCCCTAAAATAGTATAAAAAGTGAATTAATCACGATTTAATTTTGCTCAACACTTTATATTGAAATTATTTGTATAAATGATTGAGGCAGAGATCATAAAGTCTTTTCTGAAATTTATATAATACCCAGTACATCTATAAATTTGATCAAGACAAATACCCACAAAGACAGTAGTGCTGCACTTATGGTTTGGGAATAAAATTTTGCAATAAAAAACCTGGCGATTGCCAGGTTTTAGATCATGTTAAATGTGCTCAAGAATGAAATAAGGTATCGTGATATTCAGCCAGTACCAATAACTCACCTTTAGTTAGATGCGGAATGATTTTTTCCACAGCAATATGTACGGCTTTAATCACTGCAGCAGAACCCAGATCGGCAGCTTTACGCTTGATCATGCCCAAATCTAGGGTTTTATTAAAGTCATTCATGAAATGACGCACGGTCGCTTCAGCAAACTGCTTATAAAGTTCAGTTAAGACTGCTTTATTTACCTCATTGCCTGCTTTAATTTCCGCATAACTATTTTTAAGATTGGTCACCAGACTGGCATCTAATGGTTCACCTACACGGAAATTGCCAGCTGCATCTTTAAACAGGCTTTTTTGTGAAAACTCAATGGATTGTTTTACTACATCATTGGAGGATTTACTCAACAACTGTTTCAATAAAACTGCAACGGTTGATTTGACATAACCGGCCAGTTTTTCAGCGGTATCACGTTTATCACTGGCTGGGAAACGACGCACAAGCTCAGTCAAAATAGCATCAATGATTTCATCATTGATCAGCAATGCAGTCTTGTCGCGTAAAGGGTATAGCGGTTCGCTGGAATTTTTCTTTTCCTGACCTGTTTGAATACTTGTTAATAATTCTGCAGAAGGAATAAAACCAAAAAATGGCATGTTAAACAACCTCAATATTCTTCATTTTATTGTCGCGCCAAACGAATGGGGCGAGGCATCCATGTCGCATCGGATACACGGCAAGGGTTGATGTCTAATCCGCCACGACGTGTATAAGTTGCATATACCATCAGTTTTTCCGGCGCAAGGTTTTGCCAGATGTCGGCAAACATCTGTTCCACGCATTGTTCGTGGAAACCGTTATGCTGACGGTAGGAAATAATATAAGCTAAAATACTGCGATAACAAGGTTTTTTACCCTGATAACGTATAAAAACTGTGCCCCAGTCTGGCTGGCCGGTGACTGGACAGTTACTGCGGAGTAAATGTGAATAAAGTTGTACTTCAACTTGTTCACTATTTTCTGTGTCTAATGTTAATAAACTCGCATCTGGATGGTTTTCCAGGCGTTCAGGGCTTAAATCATCAATACAGATTCCTTCAGGTTTGGAAATATCCAGATCATCTACCTGAAATAAAGTCAGCGTGACCGGTGCACCTGCCGCAGCAGATAAATCTTTTTCGACCGTTGCAATAAATGCTTCTTTTGAATCGAATTGGGTAAAGTTCATACTATTAAAGTAGAGCTTGAGAGATTTTGATTCGATCAGGTTGGGTGAGGATGCCGGCAGAGTGATACGACCAATCGCCACCTGAGGAATGCCAGCCGCATTTAACCAGGAAATTTCAAAAACATGCCACCAGTCTTTGCCGTGTTGAATGCCTTCAACATGGGCGTATTTTTCACGCGCAGTGGCACGTGAAATTGGAAACAGAATATCGGGTTGATATTCTGTTGGATAATTGGTGTCTTTACCTAATAGAGAATGTTCTACACTCATTATTCACGCATTCCTGAACCACGAGAAAGTAAATAGTAAGCTATACCGTAAAGTACGGCACAACATAAGGTAATTACAGTCAATGAAATGGAAACATTGACATCACTATGACCTAAAATGCCGAAACGGAAGGCATTCACCATATATACAATCGGGTTAATTAAAGAGAGATTTTGCCAAAATGGACTTAAAGCACTAATGGCATAGAATACACCACCTAAATAGGTCAGTGGAGTCAGTACAAAAGTGGGGATAATCGAAATATCATCAAATGATTTTGCATAAACAGCATTAATAAAACCGCCTAATGAAAATAAGAATGACGTAATCAGCACGGTATATATAGTGACGAACCAGTTGGTAATATATAAGTCAGTAAAGAACAGGCTCATTGCAGTGACAATTATACCAACCAAGGCACCACGGCAAACACCACCAATTACATAGCCCCACAAAATCATGTGCAGCGGTACAGGACTCATAATTAGTTCTTCAATGCTTTTCTGGAATTTGGCACTAAAGAAACTGGAGGAGACATTGGCATAACTGTTAGTGATCACCGCCATCATAATCAAGCCGGGTACAATAAACTGCATGTAGCTAAAGCCACCCATTGTGCCAATCCGTGAACCGACCAAATTGCCAAAAATCACGAAATACAAACTCATGGTAATGGCAGGTGGCAATAAGGTTTGTGGCCAGATGCGCATGAAGCGACGCACTTCTTTATGTACCAGGGTATAGAGCGCAACACTGAGTTGATTGAAGTTCATTGCGCGGCTCCTTCAAGATTTTTTTCCACCATTTTTACAAAGATTTCTTCCAGACGGTTCGACTTGTTACGCATACTGCGTACTTGAATGCCTTGTGCTTCCAGCAGTTGGAACAGTTCATTCAAGGTATGTGCCTTGTCCATGGTGACTTCTAAGGTCACTGGATCAATTAAATTAAAACGCACGCCAATAATATCCAGATGGATGGGTTGAATCGGTTCGACCAGGTCAAAAATAAAGGATTCTTCACTCAGCTGGTTTAAGAAAGATTTCATGCTAGTATCTTCCTTAATCACACCACGGTCGATAATGGCAATGCGACGGCATAGCATTTCAGCTTCTTCTAGATAATGCGTAGTCAGAATAATTGATGTACCTTTTTCGTTCATTTCAGTGAGGAAGTCCCACATGGAACGACGTAATTCAATATCCACACCGGCAGTCGGTTCATCTAAAATGAGCAGCCGGGGTTGATGCATCATGGCACGGGCGATCATCAAACGGCGTTTCATTCCGCCAGAAAGCATGCGTGCCTGTATGCCACGTTTTTCCCATAGGCCTAATTTTTCCAAATATTCTTCAGCCCGGCTTTCTGCAATTTTTTTAGGAATACCGTAATAGCCGGCTTGAGTCACCAAAATATCAAAGGTTTTTTCAAACTGACCAAAGTTGAATTCTTGAGGTACGACACCCAGGCATTGTTTGGCTTCTGAAGGGTGGGTATCCAGATTATGGCCAAAAATTTCCACTGTACCGGAGGTTTTTTTGGTCAGTGAGCTAATGATGCTAATGGTGGTTGATTTACCCGCACCATTTGGACCAAGGAGGGCATAAAACTCACCTTCAGGTACCGTTAGGTTGATTCCTTTTAGTGCTTGAAAACCGTTACGATAGGTTTTGGATACGTCCCTCAAGGTCAATGCATCAGTCATGAAATTCTCACCTGGTGAATAGTAGGAGTATTGTGAGTGATCTTGCTGAATAAACCAAGTAAATAAGCAGGAATTGTCTGTTGCAATAATGGAACATTGCTCAAAGTATAAGCACAAAAAGTGATGACTTATATATAGTTGCTTTACCTTACCGTTTTTTTTGTTATGATGTGCATCGCGCGCTCATAGCTCAACTGGATAGAGTACAGGTCTCCGAAGCCTGTGGCGTGGGTTCGAGTCCCGCTGAGCGCACCAAATCAATAGCTAAACATACAAAAATATATTCTGAAAGCCTTTAAATATAAGGCTTTATAATAAAAATATAGCAGAATATAACAAAATAAATAAGGATATAGTTGCAAGTTATAAGGATATATATGAGGATATATTCGATTCTATCCACTTTTGTATCCTTATTCTGACTATGGCCAAGCACATAACACCGCTCTCAGATTCCAAATGCACAAGCGCCAAGCCACAAGATAAAGACTATTCTTTATACGATGGACAGGGCTTAATTCTATTTGTCAGAAAAAGTGGCACTAAGGTATGGCGATATAAATATAAAAAAGCCAATGGTAAAGATGGATTGATGACATTGGGCAACTTTCCAGCACTAAGCCTAAAGTCAGCAAGGGATAAACGCCGCGAATATGAAAAGTTATTGGCACAGGGTACAGATCCAATCGAATATGAAGAAATCCAAAAGTATAAAAAGGACAACTCATTTAGTTTTGAAGCCATAGCCCGGGACTGGCACAAGGAATACAGCAATACAGGCAGATGGATACCCGATACTGAACCGTACCGGGTTTGTCGGAGACCAAACTTTCTGAGAGAATGTCCCGATGA
>JAEAMG010001386.1_pt1 | contig 19035 bp, 10 predicted proteins | sample 8958741 | NCBI WGS metagenome assembly JAEAMG01 (sample SAMN16933256, study PRJNA681125) | bioreactor sludge metagenome | isolation source: anaerobic bioreactor treating anionic surfactant - SDBS | place: India: Bengaluru | collected 2019-02-28 | reverse complement strand
CGAGCGCGGAGAGGTCGGCCACGTCGTTCTCCCCCAGGTCGAGCTCCTCCAGGGAAGAGAGGCCGGAGAGGGGGGAGAGGTCGGCGATCCGGTTGGTCCGGAGGTCGAGGAGGCGCAGGCGGCTCAGACCGGAGAGCGGCGCGACCGAGGAGACGAGGTTGTCCGCCAGGTCCAGCTCCTCGAGCGAAAGGCAACGGCCGAGGAGATCGCCGTCGGAAGGGCCGCCCGCCGCGGAGGGGATCGCGATCCGGTTGTGGCCGAGGTCGAGCCGCCGCAGGCGGAGACCGACCAGGGATTCGCAGCCGACGGACTTAAGGGAGGAGAGGTGATTCTTGCTCAGGTCGAGGTCGCGAAGCTTGCGCAGGGTCCGCAAGGGCGAGACGTCCTGAAGGCGGTTGTGCGCAAGGTTGAGGACAACGAGCTGGCGAAGATACTCAATCCCTTCCAGTCGGGCGATCTTCCGCCCCGAGGCATCGAGCCGGCTGATCTGGAGGAGCTCGGTCCGGGAGATCGGCCGCTGGGGGATGCCGAGCTTCGCGCGGACGGCCGCCTCGAGACCGGCGTCCGCGAATTCCACCCGCTGCCAGGATGAGGCCGCGAGGAGAAGCGCCGCGAGAGCGGAGGCGGAAGCCAGAGGCGCCCCGATCGCGCGCGGAAGTTTCTTCCTTCTCTTCACGGAGCGCCCGCCCCGGGAAGGGGCCGGCGGGGCGCCGTCATACCGGGAGGGCGAGCTGGGGAGCGAGGAGGGAGACCTTGCGCACGCCCTTGAGCGCCTTCACCTCTCCGAGCAGGCCCCGCACCCCCGCCTCGGTCAGTCCGGGGAGCCGTAGCTCGAAGATCACCTCCCACCCCTCCGCCTCGATCTCGTGCGAGCGCACCCGCGCCTCGGCCGCGTGCCGGTCGATCGCGCCCGCCAGGGGCGCTCCTTCATACGGTCCCTCCCCCGCCACCACGAGCACGAAGTCCGCGCTCCGCGTCCGCCCGTAACGGATGGCGTGGAGCGCGAAGAGGAGGAGCGTGATGAAGAGCGTCGAGATGATCACCACGATCCAGTTGTAGGTCCCGCAGCCCAGCCCCACCGCGATCGTCCAGAAGAGGAAGACCATGTCCCGCGTGTCCTTGATCGGCGTCCGGAAGCGGATGATCGAGAGCGACCCGATCAGGCCGAGGGAGAGAACGAGGTCCCCCCGGATGAAGAGCATCACCACGGCCACGATCGGCGCGAGCAGCACCAGCGTGGCCATGAAGGTCAGCTCCAGGTTCATCCCCCGGTGGGTCCACCGGTAGATCTGCGAGATGACCACGGCGATCGCCGCCGCGAGCCCCAGCGAGAAGAGGATGTTGAACAGGTCCCCCCCGGTCATGAACAGGTGGTCGGTCACGCTCTTGGTAAAATCCATTTTCGCCTTCTCCTTGCGGTCATTCGCTGATCGCGTTGGCGCTGGGGAACGGTCCGGTTCGATTCGCTGAATTAGCCACTAATCTCGTGAATCTTCACCGATGAGTCAAGGCTGAATTAACCGCTAATCCCGCGCTTGCGCGGGATTCGTGGTTTGATCGCCTGGCCAGGACAACTCGGATCGCGGCGAGACGCCGCTCCCACCAATCAGCGTAATCCGCGCCATCCGCGGCTTTCTTTTGCCAGGCTTAATCCGTTCGATCCGCGGTATCTTTTCGCCCAGCCCTTCATTCCTTCTCGAAGCGCGCGGCGAGTTCGAGGTCCCCCTCCGGGACCAGCGTGATCTCGGCCTCCTTAAGCTCCGTCCCCTCCCACCCCGCGAAGCGATAGCCCTTCTCCGGGATCGCCGCGATCCTCACCGGGACCCCCCGGAAGTAGACCCCGGTCCAATCCTGCGGCCGGCGGATCCCCGGCGTGGACTCCGCGACGGTAAGCCCGTTGATCCGGACGTGCCCCTCCCGCGGGTCCGCCCGGAGGTTGACCCGGACGCAGCCGCCGAGGCCGAAGTGCTCCACGAAGTGGCGCCGGACGTGCTCCGGCCTCTCCCGGGCGAAGCGGCGGAGTCCCTCGACGTTCCTCCGCCACTCCTCCACGGACCCGATCTCCCCCCAGCGGCGGATCTGCGCCGCCATCTCCGGGAGGAGCGCCTCCTCCAGCTCGTCGATCCGTTGGATCACGCGCTCCGGCAGAAACGAGCTGTTCAGCTCGTCGGCCAGGCGGTTGATGAAGGCGTTCCGGAACTCCCCGTTCGCGAGGAGCCTCCGGAAGAGAAGGTTCGGCCACTCCTCCTTGAGCCGGCAGTCCTTCTCCTGGAGGGCCCATTCCAGCGTGTTGGCCGAGGGACCGCGGAGCGTCCCGAACCTTTTCTCGAAGCTCTTGATCGCGTTGTTGTTGGAACTCCTGATCGAGGGCGACCGGAGCCCGAAGCCGTAATCGGTGGAGTTGAGCATCCAGCGCCAGCGCCCGTCCCGGCCGGGGCAAGGGTCGCTCCCGTCACCCGCCGGACGGATCCGCCAGAAGGTGATGTTGTTGTGGGGCCAGTCGGTGTTGTGGAAGTAGATGTTGGCCGCGTAATACTCGATGAAGCTCTCCGGGTCCATCATCCCGGCGAGGTGGCGGTAGCTCGCCGGGTCGGAGAGGTCGTGGGTCTTGGCGTAGTCGCGCAGGGCGAGATACTCCTCCCGGTCCCGGATTGTCCCGTGCTTGATCTCGGCGTCATTCTCCAGGATGGCCACCCGGTCGGGTGCGGCATCGTAATACGATGCGAGGTAGTTTTCGTCGTGGCGTTCGCGCAGGTTGTAGAGCCCCCAGTACATCCCGTTGAGATAGACGCGGACGGGACGGGAAGCCTGCGTTTCCAGGTCGAGGCTGTGCTCGACCAGACCCTGCATCAGGACGTCCCGGAACAGGGTCTCGCGGTCGTTCCCGGAGTTGCGCAGGACCAGGGTCTTGAACTCGGAGAGCGGCTCGCCGCTCCCCGCTTTCTTCAGGCCGGGGAAGAATGGGTACCGGAAGGCGTCGGACGGGCCGTAATCCGGCCGGGCGTAGAGGCGCAGCGACTTCTGCTTGTGGTCGCGGGACGAGCCGCCGTGGATACGGACGCCGCCGTCCGCGTTTAGGGCGCGGCGCCCGTCCGCCTCGAAGAACTCGACCGAGACCGGCCGCTCCCAGGCGCGTCCGGTCTTGGGCGCGTTGCGGCCATGGTAGATGCCGAATCTCCGGTCGAAGAGATCGGCCTTGTCCATCGCCAGTGAGAACGCGGGGAGCGCGGCGACGGCGGCGAAGCCCTCGCCGACGAAATAGGTGTGGGTGACGACCTCGCTCGCCTCCCCCCCCTCCCCCACCAATCGCGCCCGGACCACCCGCCCCGACGACGGGTCAGCGCCCGGCGCGATCCGCAGCGGCCCGTCATACCGCGCCGACCGCTCCGTCGGCTCCGAGCCGTCCAGCGTGTAGTGGATCGCCGCGCCGGGAGCGGACGAGACCAGCTCCAGCTCGAACGGCTCCCCGGAGAAGCCCCCCTCCCGGGAGAAGTTGGGCGGCGGAACCTTCCCCGGAACCCAGGGAAGCGCGAACGGCGTGCGATAGCTGATCGACCCCCAGTAGGGCCGGATCGGGCGGTAGGGGTCGCTCCCCGCCGCGGGGAGCGCGTTTTGGAGGAGGTTCACCTCTGCCTCCTCACCCGTCTCCGGGTCGTCCCGCAGCGCGCCCGACGCCATCAGCTCGCCCAAAACCGCGGTGTCGCCGATCCCGCAGTTGCGCGCGTTCAGACGCCGGAGGCTCTTGAGCTTCCTTAGGGCGGAGAGGTCGGCCCCCGCCGGGACGTCCCTCATGATCAGGGTTTTGAGCCCGGTGAGGCCCTTCAGCGGCTCGAGCGAAGCGATCCGCCGGTTCGAGCGGAGGTTCAGGTAGGAGAGCTTCCCGAGCCCCGCGAGCGCGGAGAGGTCGGCCACGTCGTTCTCCCCCAGGTCGAGCTCCTCCAGGGAGGAGAGGCCGGAGAGGGGTGAGAGGTCGGTCAGGCGGTTATCCCTGAGATCGAGGAAACGGAGGCGGGCGAGCGCGCCGAGCGGCCCGGCGCTTTCGACACCGCAGTTCCGGAGGTTCAGGCGCTCGAGACGGGAGAGGTTCTTGAGGGCGCCTATCTCCCCCCCCGCCGAGACGTTCCTCATGATCAGGGTCTGGAGTCCGGAGAGGTCCGCGAGCGAACGGAGCGATCGGATACGGGTGTTCGAGTGGAGGTTCAGGTAGCTGAGCTTCTTGAGCCCCGCGAGGGGGGCGAGGTCGGCGACGTCGTTCTCCCTCAGGTCGAGTTCCTCCAGGGAAGAGAATCCGGAAAGGGGGGAGAGGTCGGTCAGACGATTCCCCCGCAGGCCAAGCGAGCGCAGGGCGACGAGGCCGCCCAGCGCCTCGAGGTCCGACTCGTCGCTTATCCCGCAGTCGCGGAGGTCGAGGCGCCGGAGGCGGGCGAGACGGCCCAGGAAGCGGAGCCCGCCCGCCGCCGCCGGGACTTCGTCCAGGATCAGTGTCGTGAGTCCGGCAAGATGCTCGAGCGGCCGAAGGTTGCGGATGCGCCGGTTCGAGCCGAGGTTCAGGTAGGCGAGTCCCGAGAGGTTCGCGAGAGGCGAGAGGCGGGTGACATTGTTATCTTCCAGGTCGAGGAGGGCGAGCGCGGCCAGGCCGTTGAGGGGGGAGACATCGTTCACTCGGTTGTAGCCGAGGTCGAGGAGGCGAAGACGGGAGAGGCCGCGCAGGGGGCTTAAGTCCGCGATCCCGTTCCCCCTCGCTTCCAGCGCTTGGAGCCCCGGAAAACCGCCGAGCGCCGAGATGTCGGAGAGGCGGACGGGGCGCCCCCTCGCATCCGCCCCCGTGTTCCAATTCAAGCTGAGGTTCCGGAGCGGGAGGCCGGAGAGGGCCGTGAAGTTGACGGCGGCGAGCGACGTGAGCGAGTTCTGGGAGAGGTCAAGCTCCCGGAGGCGGCGGAGGGTTTTCAGCGGAGCGAGATCCTGGACCGTGTTCTCCGAGAGGTCGAGAAATACCAGCTGGCGGAGGTTCTCGATCCCCTCCAGGCGGGAGATCTGGCGCCCCGAGGCGTCGAGCCGGCTGATCTGGAGGAGGTCGGTCCGGGCGATCGGCCGCCGCGGAATGCCAAGTTTCTCGCGGACGGCCGCCTCGAGCCCCTTGTCCGCGAACTCGACGCCCTGCCACGCCGTCGCGATGAGGAGAAACGAGGAGAGGGCGGCGACGCTTCCCGCCAACGGAAGGATCTTCCGCCCGAATGTTTTTCCCCGTCTTCTCAAGGAGACCTCGCCCCACGCGCCAGAAGACAACGGAAACCGACGCAAGGCCGCTGTTGCGAAAAATATTTATAGATGATAAACGTCTGGTTTAGCTGTATCAAATATATTTCAGCTGCTATTAATAAACCGCCCAATATCCCCATCATCAGGTGCTCAATAATCCATCTATCTTAATGAAGGGTCGCGGCCGCTTAGCCTTGACTTTGATCTTTCTCCTCGCGCTCGCCCTGCGCCTCCTCGCCCTCCACCACTACCGGTTCATCGGAGCGGACGGGGGCGTGGACGGCGTGGCGATGGCGATCAGCGGGAAAAACCTCTTCTCGGGAGCGGGGTTTTCCTTCCAGGGAAAGCCGGAGACGATCCACGCTCCCCTCTTCCCAATCCTGATCGGAGCAGCCTGGAAGCTCCTCGGGAACCTCGAGCTCGCCGGTCAGGCCGTCTCCGTCATCGCCGGTGCCCTCCTCGTCCTCCCCGTCTTCCTCCTCGCCCGCGACCTCTACGGACGATGGACGGGCTTGATCGCGGCGGCCTTCGCCGCGGTCTTCCCCCCTTTCGTCTACGCTTCCACCGAGGTCCGCCTCGCTTCCCTCTATGCCCTCCTCTGCTGCTTCGCCGCCTGGCTCATGCGCCGGGGAGGGTTGAGGCCGGGATTCCTCGCCGGAGCCGGGACCGGAGCGGTGGTCGCGCTCTGCTACCTCGCCCGACCCGAGGCGGTTCTCTTCCTCCCTCTGGCCGCGGTCCTTCCCTTTCTCCGCGGCCGGAAGCGGAAAAGTCCGGGACCGCGGCCGGCAGCCCCTTCCACAAATCCCTCCGCCGCTAGCGAGGCCCGTGGGAGCGACATTCCTGTCGCGATCCAGGCCGACCCGGATCGGGGCAGGAATGCCCCACACCCGGCGGCGGTGGGGGAGCGTTCTCGGTCCGGCGCAGCGAGAATCTCGTACCTCGCCGGGATCGCGCTCGGTTTCGCCCTCCTCTCCTCTCCCTACTGGGTCTTCCTGAAGCGCCAGCTCGGCCGCTGGACACTGAACGGGCGCGGGCCCTTCACCTTCGTGGGCTACTTCCACGAAGACTGGGACAGGGCTTACTTCGACCTCTACACCTATCCGGACCAGGCGCGCCGGATGTGGGCGGAGGCGGGGGGGATGCCCGGCTTCCTCCAGGCCAACCTCGGCGCTTCCCTCCGGCGGCTCGCCGAAAACATCTTTTCTCTGGCGACGAACCTCGGCCACAGCTCGCAGGTGGCGAAACTCGGCCTCCCCCCCGTCGCCGTCAACGCCGCGGTCGCCGCGCTCGGCGCGCTCGCGCTCGGGGGGGTCGGCCTCCAGATCCTGCGCCGGAGATGGATCTTCCGCGACACCTTCCTCGCCCTCTTCAGCGCCACCGTTCTCCCCTACCTCCTCCTCACCTGGCAGGACCTGCGCTATTTCTATCCCTACTTCCCGATCCCCCTCATCCTCCTGGCGGAGGGATGCCGGAGGTGGGCGGACCGGGTCGCGGGTTCTCCGTCGCCGGCCCCGCCCGGACGCCGCGCTCTCGCCGCCATCCCCGCCGCCCTGCTCATCCTCGCCCTCCTGGGGGCAAGCCTAGTGATCATCCCGCGGAAAATCCGGACCGTCCCCTACGAGTACAAGATCCTCGGCCTCTGGATGCGGGACCATCTCCCGGGGATCGAGCGGGAGACGGTGATGAGCCGGAAGATGGGCGTCCCCTTCTACGCCGGATCGTCCCACGCCCTGATCCACCCCGGGAGCTATGTGGAGGTCGTCGGCTTCGCCCGGGAGGCCGGCGCCCGCTACCTCGTCGCCGACGACTGGACCACGCCCGCCTTCCGCCCCGCCCTTTCCTTCCTCCTCGACGAGACCGCGCCGACGCCTCCGGACCTGGAACGAGTCCACTTCCTCAGGCACGCGGGAAGACGGATCGTCCTCTACCGTTTCAAAACCGTTTCCGGGGGAATCCCCGGAAACGGTTTTGAAAAATAGCCGAACGATCGGGTATACTCGCGGCCATGGGCAATCGCCGCGGGATACTCTGGGACCGGCTCGACCACCCCGGCCTCTTCAACTGCCTCCGCCACCTCATCGACGGCGGGCAGGTCGCGCCCTTGCGCGCGGTACTGCGCCGCCATGGCGTCCGCTCGGTCCTGGACATCGGCTGCGGCACCGGGGACTTCTGCCCGGTCGCCGACGGCGACTACCTCGGGATCGACGGGAACCCCCGCTTCATCGCCTACGCCGCCCGCCGTTTCCCGGGGCCGGAAAGGCGCTTCGCGGTCATGGACATCCGCGCCATGGACTTCGGGGCGGAGCGCTTCGACGCGGCGATCATCGTCAACACCATCCACCACCTCGCCGACGCCGAAGCGGCGGCGGCGATCGCCGCTGCCGGACGCTTCGCCCGATCGGTCATCATCCACGACTGGCTTCCCCCGGAAGGGAACCCGCTCCGTCTCCTCCTCGCCCGCCTCGACCGGGGGGCGCACCCGCGGGGGATCGAGAAGCAGAAGGCGCTGATCGAGCGGGCGGGGCTGAGGGTCCTCGATACGACCACCTTCTGGTCCTCCTCGGGCCTCTACCACCACTCGATACTCGTCGCTGGAAAGGACGAGAGAAGCGGTAAACAGTGATCAGTGATCAGTAATCAGTTATCAGTAACCCGCCAGCTTGCTGCGGAGACTATGATTTCGGCTCACTGTTCGCTTTTCACTGATTACTGATCACTGATCACTGATTACTGGTTACTTGCGGTTCCGCGCTTCCTCACCACCCGCGCCGGGATGCCAACGGCGATCGAGTAGGGCGGGATGTCCTTGTGGACCACCGCGCCCGCCCCGATGATCGAGCCCCGGCCGATCCGGGTGGACCCCATGATCACGGCGTGGGAACCGATCCAGCAGTCCGGCTCGATCACGATCCGCGAGGGCGATCTCCCCTGCAGGCGCATGGGCTTGGAGACGTCTTCGTAGTTGTGGGTCCCCCCCACGATCTCGACGTGCTGGGCGATCATGGAGTCGTCGCCGACCTCGATCCCGCCGTAGGAGTAGATGAGGGTGTAGGTGCTGATGTTGACGTTCTTCCCGATCGCGATCTCCCCGGCCTGGGTGCGCAGGACCGCCCCCCGGCCGAGGTGGCTGTCGTCTCCGATCCGGATCGCCGCCGAAACGGGCCCCACATCCAGGAAGGACCGCTCGCCGATGAAGACGCGGTCGCCCAGAAAGGTCCGCCGGGAATGGAGGAAGCGGACCCCGTTCTCGATCAGGCAGCGCCTCCCCATCGCCCCCAGGACCGGACGATAGGCGCAAGCGCGCAGGAGCGTGCCGAAGACGGTGGGGAAGCGCCCGCAGAGGGCGAAGATCATCCCGTCGCCGAGGAAGCGGGCGAGCGAGGGCGCGCCGTAGACCCGCTCGGCGTACGACCGGAATGCGCCGGCGAGGCCGGAGCGTGGGACTGTCCCCTCCCCATCGTATCCCTGCATGGCGCCTCCTTAACAGTCTCTCCCGTTCCCGCTCACGTTAACGTTCCCGTTCCCGTTCTTGTTCCCGTTCCCGATCCCTTTCCCGCTCCGCCCGCCGCCCGCGATGACCGGCAGCAGAGGATCCCTCCGATGGTGGCCATCTCCGCGGCCACCCCCAGAACCCGCCCGAGGATGGCGATGGTCGCCGCCACGCCGAACTCGATCCCGAAAAGAAGCTTGAAGAGCTCCGCGTTGATCCCCTCGGCCACCCCCAGGCCGGCGGGGACGAGGAAGGCCAGCATCCCGGCCAGCCAGGAGAAGGTGGTCGCCCCGACGCACCCCACCGGGGCGCTCGCGGGAAGCGGCCCATGATACATCGCCTTGAGGAGGACGAAAACCGAAATCCCCCGCAGGAACCAGAGCGACGTCCAGTAGAGCATGATGAGGAGGATGAAGCGATACTTGAGCCGCGCCTGCAGCGAGACCCGGGAGACGCGGGCGAGGAGCCGGTTCAGGATCGGGTTGAAGATCCGGGGGTGGAGGAGGATGAGACCGGCCGGGATGATGGCGGCGAAGTAGAGGAGCTTCCGGGAGAGCTCGCCGCTGAGACGGGGCAGGAAGGGGAGGGTGAGGAGGACGGCGCACATCGCGGAGACGATCTGGACCGCCATCTGGGTGCCCACCGAGGCCACCCCCATCACGGCGGGCACACCCGCCCGCTCGGCCATCAGGACCCTCCCCATCGGTGTCCAGAGCTTCCCGGGGAGGTATTTGCCGAGCTCGCTCAGGAAATAGATCCGGACCATCGGGAGGGGCGAAACCCGGTTCCCCAGGGCGGCGAGGATGAAGTTCCAGCCCAGGGCCACCAGGATCCCGCAGGCCGCCATCAGGGCCGCCGAGAGGAGGGCCAGACCGGCGTCGAGGTGAAGGATCGCCTCCCGGACCTGGAAACGGGACTCCCAGACGGAGCGGCCGATGAAAAAGGCGATGGCGAGGAGGATCAGGACCTGGGCGGGCTTATACCAGGGGCCGGCGTACTTTTTCAGAATTCGCTTCACGGGCGTCGAATCGTCGGTCGGGCGACGCTGTAGGCCGGTTCTGCGAACCGGCGGCCGCATTCGCCGTCCGGTCCCCAACCGGCTCTACAGGATCAAACTGATCTCGCCGCCTTGGAAAACGATCTCTTTCCTGATCCTGATCCTTCCGCCGCCGAAGGAACGGCCCGCGAAGGGGCGGAAGACGACAAGCCCGTCCCGCCGGAGGTCGAAGTCGAGGGCGATCTCCGCCGCGCCCGCGCCGGGCGGCGGCGCGACCGCGTCCTCGATCGCGATCCGGTCCTCCCCCCAGGTCACCTCCCGCCTAATCCTCCAGCCCGATCCCTCGCCCGAGACGGCCGAGATCTGGAAGGTCGCCTTCTTCCGGGAACGGACGAAATCCATACCCTTCTTGATCAGGAGGTATCCACCGGGCAGCGAGCTGAGAAGGGAGACCGCGAAGCGGGCCGTCCGGCCCGGGAAGAAATACTTGCCGGGCTTGAGGGCGGCCGAGACCCGGAGCGATCCGCCCTCCCCGCATTCCACGCGGTTCTCGGTCGAGTAGAGGGAGGAGAAGAGGGGCGATCCGCCGGGGGGGACGGCCGCGACACCCTGGTCGAGCCCGCTCGAGAGCGGCGCGCCGGCGGGCGGACAGGCGTAGAAGCGGACCAGCCCCCCGCAGTCTCCCGAGGCGACCGCGAAGTAGGAGGGCGTCTTCACCGAGACCAGCCGCGACTCCGGGAAGTAGCGCCGGTAGGGAGGCCCCTGGGAGGGGAGAGGCGGGTCGCCGGCCGCGAAGCTCCCGCGCGTCGAGCGGAAGGCGTCGTAGGCCTCGAGCCCCGTATAGAGGTGGAAGCAGCGGATGAGGTCGTCCTGGGTGATCTGCTCGAGGGCCGTGGGGCGGGCGGCGCCCGCGCGAAAAATCCCCCGGGCGGTCGGCGAGGAACCGCCCAGCGCCGCGGCGGCCAGGAGCGAGACGTAGTGGTTCCGGCAGAGGTTGTACTCCGGGCCGGTCATGAGATCGGGGTGGACGAAGAAGCGGAGGAAATCCAGCGCCCGCTCGCAGGCGAGGCGGAGCTTCTCGTCCGGTTCGAGGAGCCAGCAGCGGACAAGGTATTCGACCGTGATGAAGGAGTAGCCGGTGTCGCAGCCGCCGAGCTCCGGGAACCAGCCCTCCCCCCTCTGGGCCGCGAGGACCCGGTCGCGCTTGGCGCGGGCGGCGGAGCGGGCGGTCTCGTCGCCGGTGGCCTCGGCCAGGGCGAAGAGGGCGGCCGCCCCCACCGCCTCGTGGTTGAGCTTGTTCAGGTCCTGGTGGCGGGCGAGCCAGGACGCGGCCCTCCGGAAGGACGAGACCAGCTCCCCCCGCTCCCGTTCCGTCATCCCGGGCGCGAGGAGAACGAAGGCCCGGGAGAGGGCGTAGGCGGTGAAGGCGGTGGCGGCGAAGCCACGCTCGCCACGATACCACTCGTCGCTCGACCCGTCGGGGTGCTGGCGCCGGGCCCAGAAGCGCAGACCGGCCAGGGCTAGCTCACGGATCTCCTCGACCCCCCGCCAGGAGTTGCCGGGGTAGTCGTTCCGGTGGAGAAGGGCGAGCGTATAGGCGGCCTCCTGGCAGCGGGCGTTCGGGTAGTCGCTCGTCTTGTTCAGCCAGAAGGGGGGATGGAAGCAACCGTAGGCGGGCGAGCGGCGGTCGCGGTTGACCAGGCGGAGGAGGTCGCGCGAAGCCGCGACGACCTCCCCTGCCCATCGGTCGGCCTTGTCCGCGGCGTCTCTCATCCTCTTAGGAAGCCAGGAAACCAGGATTGCTTCTGACTATTTTTCATGGCTTCCTGGTTTCCTCAGATCTAATCGTTCTTCTTCTTCAGGCGGAAGAGGAGCGAGGCTCCGCTCGCGGCGCGGCGCAGGGTGTCGAGGTCGCGGATGTTGTTCAGCATATTCCAGATCGGGCGGGGGCGGGCGTAAAAGCGCAGCGTCCCCACCCGCTGGAGGTGGATGAGGTCCGCCTCGGTCCTCCCCTGCGGGATGTAGGGCGGAGATTTCCCGGCGAAGCCGGCCCCGGGGAAGAAGTTCGCCCAGGATTCGCCGTCCAGGGCCCCCTCCCGCTTCGCGATCTCGAAGAGCTCCGTCCCCGGGAAGGGGACGATCAGGTTGAACTTGGCGAAGTCGAGCTTGAGTTTGCGGGCGAAGGCGATGGTGGCGAGCGTCTCTTCGCGGGTCTCGGTGGGCGCCCCCATGACGAAGGTCCCCCGGACCATGATCCCGGCCCGGTGGATCAGCTTCACCCCCCGCTCCATCTCCTCGAGCTTCTCGTCCTTGCGCAGGATCTGGAGGATCCGCTGGGAGCCCGACTCGATCCCGACGCAGATGCAGCGGCAGCCGGCCCGGCGCATCTTCTTGAGCAGATCGGCGTCGGCGTGGTCGGCCCGCAGCGCGCAGTTCCAGGCCATCCGCTTCTGGTAGCCCCGCTGCACGATCAGGTCGCAGATCCGCTCCGCCCGCTCCTTCTTCATGGTGAAGTGGTCGTCGGCGAAGCCGATCAGGCGGGGCGATAACTTCTCCATGATATCGTCGATGTCGCGGATCACGTACTCCGGGCTGTGGAAGCGGTAGCGGTGGCCGGAGACCCGGCGGGAGGCGCAGAAGATGCAGTGGTAGGGGCAGCCCCGGGAGGTGAGGAGGAGCTCCATCGGGTGGCGGTAGAAGTTGTCGATCGACTGGCGGTACTCCCGGAAGGGGAGGAGGTGGCGGGCGGGGAGGGGGAGCGAGTCGAGGTCGAGGAGGAAGGGGCGGGGCGGGGTCGAGACCGGTTGGCCGTCCCGGAGGAAGTGGATGCCGCCGATCCCGTCGAGGGGCTGCCGGCGGCGCAGCGCGTCCAGGATCTCCCAGAGGGCGTGCTCGCCCTCGCCGCTGACCACGACGTCCACGTCGCCGGTGGAGAAGCACTCCCGGGGGAGTACCGTGGGGTGGGGTCCGCCCATGACCACGACGGTCTTCGGCTCGGAGTGCTTGACCGTCCGGGCGATCCTGAGGCCGTCGGCCAAAAGCGGGGTGGGGCAGCCGATCCCGACGATGATCGGCCGGCGGGCGGCGATCTCGGCGGCGATGGCCTCGTCGGAGAGGTCGTGGATCTGGCCGTCCAGGATCTTGACCGTGACCCCTTTCGCCTCCAGGAAGGAGGCGAGGTAGAGGAGCCCGACCGGCTTGGAGGAGGGGGGAACCTTCTGCCCTTTTCCGGCCAGGAGCTTGACGTAGTCGATCTGGGGCGCGAGGAGCAGGACGTAGTTCTCGTTCATAGGGGAACCGAAGTGTAAGTCCTCGAAGCGGAGTGTCAAGCGAAAGCTCGACCGTAAAGCTTCCGCGTCACAATCCCTGAGTTGGCAGGCGCGAGCGGAAGAGGTAGGACCCCGAGCCGACCCGGTAGCGCGCCGCGCCGGCGGTGAACTCGAGGAAGCTCACCCCCGCCGCCTCGCCGGCCGGCCGGTTTGATTCGGTCACCCCGGCCGCCGACCCGGAGGGGACGGCGACCACGGCCGCGGCGTTGGGGGGGATGACCGCCGTCAGGAGAAACTCGTCTCCCCTCCTCTCCCAGAAGGAGGCGACCTCGCCTTCCCGGACGCGGGTGGCGGCCCGGGCGAAATCGATCCCCGCGACCGGGGAGGGCCGGATGACGATCCGCTCCGGGGCCGGGCGGGAGTAGTCGATCTCGATCCCCGCCAGGTACCGGTAGAACCACTCCTCGAGATGGCCCAGCATCAGGTGGTTCTGGGAGTGGCCGCGGGTGGGGCCGTCCCAGAACTCGGTGAGCGAGGTGGCGCCGTGGAGGAGCTGGTAGCCGTAGCTCGGGTGATCGGTCAGAGCCGCCATCGCCGCCACCAGATCCGACCGCTCCGCCTCGGCCAGGGAGAGGAGGACGAAGCGGTGGCCAAGGTCGCCGGCGGTGGTGTGCCCTCCGCGGTCCCGGATGTCGGAGAGGAGGTTCTCGAGGACCGCCGGACGCTTCTCTTCCGGGATGAGCCCGAAGGAGAGGGCGACGGCGCTCGACGCCTGCGATCCCGTGCCGTAGCGGCCGGTCTTCGGATCGAGATACTCCCGGTTGAAGGCCTCCCGGATCTCAATCGCCCTCCGGGCGAAATCCCGGGCGTCCTCCTCCTTCCCGAGGAGATGGGCCATCTTCTCCAGGAGCGAAAGGTCGAGATAGTAGAAGGCGGTGGAGGTCAGGCCGGCCGGCGTGTTCTGGGCATAGGGAGGGTTGGGGCCGACGTCCACCCAGTCGCCCAGCCCCCGCGAGATGATCCCCCCCCGGGAGATCCGCCCGAGGTAGGCGGAGTATCTCTGCATCCCCCCGTAGGCCGAGGCGATCAGGCTCTCGTCCCCGTAGCGCTGGTAGAAGAGCCAGGGGAGGATGACATAGGCGCTCCCCCAGGCGGGCTCGTCGCGGAAGGGGGCGTCGAAGCGCTGGTATTCCGGGGCGAGGGCGGGGATGATCCCCGACACGCCTCCCTGCGCGTCGGCCATGTCGCGGACGATCTTGGCGAGGAGGAGGGGGACGTCGAAGTCGTACATGATCGACGGACCCATCAGGTGGGTTTGCTCCAGCCAGCCGAACTTCTCCCGGTGCGGGCAGTCGGTGAGGATGGACATCAGGTTGGACTCGATCGCTCGGAGGATCAGGGCGTGGATGCGGTTGAGGAGGGGGACGGAGCAGGAGAAAGACCCGATCCGCTCGGCGGACGAGCGGATCGGAACGCCCTTCAGTTCCAGGATCTCCGGCTTCTCCCCTCCCGCCGTCTCGACCTGGAGGTAGCGGAAACCGGTGTAGCTGAAGCGGGGCTGCCACTCCTCCTCCCCTCCGCCCCGGCAGGTGTAGGTGTAGTAGGTGGGCTTACCGGACCAGGTCTGGTCGACCCGGCCGTCCGCCCCCAGGAGCTCTCCCGTCGTGATCCGGACCGCCGCCCCGGAGAGGCCTTTCAGCCGGATCTTCGGCCAGCCCGCGATGTTTCCCCCGAGATCGTAGACCACCGAGCCCGGACGGGCCGCCGCGGGGCGGACGGGGGCCACCTCTTCCATCGCCCGGATGGGGGGGAACGCCTGGGAGACAAGCTTCCCGCCCGGGCCTCCCACCTCCGTCGCCGCTTCCCAGGAGGAATCGTCGAAGCCGGGTAGGTCCCAGCCGGACCTCTCGCGCCGGGCGTCGTAATCCTCCCCCCCATAGGCGCAGGAGAAGACGATCGGGCCGGGAGCCGCCTTCCAGGAGCCGTCGCTCCCGACCGTGCCGGAGGACCCGTCGGCGTAATCCAGGCGAAGCTGGACGATCCCCCGGGGCGGGCCGAAGGACTCGCGGAACTTGGAGTAGCGCCCCCCTCGGACGTTGAACATCCCGTTCCCGAGCATCAGGCCGAGCGCGTTCGTCCCGGGGCGGATCCGGTCCGTGACGTCGAAGGTCGAGTATAGGCAGGTCCGCCAGTAGTTCGTCCAGCCCGGGTCGAGGAGGCGGTCGCCCACCTTCTCGCCGTTCAGGCGGAGCTCGTAGTGGCCAAGACCGCAGACGCAGAGGAGGGCCCTCCGCACGGGGCTTCCCGCCGAGAACTCCTTCCTGAAGATGGGGAGCGGGTCGTCCGCCATCTCCGGCGTCCCCCAGGGAGATGAGGACCAGGTGGAGACCGCCGCCGCCAGCGGCCAGCCCGCGTCCTTGGCCTCCTCCTTCTCCCACCCTCCAGCCGTGGGCCGGCCCGCCCGCCACTCCCGGTCGAGGGGGACGACCAACGGATCGGCCTTCCCCGCGAAGCGGACCAGGAGCCTCCCCGCGATCCCGGCCGGGGAGGGAGAGGAGTTGACCGCCTTTAAAGCGAGCAGGTTGTCGCCGGGACGGAGGAGGGGTGCGACGTCAAACTCGTGCGGCGCCTTCCGCCCCCCTCCCCGCCCGGCCGCGGCGCCGTTGATGCAAAGCTCGAAAGAATCCTCCGCGGCGATCAGGAAGACCGCCTCGGCAATGGGGTTTGCGGGAATCGTGAACTTCCGGCGGAAGACGACGGCACCGGCGGGGGCCCACTTGGCCGGCTTCCCTTCGGGGAACCAGATCCAGGTGAGGAGCCAGGGATCGAGCAGCGGGTTCCGGCCGATCCATTGCGCTTTCCAGTCGGAGGGGGAGAGAAGGCCCATCGTCCAGGATGCCGTCCCGCTCCAGGGCGACTCCCTCCCCTCCCCGTCCCAGACCTTCACCTTCCAGTGGCAGGTCTTAAGTGAGGCGAGGGGGGGGCCGCCGTAGCGGACGTCGAAGGAGCGGGAGCTAGCCACCTTCCCGCTGTCCCAGAGGTCGGCGCGGCCGGACTCAAGGAGGGCGGGGTCCCGGGCGACCAGGATGCGATAGGCGGACTGGACTACGCCGCGCTCTTCTCCCTCCGGGGTCCCAAGCGTCCAGGAGAGGCGGGGGGCGGTTTCGTCCACTCCCAGCGGGGAGGAGCGGTATTCGCAGCGGAGATCCCCGACGCGCGGAACGGCCGCCCGGAGGGAAGGAGTCAGGAGAAGGGAGAGGGCCGCCCAGGCGGCGGGAGATCCCAGCCGGCGCAGAGGGCTGCATCCGCGCCCCGAGATTGTGGTTGACAAATACTGGCCCATGGTTGATTTTAAAACATTATAATAATCATTCCCGGCAAAGCAGCGACCCAAGCGCCGCGCACCATGAAAACCGGAATGATACACACCTCGGTCGCGTCCGTCATCCTGATTGCGGCCGCCGCCCTCCCCCGCCCCGCCGCCGGCGCTCTCGGCGACATCGTCCGCGAGTTCGACGCCCTCGACGACGGCGCCTGGCAGGCGAACGTCTGCTGGGCCAAGGGCTACCTCTGGGAATTCAGCCGGAAGAGCTGGTACCTCTACCAGCGCAGCCCCTCCTCCGGGAAGGTCCTGGGCAAGATCTACCTGCCCTCGCAGGAGGTGTGCGGCGTCACCTGGAACTCCAAGCGGGAGACCTGGTTCATCACCGAGGCCTGGGACGAGTTCCAGGCCCTCGACGTCCTGGAGGTCCCGGAGGGCGGGGGCGACTACATCAGCGGCTTCGAGCCGAGCAACTACGGGGGGGACAGCGGGATCTGCTACGACGCCGAGCTCGACCGCCTCTGGATCACCAACAACCACGCGGGCAAGGAGTACGTGGGGCGCTTCAAGGCCGACGGCACCCGCGATTGGAAGGTCACCCTCTCCGAGCGCGAGCGGGTTTTTTCGATCGCCCGCGCCGGCGACGACCTCTGGATCGGCGACATGATCGGGGAGGATGAGGCTCAATACGGACTGATCTGCAAATACACGCTCTCCGGGAAGGACACCGGAATCTCCTTCCTCCTCCCGGGTTACCGCATACCGATGTCCCTCTCCTACGACGGGCGCTACCTCTGGGCCTACGGCTGCGGCTACGCCCGGGACAAGGACAACATGATCTACCAGATCGACATCGAGGGCGAGCCGGGCCCCGACCCGTCTCCCGACCCGGACCCGACGACGCCGCCCGCCTCCTCCGGGACGGAGATCATCGACTACGACGGCGACGGCCGCTCCGAGCCGGCCGTCTACCGCCCCTCCGAGGGCCTCTGGGCGATCTTCGGCCTGACCCGCCTCCGCTTCGGCGATCCGACCGATGTCCCCGTCCCCGCCGACTACGACGGGGACGGCAAGGCCAACCCGGCCGTCTTCCGCCCCCAGAACGGCCTCTGGCGGATCCACCCCAAGGGGAAGGCCTACTTCGGCCAGGCCGGGGACGATCCCTGCCCGGGCGACTTCAACGGCGACGGCAAGGCCGACGCGGGCATCTTCCGCGACGATCTCGGCCTCTGGGCGGTGCTGGGCGGGACCCGCCTCCGCTTCGGGCAGAAGGGGGACATGCCGATCTACGCCGACTTCAATATGGACGGCGTCTCGGACATCGGGATCTTCCGCCCCTCCACCGGCCTCTGGGCGATCCGGGGCATCACCCGGACCTACTACGGGAAGGTGGGGGATTACCCCGTCCCCGGCGATTACCTCGGCCGGGGCCGCCTCCAGGTCGCCGTCTATCGGCCGTCCGAGGGCCTCTGGGCGATCCAGGGATACGGCGAGATCGACTTCGGGGACAAATACTGCTGCCCCCAGGCCGGGGACTTCGCCGGCAACGGACGGCACAACCTGGTCGGTTTCTGGGACGAGTTCAACGGGATCTGGGAAGGAGAGAACCTGGGGATGGTCTCCTTCGGGGAGAAGGGGGACATCCCGGTCGCGGCGAGGATCTACAAGACCTACTGATTTCCGCGGCCAATCCGCCCCGCTCGGCCGAGGCCGGAAGACGCCGAATTTCTCCGGGATAATCGGCAAATTGACCATTGACAGCCTTCCCCCTGAACTGCTAGCTTGCCCCCTCGCCCGCTTTCCCGCGCGGCGAGCGAACCAATGGAGGATGGAATGATGAGAAGGATCGGACTGACCCTGGTTGCCGGAGTGGCCTTCCTGGCCGCCGTCCCCGGCGCCTTTGCCGCCCTGGGCGACGTCGTCAACAGCTTCGTCTCCGCCCGACCGGACGAATGGCAGGGAGCGGCCTGCTACGCCAACGGCTACGTCTGGGACTGCGGCCGCAACAAGGCCACCCTCTACCAACGCGATCCGGTCAGCGGCGCCATCGTGGGCACACTCCCCATGCCCTCCGCCGAGGTCGGCGGCGTGACCTGGGACACCGCCAACGGCACCTGGTGGATCACCGAGCCCTGGGACGAATACGAGTCGGGCGACATCCTCGAGCTCCCGGCTACCGGCGGAGATCCCATCACCTCGCTCGAGCCCCATCTCTGCGGCGACTGCGGGATCTGCTACGACCCCCAGTACAACGAGCTCTGGGTCATCGACAACTGCTACAGCGGCGACCTCTACCGCTTCAACAAGAGCGGCGGGGCCACCTTCCACGTCGACGATCCCCCCTGCAGCGGCCGTCCGGTCTCCATCTGCCGCGTCGGCGACCACCTCTGGCTCGGGAACATGGTCAACGGCTCCTCGGGCGAAGTCCAGCAGTGCACCTTCAGCGACCCCAACACCATGACCCTCACCGGGGTTAAATTCTCCCTCCCCGACAGCCGCATCCCTCTCGCCCTCTCCTTCGACGGGCAATATCTCTGGGTCTACACGAACAAGGACGGCTACGCGAACACCATCTACCAGGTGGACATCGAATACGCGACACCCACGCCGCCCACCACTCCCACACCCACGCCGACCGCCAAGCCCTCGGCCACCCCCTCGCCGACGCCAGTGATAGCCCTGATCGACTCCGGCGACT
>JAEAMG010001382.1_pt1 | contig 19055 bp, 13 predicted proteins | sample 8958741 | NCBI WGS metagenome assembly JAEAMG01 (sample SAMN16933256, study PRJNA681125) | bioreactor sludge metagenome | isolation source: anaerobic bioreactor treating anionic surfactant - SDBS | place: India: Bengaluru | collected 2019-02-28 | reverse complement strand
GTTCTCGCCAGCACGACCTTCGTCAAGCAGCTTGCGGAACATCTCAACACCGGTGCAGGTGGTGGTGGTGGTGTCACGCAGACCAACGATTTCCAGCGGATCTTGAACGCGAACGATACCGCGCTCGATACGACCAGTCACAACAGTACCACGACCGGAGATCGAGAATACGTCTTCGATTGGCATCAGGAACGGCTTGTCGGTCAGACGAACTGGTTCTGGGATGTAGCTGTCCAGGGTTTCAACCAGTTTACGAACGGCAGTGGTGCCCATTTCGTTATCGTCTTTACCTTCCAGCGCCATACGAGCAGAACCGATGATGATCGGAGTGTCGTCGCCTGGGAAGTCGTAAGTGCTCAGCAGATCGCGCACTTCCATCTCAACCAGTTCCAGCAGCTCAGCGTCGTCTACCAGGTCAGCCTTGTTCAGGAAAACCACGATGTACGGAACGCCTACCTGACGGGACAGGAGGATGTGCTCACGGGTTTGTGGCATCGGACCATCAGCGGCCGAGCAAACCAGGATCGCGCCGTCCATCTGGGCAGCACCGGTGATCATGTTCTTCACATAGTCAGCGTGACCTGGGCAGTCAACGTGAGCGTAGTGACGGATCTTCGAGTTGTACTCGACGTGCGCGGTGTTGATGGTGATACCACGAGCTTTTTCTTCTGGAGCGCTGTCGATTTTATCGAAATCAACGACTGCAGAACCGAAAACCTCGGAGCAGACGCGAGTCAGAGCTGCGGTCAGAGTGGTTTTACCGTGGTCAACGTGACCGATAGTGCCAACGTTGACGTGCGGTAGGGAACGATCAAATTTTTCTTTAGCCACGACAATTAACTCCTTGCCTAAAGGACTGAATCAGCCTTGTTTTTTGGATACAGTTTCAGCGATGTGCGCCGGAGCTGTGTTGTATTTTTTGAATTCCATAGAGTAGCTTGCGCGACCCTGGGACATGGAACGAACGTCGGTCGCATAACCGAACATCTCACCCAACGGAACCTCGGCGCGAATCACTTTGCCGGAAACCGTGTCTTCCATACCCAAGATCATGCCGCGACGACGGTTAAGGTCGCCCATGACATCACCCATATAGTCTTCAGGTGTAACAACTTCTACCGCCATGATTGGCTCAAGCAACTCACCACCGCCCTTCTGGGCCAGTTGCTTGGTTGCCATGGAAGCAGCCACCTTAAACGCCATCTCGTTGGAGTCGACGTCGTGGTAAGAACCGTCAAAAACGGTTGCTTTCAGGCCGATCAGCGGATAGCCGGCAACAACACCGTTCTTCATCTGCTCTTCGATACCCTTCTGGATAGCAGGGATGTATTCCTTAGGAACAACACCACCTACTACTTCGTTCACGAATTGCAGACCTTCCTGACCTTCGTCAGCAGGAGCAAAACGGATCCAGCAGTGACCGAACTGACCACGACCGCCGGACTGACGAACGAACTTGCCTTCGATTTCACAGTTCTTCGTGATGCGCTCACGATAGGAAACCTGAGGCTTACCGATGTTGGCTTCGACGTTGAACTCACGGCGCATCCGGTCAACCAGGATGTCCAGGTGCAACTCGCCCATGCCAGAGATGATCGTTTGACCAGTCTCTTCATCAGTTTTGACGCGGAAAGATGGATCTTCCTGAGCAAGCTTGCCCAGAGCGATACCCATTTTTTCCTGGTCATCCTTGGTCTTAGGCTCTACAGCAACCGAAATAACCGGCTCCGGGAAGTCCATGCGAACCAGGATGATTGGCTTGGCAGCGTCGCACAAAGTCTCACCAGTGGTGACGTCCTTCATGCCGATCAAGGCCGCGATGTCACCAGCGCGCACTTCCTTAATCTCTTCACGGGCGTTTGCGTGCATTTGCACCATACGACCCACACGCTCTTTCTTGCCTTTGACCGAGTTGATCACGCCGTCGCCGGAGGCCAACACGCCCGAGTAAACACGGACGAAGGTCAGAGTACCCACGAATGGGTCGGTAGCGATCTTGAACGCCAGAGCCGAGAACGGCTCGCTGTCGTCAGCGTGACGCTCCATCTCTTCTTCCTCGTTATCAGGGTTGGTACCCTTGATAGCAGGAATGTCGGTTGGAGCAGGCAGGTAGTCGATCACGGCGTCGAGAACCAGGGGAACACCCTTGTTCTTGAAGGAAGAACCGCAAACAGCCAAGACGATCTCACCAGCGATAGTACGCTGACGCAGAGCGGCCTTGATTTCCACGTTGGTGAGTTCTTCACCTTCGAGGTACTTGTTCATCAGCTCTTCGCTGGCTTCGGCGGCAGCCTCAACCATGTTGTTGCGCCACTCGTCAGCCAGTTCCTGCAACTCTGCAGGGATAGGCTTGCGAACAGGAACCATACCTTTGTCAGCGTCATTCCAGTAGACCGCTTCCATGTTGACCAGATCGATCTGACCTTGGAAGTTGTCTTCGGAACCGATAGCCAATTGGATTGGCACCGGAGTATGACCCAGACGCTGCTTGATCTGACCGATCACGCGCAGGAAGTTGGCACCAGCACGGTCCATCTTGTTTACGTAAACAAGACGTGGAACGCCGTATTTGTTGGCTTGACGCCATACGGTTTCCGACTGAGGCTCGACACCCGAGGTACCGCAGAACACAACGACAGCGCCGTCGAGTACGCGCAGGGAACGCTCAACTTCAATAGTGAAGTCTACGTGGCCTGGGGTATCGATAACGTTGAAGCGGTGCTCGTCTTTGTACTGCTTCTCGGAACCTTTCCAGAAGGCGGTAATAGCAGCAGAAGTAATGGTAATACCACGCTCCTGCTCCTGAACCATCCAGTCTGTGGTCGCGGCGCCGTCATGCACCTCGCCCATTTTGTGACTTTTGCCGGTGTAAAACAGTACGCGCTCAGTGGTGGTGGTTTTACCAGCATCCACGTGAGCAACGATACCGATGTTACGGTAGCGGCTAATCGGAGTAGTACGAGCCATAAAGCCCTCGCAAAATTAGTGAAGCTAAGATTAGAAGCGGTAGTGCGAGAAAGCTTTGTTAGCTTCAGCCATACGGTGCACGTCTTCACGCTTCTTAACAGCAGCACCTTTACCTTCAGCAGCGTCCAACAGTTCGCCGGCCAAACGCAGAGCCATAGACTTCTCGCCGCGCTTACGGGCGAAGTCTACCAACCAGCGCATTGCCAGGGCGTTACGACGGGACGGACGAACTTCGACCGGAACCTGGTAAGTAGCACCGCCTACACGGCGCGACTTCACTTCGACCAGCGGAGCGATGGCGTCGAGAGCTTTCTCGAAGATTTCCAGGGGGTCGCTGTTCTTGCGCTCTTTAACCTTTTCCAGCGCGCCATAAACGATACGCTCGGCAACGGCTTTCTTGCCGCTTTCCATCACGTGGTTCATGAACTTGGCCAGAATTTGGCTTCCGTATTTTGGATCGTCAAGCACTTCGCGCTTGGCTGCTACGCGTCTTCTTGGCATGGATAAGCCCTCAAACGGTCTTCAGGTTCGCTCGGAATCGGTGCCCTTTCGGGACGCCTCCGACCTTACTCTTATCGACTCAGAAAATAAGATGATTCAGTTTTACAAAAAGCCGCTACTACTTAGGCTTCTTGGTACCGTACTTCGAACGACCTTGGTTACGACCTTTAACGCCGGAAGTATCCAAGGAGCCGCGTACGGTGTGATAACGAACACCTGGCAAGTCTTTTACACGACCGCCGCGGATCAGTACCACGCTGTGCTCTTGCAGGTTGTGGCCTTCACCGCCGATGTACGAGGAAACCTCGAAACCGTTGGTCAGGCGCACACGGCATACTTTACGCAGTGCCGAGTTAGGTTTTTTCGGCGTGGTGGTATACACACGAGTGCATACGCCACGACGTTGCGGGCAGTTCTGCAGCGCAGGCACGTCGGATTTCTCGACGATACGCTTACGCGGCTGACGTACCAGCTGGTTGATAGTTGCCATCTACTAGCTCCACTGTTGTCTTGCGACGCTATTGTCTTGCAAGAAAAGCAAAATGGCAGGAACGAATTCCCGCCAAATTTAGGGGTACAAGAGTCTAAAGAGGATCTTGCCCCCAGTCAAGGCAAGGCCCCGACCTCCCCTCTCGTCGAACCCAGGCAAAATTGCCTTGATCCGACGAATGGGGCTGCCAGGGCCCAGACTTATTTATCGCAGAACTCAGTTACCGCTTGAGTTCAGCGCTTCGGTCAGTGCAGCTTCCACTTCACTGGCGCTTACGCGCAACGGCTTGTCAGCATCACGGCGACGCTTACGCTCGCTGTGGTAAGCCAAACCGGTACCAGCCGGGATCAGACGACCCACGACCACGTTCTCTTTCAGGCCGCGCAGGTAATCACGCTTACCGGTTACCGCTGCTTCGGTCAGTACGCGAGTGGTCTCCTGGAAGGAGGCCGCCGAGATGAACGACTCAGTGGACAACGACGCCTTGGTGATACCCAGCAGTACGCGAGTGAACTTGGAAACGAATTTCTCGTCGCCAGCCAGACGCTCGTTTTCCACCAGCACATGAGTCAGTTCCATCTGGTCGCCCTTGATGAAACTGGAATCGCCGGATTCAGCGATCTCAACTTTACGCAGCATCTGACGCAGGATGGTCTCGATGTGCTTATCGTTGATCTTCACGCCTTGCAGGCGGTAAACGTCCTGGATTTCGTTAACGATGTACTTGGCCAGCGCACTCACACCCAGCAGACGCAGGATGTCGTGTGGATCGCTCGGGCCATCGGAGATAACTTCGCCGCGGTTTACCTGTTCGCCTTCGAATACGTTCAGGTGACGCCACTTTGGAATCAGCTCTTCGTACGGATCGGTACCGTCGTTCGGGGTAATGACCAGACGGCGCTTACCCTTGGTTTCTTTACCGAACGCGATGGTGCCGCTGACTTCTGCCAGAATCGACGCTTCTTTCGGACGACGAGCTTCGAACAAGTCGGCAACACGCGGCAAACCACCGGTGATGTCACGGGTCTTCGAAGTTTCTTGCGGGATACGCGCGATAACATCACCGATCGCGATCTTCGCACCGTCCGCTACACCGACCAGGGCGTTGGCTGGCAGGAAGTACTGAGCGATTACGTCAGTGCCTGGCAGCAACAGATCCTTGCCGTTGTCATCGACCATCTTCACGGCAGGACGGATGTCTTTACCGGCAGCTGGACGATCTTTCGCGTCGAGTACTTCAATGTTGGTCATACCGGTCAATTCGTCAGTCTGACGTTTGATCGTGATGCCTTCTTCCATGCCCACGTAGGTCACGGTACCTTTCATTTCGGTAACGATTGGGTGAGTGTGCGGATCCCACTTGGCCACGATTGCGCCAGCGTCGACCTTGTCACCTTCTTTAACCGAAATCACAGCACCGTACGGCAGCTTGTAGCGCTCACGCTCACGACCGTAGTCATCAGCGATTGCCAGCTCACCGGAACGCGACACAGCAACCAGGTGACCATCCACTCGCTCAACGTGCTTCAGGTTGTGCAGGCGGACAGTACCGCCATTCTTCACCTGAACGCTGTCGGCTGCGGAGGTCCGGCTTGCTGCACCGCCAATGTGGAACGTACGCATGGTGAGCTGGGTACCCGGCTCACCGATGGACTGGGCGGCAATAACGCCGACCGCTTCACCGATGTTCACCTGGTGACCACGAGCCAAGTCACGGCCGTAGCACTTGGCGCAAATGCCGTAGCGGGTTTCGCAGCTGATCGGCGAGCGAACGATCACTTCGTCGATGCTGTTGAGTTCGATGAACTCGACCCACTTCTCGTCAACCAGAGTGCCGGCAGGAACGATAATTTCCTCGGTACCTGGCTTGAATACGTCACGGGCAATAACACGACCCAATACGCGTTCACCCAGTGGCTCTACAACGTCACCGCCTTCAATGTGCGGAGTCATCAGCAGGCCGTGCTCGGTGCCGCAATCGATCTCGGTTACAACCAGATCTTGCGCAACGTCTACCAGACGACGAGTCAGGTAACCGGAGTTAGCGGTTTTCAACGCGGTATCCGCCAGACCTTTACGAGCACCGTGAGTGGAGATGAAGTACTGGAGTACGCTCAACCCTTCACGGAAGTTCGCAGTAATCGGCGTTTCAATGATGGAACCGTCCGGCTTGGCCATCAGGCCACGCATACCGGCGAGCTGACGGATCTGCGCAGCAGAACCCCGTGCGCCCGAGTCGGCCATCATGTACATCGAGTTGAAGGATTCCTGGTCAACTTCGTCGCCGTGACGGTCGATGACTTTCTCTTTCGAGAGGTTGGCCATCATCGCCTTGGAGACTTCGTCGTTGGCCTTGGACCAAAGGTCGATCACTTTGTTGTACTTCTCGCCCTGTGTTACCAGGCCCGAGGCGTACTGGCTTTCGATCTCTTTCACTTCATCAGTAGCAGCACTGATGATGCGGGCTTTTTCATCTGGAATAACGAAGTCGTTAACACCGATGGAAACGCCGGAAATGGTCGAATAGGCAAAACCGGTATACATCAACTGGTCAGCGAAGATCACGGTCTCTTTCAGACCAACCACGCGATAGCATTGGTTGATCAGCTTGGAGATCGCCTTTTTCTTCATCGGCAGGTTGACGACGTCGTACGACAGACCTTTTGGCACAACCTGATACAACAGCGCACGGCCAACGGTGGTGTCGACAATACGGGTGCCGCTCACGCTGCCGCCGTCACGGTCGTTGACCGTTTCGTTGATGCGTACCTTGACCTTGGCGTGCAGTGCGGCTTCGCCGGCACGGAACACACGGTCAACTTCCTGCAGGTCAGCGAACACACGACCTTCGCCTTTGGCGTTGATCGCCTCACGGGTCATGTAGTACAGACCCAATACAACGTCCTGCGACGGAACGATGATTGGCTCACCGTTGGCTGGCGACAGAATGTTGTTGGTCGACATCATCAGCGCGCGCGCTTCGAGCTGGGCTTCCAGCGTCAGCGGCACGTGAACGGCCATCTGGTCACCGTCGAAGTCGGCGTTGTACGCGGCGCAGACCAGCGGGTGCAGCTGGATGGCTTTACCTTCGATCAGAACCGGTTCAAAGGCCTGGATACCCAGACGGTGCAGGGTTGGCGCACGGTTGAGCAGTACGGGGTGTTCGCGGATCACCTCGGCGAGAACGTCCCATACCTCTGGCAGCTCGCGCTCGACCATCTTCTTGGCAGCCTTGATGGTGGTCGCCAGACCACGCATTTCCAGCTTGCCGAAAATGAACGGCTTGAACAGCTCGAGGGCCATCTTCTTCGGCAGACCGCACTGGTGCAGACGCAGGGTCGGGCCTACGGTAATTACCGAACGACCAGAGTAGTCAACACGCTTACCGAGCAAGTTCTGACGGAAACGACCTTGCTTACCCTTGATCATGTCAGCCAAGGATTTCAGAGGACGCTTGTTGGAACCGGTGATAGCGCGGCCACGACGGCCGTTGTCGAGCAGCGCATCGACAGCTTCCTGCAACATACGCTTTTCGTTGCGCACGATGATGTCCGGAGCGGACAGATCGAGCAGGCGCTTCAAACGGTTGTTACGGTTGATCACGCGGCGGTACAGGTCGTTGAGGTCGGAAGTCGCGAAACGACCACCATCCAACGGTACCAGCGGACGCAGGTCTGGCGGCAGAACCGGCAGAACGGTCAGCACCATCCACTCTGGCAGGTTGCCGGAACCCTGGAAGGCTTCCATCAACTTCAGACGCTTGGACAGCTTCTTGATCTTGGTTTCGGAGTTGGTTTGCGGAATTTCTTCGCGCAGACGACCAATCTCGTGCTCCAGGTCGATAGCGTGCAGCAGCTCGCGGACAGCTTCGGCACCCATGCGGGCATCGAAATCATCACCGAACTCTTCCAACGCTTCGAAGTACTGCTCGTCGTTCAGCAGCTGACCTTTTTCAAGGGTGGTCATGCCTGGATCGATAACGACATAGCTCTCGAAGTAGAGAACGCGTTCGATATCACGCAGGGTCATGTCCATCAGCAAGCCGATACGGGACGGCAGCGATTTCAGGAACCAGATGTGGGCAACCGGCGAAGCCAGCTCGATGTGCGCCATGCGCTCACGACGAACCTTGGCCAGTGCAACTTCAACGCCGCACTTCTCGCAGATCACACCACGGTGCTTCAAGCGCTTGTACTTACCGCACAGGCACTCGTAATCCTTTACCGGGCCAAAGATCTTGGCGCAGAACAGGCCGTCACGCTCAGGTTTGAACGTACGGTAGTTGATGGTTTCCGGCTTTTTAACTTCACCGAACGACCATGAACGGATCATCTCAGGCGATGCCAATCCAATGCGGATGGCGTCGAACTCTTCGACTTGACCCTGGTTTTTCAGCAAATTCAGTAGGTCTTTCAAGGCCTTTCCTCCTGGCGGAGCAGGGAGCGGGCATTACCTGCCCCACTCCCCTTCGCGTCACGTGTTATTCGGTTTCCAGATCGATATCGATACCGAGGGAACGGATCTCTTTGATCAACACGTTGAAGGACTCGGGCATGCCCGGCTCCATACGGTGATCGCCATCCACGATGTTTTTGTACATCTTGGTACGACCGTTCACATCGTCCGACTTCACTGTGAGCATTTCTTGCAGAGTGTATGCAGCACCGTATGCTTCCAGTGCCCAGACCTCCATCTCCCCGAAACGCTGACCACCGAACTGAGCCTTACCACCCAGCGGCTGCTGGGTAACCAGGCTGTACGAACCGGTAGAACGAGCGTGCATCTTGTCGTCTACCAAGTGGTTCAGCTTCAGCATGTACATGTAGCCAACAGTAACCGGGCGCTCGAACTTGTTGCCGGTACGGCCGTCGAACAGCTGCATCTGGCCGCTTTCTGGCAGGTCTGCCAGTTTCAGCATGGCCTTGATTTCGCTTTCCTTGGCACCGTCGAACACCGGGGTAGCCATTGGAACGCCGCCGCGCAGGTTCTTCGCCAGATCCAGGATCTCCTGATCGGAGAAGGTATCCAGCTCTTCCTTACGACCGCCGATCTCGTTGTAGATCTCGTGCAGGAACTTACGCAGGTCAGCAACCTTGCGCTGCTCTTCGATCATACGATTGATCTTCTCACCCAGACCTTTAGCCGCAAGGCCCAGGTGGGTTTCAAGGATCTGGCCAACGTTCATACGCGACGGTACGCCCAACGGGTTGAGGACGACGTCGACCGGGGTGCCATTGGCATCGTGCGGCATGTCTTCAACCGGCATGATCACGGAGACCACACCTTTGTTACCGTGACGACCGGCCATCTTGTCGCCCGGCTGGATGCGGCGACGGATTGCCAGGTAAACCTTGACGATTTTCAGCACGCCTGGAGCCAGGTCATCGCCCTGCTGCAGTTTGCGCTTCTTGTCTTCGAACTTGTCGTCCAGCAGACGGCGACGATCAACGATATAGGCCTGGGCCTTCTCGAGCTGCTCGTTAAGAGCATCTTCAGCCATGCGCAGCTTGAACCACTGGCCGTGCTCAAGACCGTCGAGGATTTCGTCGGTGATGTCCTGACCTTTCTTCAGACCTGCGCCGCCTTCAGCCTTGTGGCCTACCAGAGCGGAACGCAGACGTTCGAAGGTCGCGCCTTCAACGATACGGAACTCTTCGTTCAGGTCCTTGCGGATCTCGTCGAGCTGGGTCTTCTCGATGGACAGTGCACGAGCATCACGCTCGACGCCGTCACGGGTGAAGACCTGTACGTCGATGACGGTGCCCTTGGTACCAGTAGGTACACGCAGGGAGGTGTCTTTAACGTCGCTGGCTTTCTCACCGAAGATGGCACGCAACAGCTTCTCTTCCGGAGTCAGCTGGGTCTCGCCTTTCGGAGTGACTTTACCAACCAGAATGTCGCCTGCACCAACTTCAGCACCTACATAAACGATACCGGCTTCGTCCAGCTTGTTCAGTGCAGCTTCACCCACGTTCGGGATGTCTGCAGTGATTTCCTCTGGCCCAAGCTTGGTGTCACGTGCCACACAGGTCAGTTCCTGAATGTGGATCGTGGTGAAGCGATCTTCTTGAACCACACGCTCGGACAGGCAGATGGAGTCTTCGAAGTTGAAGCCGTTCCATGCCATGAACGCGATGCGCATGTTCTGACCCAGAGCCAATTCACCCATATCGGTGGACGGACCGTCAGCCATGATGTCGCTACGCTGAACGCGATCACCCTTACGCACCAGCGGACGCTGGTTGATGCAGGTGTTCTGGTTCGAGCGGGTGTATTTGGTCAGGTTGTAGATGTCGACACCGGCTTCACCCGTTTCAACTTCATCATCAGCAACACGAACCACGATACGGCTGGCATCGACGGAATCGATCACGCCGCCACGACGAGCCACGACGCAAACGCCGGAGTCACGGGCTACGTTACGCTCCATGCCGGTACCTACCAGCGGCTTGTCAGCACGCAGGGTCGGTACAGCTTGACGCTGCATGTTGGAACCCATCAACGCACGGTTGGCGTCATCGTGTTCCAGGAACGGGATCAGCGACGCTGCGACCGAAACTACCTGCTTCGGCGATACGTCCATCAAGGTGACGTCTTCCGGCGCCTTGACGGTGAACTCGTTCAGGTGACGAACAGCTACCAGCTCGTCGATCAGGACTTTCTTGTCGTTCATCGTGGCCGAAGCCTGAGCGATCACGTGATCAGCTTCTTCGATGGCGGACAGGAACACGATCTCGTCGGTGACCAGAGCGTCTTTCACCACACGGTACGGGCTCTCGAGGAAGCCATACTGGTTGGTGCGCGCATAGGCGGCCAGGGAGTTGATCAGACCGATGTTCGGACCTTCCGGCGTTTCAATCGGGCATACACGACCGTAGTGAGTCGGGTGTACGTCACGCACTTCAAAGCCAGCACGCTCACGGGTCAGACCGCCCGGGCCCAGTGCGGAAACACGGCGCTTGTGGGTGATCTCGGAGAGCGGGTTGTTCTGGTCCATGAACTGCGAGAGCTGGCTGGAACCGAAGAACTCTTTCACCGCCGCAGCCACTGGCTTGGCGTTGATCAGGTCTTGCGGCATCAGGCCTTCGCTTTCAGCCATCGACAGACGCTCTTTGACCGCACGCTCAACACGCACCAGGCCAACGCGGAACTGGTTCTCGGCCATTTCGCCTACGCAGCGAACACGACGGTTACCCAGGTGGTCGATGTCATCGACGATGCCTTTGCCGTTACGGATGTCGACCAGGGTCTTCAGGACCGCAACGATGTCTTCCTTGCACAGCACACCCGAACCTTCGATCTCGGTGCGACCGATACGACGGTTGAACTTCATCCGGCCAACCGCAGACAGGTCGTAGCGCTCAGGGCTGAAGAACAGGTTGTTGAACAGGGTTTCGGCAGCGTCTTTGGTTGGTGGCTCGCCAGGACGCATCATGCGATAGATTTCTACCAGCGCTTCCAATTGGTTGCTGGTGGAGTCGATCTTCAGGGTGTCGGAAACGAACGGACCGCAGTCGATATCGTTGGTGTACAGGGTCTCGATACGAACAACCTGAGCCTTGGCGATTTTCGCCAGGATCTCGGTGTTCAGCTCGGTGTTGCACTCAGCCAGGATTTCGCCTGTAGCCGGGTGAACAATGACCTTGGCGGTCGTGCGACCCAAGACGTAGTCCAGAGGCACGTCCAGCGACTTGATACCTGCTTTTTCGATCTGGTTGATGTGGCGCGCAGTAATACGACGACCCGCTTCAACAATGACCTTGCCCTTTTCATCCTGGATGTCCAAGACGGCAATTTCACCACGCAGACGAGATGCAATCAGTTCCAGGCTGAGGGTTTCATCCTTCAGGCTGAATACGTTGGTGGTGTAGAACGCATCCAGGACCTGCTCAGTGGTGTAGCCGAGCGCGCGCAGCAGTACCGAGGCCGGCAGCTTACGACGACGGTCGATACGCACGAACACGCAGTCTTTCGGATCGAACTCAAAGTCCAACCACGAACCGCGGTACGGAATGATCCGCGCGGAGTAAAGGAGCTTGCCGGAGCTGTGCGTCTTACCGCGGTCGTGGTCGAAGAACACGCCCGGGGAACGGTGCAGCTGGGAAACGATAACACGCTCGGTACCGTTGATAACGAAGGTACCGTTCTCAGTCATCAATGGGATTTCGCCCATGTAGACTTCTTGCTCTTTGATGTCCTTGATCGCTTTGTTCGACGACTCTTTGTCGAAAATGATCAGACGGACTTTTACCCGCAAAGGTACGGCGTACGTAACACCGCGCAACACGCATTCTTTGACATCAAATGCCGGTTCGCCCAGGCGATAACCGACGTACTCCAGCGCAGCATTGCCGGAGTAGCTGATGATCGGGAAAACGGATTTGAAGGCCGCATGCAGGCCCACGTCGCGGAACTGATCTTTGGTCGCTCCCGCCTGCAAGAATTCACGATACGAATCCAGCTGGATAGCCAGAAGGTACGGGACATCCATGACGTCCGGCAACTTGCTAAAGTCCTTGCGGATACGTTTTTTCTCAGTATATGAGTAAGCCATCAGCGTTCCCCAGCTTGGTCACCTGCTTGTTTGGCCCTCCCGACGGGAGCAGCCAGAAAATCTTGCAAACCCCATGGTTTGCACCACCGCATCGGGTGGCTACAGCGCGTTAATGGCGGCGACCGAGTCGACAGCCAAGAACGGAAAAAGGCCGGTGGCAAGAGCCACCAGCCATCAGCCTTCAGCTTAACGCTTGGGCTGGAGACGCAAGGTCGATGCTTACTTCAGCTCGACTTTAGCGCCTGCTTCTTCCAGAGTTGCCTTGGCTTTGTCGCCTGCGTCTTTGGTCACTGCTTCCAGAACCATAGCAGGAGCGCCGTCAACTACAGCCTTGGCTTCTTTCAGGCCCAGACCGGTCAGTTCACGTACTGCCTTGATCACGTTAACTTTCTTCTCGCCAGCTTCCAGCAGCATGACGTTGAATTCGGTTTGCTCTTCAACAACGGCAGCAGCAGCAGCTGGACCAGCAGAAGCAGCGGCAGCGGAAACGCCGAATTTTTCTTCGAAAGCTTTGATCAGCTCAACAACCTGCAGAACCGACATTTCAGCTACGGCGTTGAGGATATCGTCTTGGGAGATAGACATTGCTGTATTTCCTGAATTGGGGGACGGCCTACGCGGCCATCGAAATAAACAAAAATACGCGAGAGAAATTGCTCAGCCTTAGGCTGCGGCAGCTTCTTTTTGCTCGCGAACTGCAGCCAGAGTACGAGCCAGCTTGCTGGTAGCGCCTTGAATCACGCTCATCAGCTGCGAAATGGCTTCGTCGCGGGTCGGCAGTGTTGCCAGTACGTCGATTTGGTTAGCTGCGAGGAACTTGCCCTCGAACGCAGCTGCCTTGATCTCGAACTTATCCTGACTCTTGGCGAACTCTTTGAACAAACGGGCAGCAGCGCCTGGATGATCCTTGGAGAAAGCAATCAGAGTCGGGCCGGTGAACACGTCATTGAGGACACTGTATTCAGTGTCAGCAACAGCGCGCTTGAGCAGGGTGTTACGTACAACACGTACGTATACGCCAGCTTCACGAGCCTCTTTACGGAGTCCGGTCATAGCGCCTACTGTCACACCACGGGCATCAGCCACGACAGCGGACAGAGCAGCTTTGGCAGCCTCGTTGACTTCAGCGACGATGGCCTTCTTGTCTTCGAGATTAATTGCCACGGGTTTAACTCCTGCTTGTTACCGTTTCATCTGGCCGAGGCCGGATGTCGTTTTGGTGTCTGATTCGGTAAGGAACCGGGAGCACCATCTGCGTAGGCTTGTGGTTTAAGACTTGCGCCGCCTACGGTCTTGGATAGCCCCCGCCAGGCAGGGACCCCAATTTTTTCCGATTGGCCCAATTGCTTGCGCCAATCTGTGTCTTATACGTCCAGCGAGCCTTGGTCGATGACCAGACCTGGGCCCATAGTGGTGCTCAGGGTAACGCGCTTGACGTAGATACCTTTCGAGGAAGCTGGCTTGATACGCTTCAGATCAGCGATCAGGGCTTCAACGTTTTCCTTCAGCTTGACGGCGTCGAAGCCGACTTTGCCAACGGAGGTGTGAATGATGCCGTTTTTGTCGGTGCGATAACGAACCTGACCAGCCTTGGCGTTTTTAACCGCGGTAGCTACGTCTGGCGTTACGGTGCCGACTTTAGGGTTAGGCATCAGGCCACGTGGGCCCAGGATCTGACCCAATTGACCTACAACACGCATTGCATCCGGGGAAGCAATAACTACGTCGTAGTTCAGGTCGCCGCCTTTCATTTCGGCAGCCAGGTCGTCCATACCAACGCGATCAGCGCCGGCGGCCAGAGCAGCTTCAGCTGCCGGGCCTTGAGTGAAGACAGCTACACGAACAGTCTTACCAGTACCGTGCGGCAGCACAGTAGCGCTACGAACGACCTGGTCAGATTTACGTGGATCAACACCCAGGTTTACAGCAACGTCAACGGACTCGCTGAACTTGACAGTCGACAGCTCGGTCAGCAGAGCAGCAGCGTCTACAAAGTTGTAGGACTTGCCCGCTTCGATTTTGCCGGCGATAGCCTTTTGGCGCTTGGTCAGCTTAGCCATTACACACCCTCCACGTTAAGGCCCATGCTACGAGCAGAACCGGCGATGGTACGCACGGCTGCATCCATATCAGCTGCAGTCAGATCCGCGTTTTTGGTTTTCGCGATTTCTTCCAGCTGAGCACGAGTTACGGTGCCAACCTTAACGGTGTTAGGACGAGCGGAACCGCTAGTCAGACCAGCAGCTTTCTTCAGCAGAACCGAAGCCGGGGTCGACTTGGTTTCGAAAGTGAAGCTACGGTCGCTGTATACAGTGATGATCACTGGAGTCGGCAGACCTGGCTCAAGACCCTGAGTACGGGCGTTGAAGGCCTTGCAGAATTCCATGATGTTCACGCCGTGCTGACCCAGAGCCGGACCAACAGGTGGACTTGGGTTGGCCTGAGCGGCCTTCACTTGCAGCTTGATGTAAGCGGTAATCTTCTTGGCCATGAGGCACTCCAATTACGGGTTCAAGCGCCTCGAAAGGCTCCCCGGTTACTTGCGCGTTTATCCCAGTGACGACAAAACCCCACAGCCTTAGGCTGCGGGGTTGGGATGCTTACTCAGCTAGACCTTCTCGACCTGGCTGAATTCCAACTCTACCGGAGTAGAGCGACCGAAAATGAGCACCGCGACCTGGATCCGGCTCTTTTCGTAGTTAACCTCTTCGACGGTACCGTTGAAATCAGCAAACGGACCATCTGTGACGCGAACAACCTCACCCGGCTCGAACAACGTCTTCGGCTTAGGCTTGTCGCTACCGTCGGCGACGCGACGCAGAATTGCTTCTGCCTCTTTGTCAGTGATCGGAGCAGGCTTATCAGCAGTACCGCCAATGAAACCCATTACACGAGGAGTGTCCTTGACCAAGTGCCAAGTACCTTCATTCATGTCCATCTGTACCAGCACGTAGCCAGGGAAGAACTTGCGCTCACTCTTGCGCTTCTGACCATTCCGCATTTCAACCACTTCTTCAGTGGGAACCAGAATTTCGCCGAAGCCATCTTCCATGCCTGCCAGCTTTACGCGCTCCAGCAAAGAGCGCATAACATGCTTCTCGTAACCCGAGTAAGCATGCACAACGTACCAACGCTTAGCCACGGGACACCCTTAGCCAACAATCAAGGAAACAAGCCAGCCGAGCAGGGAATCAAGCCCCCACAACAGCAACGCCATAACCAGAACAACAGCCACGACAATCAACGTGGTCTGCGTGGTTTCTTGGCGAGTCGGCCAAACGACTTTACGGATTTCGGTGCGAGCTTCCTTCACCAGGACCGCGAAAGACTTGCCTTTGGCAGTCTGCAGGCCTACAAAGGCAGCTACAGCAGCAAGGGCCAGCAAAACGAGAACGCGGTACAGGATCGGCGAAGCAGAGTAGTACTGATTGCCAACAACGCCTACGACCACCAAAGCGACTACAGCGAGCCACTTTACCAGATCGAAACGAGAGCTTTGAGCTTCAGCCTTAGGAGTCATCTATGAAGATCCTGTGAAAAGAAAGCCAGACACACCACGTGAATCTGGCAGGTCAGGAGGGAATCGAACCCCCAACCTACGGTTTTGGAGACCGTCGCTCTGCCAATTGAGCTACTGACCTAAAACAAAATCAGGCCGACCATTATGCAGACCTGAAAAAGACTTTACAACAACCAACCCCCCAGAGACTTGAAATCACCCAAGCAACGAGCGATCTAAAACACTATCAAGCCGAGTCAGCCGTTAAAACAAAGGCAGATATTTTCATATCTGCCTTGTTATATGGAGCTCTTGAGCGGATTTGAACCGCTGACCTCACCCTTACCAAGGGTGTGCTCTACCAACTGAGCTACAAGAGCGAAACACCTTGTGCAAAATCCAGCAAACTTGGAGCGGGTAGCGGGAATCGAACCCGCATCATCAGCTTGGAAGGCTGAGGTTCTACCACTAAACTATACCCGCGGAGCTTGCAGCTCACGCTAAAATGGTGGAGGGGGAAGGATTCGAACCTTCGAAGTCGTAGACGTCAGATTTACAGTCTGATCCCTTTGGCCGCTCGGGAACCCCTCCTAAGCGAGCCGGCATTCTACATCATGCCGGCCTTCTGTCAAGCATTTTCTCATTAAAAATATGAGGTTAGCTGCATTGACCTTCGCTTCACGCCGTAGACCTTAATGGTCTTCACTGCGAAGCGGGCGCCATTCTATGCAAACTATTCGAGAGTTGCAATGCCTTCGCACAGCATTATTTTATGTTTTAACTCATTGAATTCCTTAGCAAGGTTTTCAAAGGGCAGATCCTCAGCCAGGCCTCGGCTTTCTGGGGCAACCCGGAGCCAGTAACCCTGCGCATCAGGAGTACTCAGCAACTGAACCTTGACCTTTATATCCAGGCTAGTGAGACGCTGCTCAACGAATTGAGCCTGTCGCAGGTCGGCAAAGCCACCAATGTACAAGCAAGTATTTTGCGCATCAGATGCCTTAGCCCGATCCCTTCGCACGACGGCGTCAGAGGACTCACTCAGCAGGCGAATATCCTGCTGCGTATTCCGATAGAGGCTCAGAGGGGTAACGTCTTTAGCGCGCAACGGCGCCTCTTGCTGATGCCATATGTAGTAGAAGGCGTTGAGGATCAATAAAAGCAAAAACAGCCAACGCATAAACACCTCAAGATAAAGGGCACGCCATCGCCAACCCCACGAAAATCAAATCAGGAACGAGCCGAGCCTGGGGCACTGCATCCCTCACCAAATCAGCATCGCCGCCAGTCAGGAATACAGCAAAGTTATCACCCCAATAACTTCTGGCCAGCTCAAGCTGGGTCAGCACAAATCCTCTGAGCATCAACGTACAGCCACGCTCTACGGCCTCTACGGTCGTACGCCCTGGAGACAGGCACTCCAATGCTCTTTCGGCAGCAGCGTCGTCGTAACGTATCTTGCGCGTATGCGTACGCAACTGATTACGCATGAGGGGCATACCAGGACAGATGAAACCGCCTAGATGCTCACCATCCCCTGCAATAAAATCTGCGGTCGCCGCCGTACCAAAATCAAGCACCAGGCATGCGCCCGAAGCCAATTTGAAGCCCCCCAGCATCGCTAACCAGCGATCAAGACCAAGACGCTCGAAATCTTCGTAGCCGTTGCGCACCCCGGCCATTTCTCGCGCAGAAACGGCGCAGGAAACGACAACGCCAAAAGCCTCCACCAGCGCTGCAACCAGATTGTTTGTTTCATCCAGAGCACGAACGCTCACTAACCGGCAATGCGTCAATAACAGGCCAGGCAGCGATGACAAGCTTTCAATCAGTGCGACATCCGAGCCAGCTATGCCCTCTGCAGATGCGATCGCCCGATCCGAACCAAGTACGCGCCACTTAATAAAGCTATTCCCACAGTCGAGCTCAAGAATCATCACGCAGCCTCAGGCTTAACTCACCACCACTGTATATTTTCTCAACGCCATCGACACCTAAACGCAACGCACCCTGACCGTCGACACCCAGCACCACCCCATCTACATGGTTGACACCAGCTATGAGTGACACTGCCCTTCCCTGCCAGGCGTGACCTCTCTCCCACTCATCCTTAAGAGATGCAAAACCTGATGCCCTGTGCAGCTCCAAGTAGCTTTTCAACTGCAAGCACAGACGCGCCACCAAAGAGTTGCGATCAACAGGAGACCCCGTCTCCAACTGCACTGATGTCCATTGCTGATCAACCTCATCAGCCTTCTGCATATTCACGTTAATACCTATACCGAGGACAACGTGACAGATATCCGCGGGATCCCCTACGAGCTCCAGTAAAATCCCGGCAATCTTCTTCTGCCCCACCAGGACGTCATTTGGCCACTTCAAAGCCGCACCCTGCACTCCAGACTCACGCAGCGCCTGCATGACTGCCAAGCCAACCACAAGACTCAGCCCCTCCAACTGTCGAGGACCATTCTCAATACGCAATAAGAGGCTGTAATACACATTCTGGGCGAACGGACTGATCCACTTTCGGCCGCGCCGCCCCCTTCCCGCAGTTTGCTGCTCCGCAAGCACCAGAAACGGCGTCGCACACTCAACCTCAACAAGGCGCAGAGCCTCGGCATTCGTCGAGTCGATGGAATCGTAGATATGAATAGGCCATGTCAGAGAAGATGCATACAGCGCGATCTGCTCAGAACTCAAGAAAACCAGTGGCGAAGCTAATTGGTACCCCCTGCCACGAACCTTATGGACAGGCAGATTCAATTCGGCCTCAAGATGCTGGAGCTGCTTCCATACAGCACTACGACTAACCCCAAGGGCGGCGCCAAGTGCTTCTCCGGAATGGAACCGGCCATCTTTCAGAAGTTTTAACAACGTCAGCATGCAAGTATCGCCTCACAATGAGGCACGCATGATAGCCATGCGCAGGATCATTGCATAGAAAGGCCGGACTTTAGCACTGAAAGCCACCCCGAGGCGCCTCTTCGCACTTTTCGACCGAGCAAAACAAAACCCCATCTGCTTTCGCAAATGGGGTTTCG
>JAEAMG010001380.1_pt1 | contig 19071 bp, 10 predicted proteins | sample 8958741 | NCBI WGS metagenome assembly JAEAMG01 (sample SAMN16933256, study PRJNA681125) | bioreactor sludge metagenome | isolation source: anaerobic bioreactor treating anionic surfactant - SDBS | place: India: Bengaluru | collected 2019-02-28 | reverse complement strand
GGCGGAGGAATCGCTGGAACCCTTCCGAAACGCCTTCGAAGAACAAACGCTGCGGCAATTGGGACCCGCAAAACCCGAGCCGGTACTCGAGGTGGATGCTATCGTCGGGTTGAGTCAGCTGAGTTTTGATTTTGTCCGGGGCCTTGAATGTCTGGAGCCTTTTGGCCAGAACAATCCGGAGCCCCTATTCTGCGCGGTGGGAGTCGAGGTGGTACCCCAGTCCATGCGCGTTCTGAAAGAACAGCACCTCAAGTTCTGGGTGCGGCAGGGAGACACGGCGTTGACGGCCATGGGATTTCGCATGGCGGAACGTTTTTTCACCGAAGAGATCCCGGAAAGGCTTGATATCGTCTTTATGCCCGAATTGAATACCTTTAACGGTGAAACCAGCATTCAACTCGTTCTTAAAGACATGCGGGCGGCATCGTCATGAACATCTTTTGTATAAAAACTTGAGAACACCCCCATACAACAGGTAAGGTATTAGGCGGCCCTGAAAAGGGAAACCCGCCATTGGAGTGTAGAAACGAGTAACATAAACCAATAAAGAATGTTACTACCAACCACAAGGAACCTAGTATGAAATTTTACCGTGTTTTAACCCTTCTGGCCGTATTGTGCATCGGCCTCACGCTCTTTACTGCCGCGATCGCACGCGGAGAGGATCCCGCTCCGGACGCGGAGCCGGCCGCCGCCGAAGCCGCCTCGGACGCGGAGCCGGCCGCCGAAGCCAGCGCCGCCGTTCTCGAAAGTGATTTGCAGCGCATGAGTTACGCCATCGGGCTGCAAATGGGAGAGGGCTTTAAAAGAAGCAAGCTCGAACTGGACATCCCGTCGTTTTCCGCCGCGATTGATGACACCTTGAAGGGTCGCAAGCCGGCGCTCAGTGATGAGGAATTGCAGGCGACCATGAAGGCGCTTCAGGAGAAAATGACCGCCTTGAAGAAAGAGGCCGATGAAGAAATGAAACAGCAGTTTACCAAGAACCTCGAGAATGCTACGGCATTCCTTGCCGAAAATGGGAAGAAGCCAGATGTCGTCACCACCGAGAGTGGCCTGCAGTATACCGAGGTAAAGGCGGGAAGCGGCGACAAGCCTACGGACGAGTCCAAAGTGCGCGTACATTACAAGGGCACGCTGTTGGATGGCACCGAATTCGACAATTCCTACAAGCGTGGCGAACCTGCTGAATTCCAGGTGGGCCAGGTCATTCCCGGTTGGCAGGAGGCGCTTAAACTTATGTCGGTGGGCGCCCAGTACAAGCTGTTCATTCCCCCTGACCTGGGTTACGGTGAGCAGGGGAATCAGCGCATTCCCGGCAATTCCCTGCTTCTGTTCGATGTGGAATTGATTGAGATTGTGAAATAACTTATTAATGCGTTTGGGCCCTTCGTATATGCGGCGGCAAATGATCTGTTCCTGCCTGTGAGGTTTTTAAAACCTCACAGGTTTTCTTGAATGCAGGTGGTACCCGTTTTGGATTCTACAGGCAAGATACGCTGGAGAATCAACGCGCATGGTTGAAATTCGTCCCTTTAGAGGATTTCTTTTCGATCCGCTTCGGGCGGGTTCCCTGGATGCTGTGCTCACACCGCCTTACGACGTGATTGAAGCGCCGCAACGGGAGGTTCTGGCGGCATCCAGTCCCTATAACATGACGCATCTCATGCTCCCCGTGGCCGACCGTGGGCTGTCCCCGTATGCCAATGCCGCCGCGCTTTTAAGCGCATGGATTGCCTCCGGTGTCCTGAAACAAGATGCCGACCCGGCCCTCTACCTGTTGCGTCAGCGGTTTATTTCGCCCGAGGGCGAGGCACTCGAGCGCAAAGCCTTTTTTGCCCTGTTGCGTTTGCCCGAAGCGGGAGAAGAATTCATTCTGGGCCATGAACGCACCTTTGACAGCCCCATCGAGGATCGTTTGGCGTTAATGCGCGCCACCAATGCCAATATCGAACCGATTTTCATCATGTATTCGGACCCCACCCTTGAAATGACGGCGACTGTGTTTGCCCCTGTTGTGGAGTCCGCCCCCATGCTCACAGCCAGAACCGCTGACGGAGTGCTGCAGGAACTTTGGCGGAGCCGCTGCCCGCAGGCACTTGTGGACCATTTGAGAGGAGAGACCCTGTATATCGCAGACGGTCATCATCGCTTCAAAACCGCCTGCTTGTTCCGGGATGAACTTCGCGCGGCCGGCAAAACCGTCGGCAAGGAAAGGGCGGAAGAATATATCCTGGCCGGATTTGTTGCCTTCGAAGATCCCGGCCTTAAGATTTATGCCGCCCACCGGGTATTGCCCCCCTCTTTTACATTGCCCTTTGAGGAGGTCAAGTTGCGGCTTGCCCCGTTCTTTACATTACAACCGCTGGAATCCGGACAAATCAATGCCGCCCATCTGGCCGTTGCCGGCCCGGGATGCCGGATGATTCTGTATGCCCGGGGGGAGGGCGGTCTGTTGTTGACCCTGGATGAATCCCGGCGCAAGGAACTGCTCGCCACGGAACGGGGACAGGCCTGGTGCGACCTCGATGTCGCGGTGCTTCACCGTGGTATTCTGGACCGCCTGCTGGGCATTCAGGATTCTACGCTGCTGCGTTATGAGAAAGATGACCGGGAGGCGTTGGCACAGGTGGACAGGGGCGACGGCACGCTGGTGTTCCTGGTGCGGCCTACACGGCCGGAGCAGGTGCGCGGCTGCGCGAAGTCCTTTGAACCCATGCCGCAAAAATCCACGTATTTTTTTCCGAAAATGCCCTCGGGCGCGGTAATGAACGTTTTTTGAAGGATATATTGGTGTTTCCCGGCACGACACCCCGAAAGGGGTGAAACTGCCGGGGGCGGGTTGGAACTTGTCTATGGCTGAGTACCCGGAAACCAAAACTCCGCGGCTTGATGCCGCCATACGTGCGCCGCAATCCGGTAAAGGCCTGAAGATTCTGTTCATGGCAATCTTGCTTTCAGGCCTGCTGGTGCGTTTGGCGCATATCAATGGGGAAAGCGTCTGGTGGGATGAGTTTGCCACGGTGGCTTTTCTCAAAGCCCCCCCCGCCTATGAAGATTCTCCTTATTTTGACCAGTGGAACCAAGTGGTTATCCGGCAACCTTCCCCCACACCGGGCGCGTTCCTACGACAGAACCGGGACCTTGACCCCGCAGCCATGCCCCTGTATCTGCTCATCGAGTATTACTGGAACTGTTATGTAAACGCTTCCCCGCTGGCGTTGCGCCTGTTGTCGCTGCTGTTTGGTCTTGCCGTACTCCCCGTCACATTCCTGCTTGGAAAACACCTGTACGGCCCTGTGGCGGGACTGATTGCCATGGGATGCGTCGCCCTGTCCCCGATACATGTTCAATTCTCCAGGGAAATTCGCATGTACGGCCTGATGACCCTGTTGGCCGTGAGCGCCGTGTATGCCTTTTGCCGCCTTTTGGAAGACAAAGGACTTCGTTGGCGGATCCTCTATGGGGTTTCCATTTTGCTGCTTTCCTGGAATCACCCGTTTGCCTTGCTGCTCCCTTTTGTAATGGGTGTATTCTGGCTCATCGCCTTTCCCGGGGATTTTATGCGTTTGTTCAAATGGGGGCTGCTTACGGCCGTTGTCGTGATGCCCGCCGCCTTGTGGGTGCTTACCATTCAGTTCTGGGGACAGGACAGTACGGAAAGCTGGATGCGGGTGCCCAACCTGGTGGAATTGCTCAACGATATCTTCGCCGATGACGCCATCGGGGCCACGTATCAGGTGAACGCGAGTCCCACAGCCTGGGCGTGGCTGCTCGGGGAGGATCTTGCCCGCCGGATTATCGCGTGGCGGTGGACTGTGGGCCAGATCGCACTGGTGGCCGTCGTAGCGGCCCTGCTCTGGCTTTTCATCGTATCCGCGGGGTATCGGCGGCATTCAGCGGAATGGACCGGGCTGAAAGGGGGCCCTGTTTCATGCTTCAAGAAGAGCATGTTTCTCAGCCTTTGGGCGCTGGTGCCGCCGCTGATATTGTACGCGCTTTCCGTGGTTTGGCGGCCATGTCACCAGCCGCGCTATACCGTACATTCCTCTGTGGCCTTGTACCTTATCCTGGGCGGCGCTGTCATGTCGCTTCCCAAAAAAGCCTTGCGCATGCTCGGGGTTACGTGCCTGATTCTCTTTTATGGCTACCAGCAGATGTTGATGCTGGGGGAACCGCAACACCCCGACTGGCTGGGCGCTTCCCGGGCTATTCGCGGGCAAGCGAATTCCGGGGACTTGGTGCTTGCCCACAATTGGCTGTGGAAACGGGTATTCGCCTACAATCTTGGGCCGGTCCCCAATATTGTGTGCTACGGCTCCTCCTACGAAATCCTGGCCGAGAAAAGCGCCTTCTTCCTGGAGTTGCATGCGGGCGCCGAGACCGGACCGAAGGGGGTATGGGTTGTGGTGCAGACCGACTATTTTACGCAGGGCACGATACCCCAGCTGGAACGGGAATTCGAGGTGCGCGGCCTGAGCTATACCGCGAGGGAGTTCAGCGGCATACAGCGGGTAATCCTGTACCATGTGCGACGGACTCCGGACACGCCACGCTATGAACCTTTGGTATCGGCGGACAGCCTCGCACCCAAGGAATTCGCCGACCTGGCCATGGAATTCTGGCGCGCGCGGGAGTATGAAACAGCCATCGCCGCAGCGCAGGCCGCGCTCCGCATCAATCCACAGCACGCACGCTCATGGTCCTACCTGGGCATGTCTTTCAAGGAACTCGAACGTAATACCGAGGCATTGGAGGCCTTTCAGCGCGCCCTGGAAATAGACCCGGACGATTATCCCTGGACGCTTAACAATCATGCGGAACTTCTTATTTTGGCCGGACGGTACCAGGACGCCGTGACCATTGCCTTGAAAGCGCTGGAGGCACTGCCGGGAGATCCCTGGTGCCTGGCGCTACTCGGACGCGCCTATTACAATCTGGGCGATTTCCAGCGTGCACGGGAGGCACTGGAAGAGGCGGTTCAGGGCGGCGGGCAGGATATGCGTATTCCGCAGTGGCTGGACGAAACGAAGAAGGCGATGGTGGAAGGGGGCTCCCATGAATAAAATCGGGCGACTGCTGTTTTACGCGTTCATGACATTGCTGTGGCTGTTTGTCGCCGGAGTGTCGCTCGAGGCTTGGATACGATGGCACTGGCGGCGCATCGAAACGAAGAACCCCTTTGTGACGTCCCGTACGGAACACCGGCTCTGGCCCATTCCTCGCATTCCTGAAAATGACTTTTCAGAGTATCTCACCAATCTGGAGGCACGGGAAAAGTATCGGGGACAGGGCAAGTCCCTGGTATCGCTGCCCGGACCCCGGCCTGATGAGGAACTGCTGTGGCGGTTTCCCGTATTCCTCGCCCAAAACGATGCGTTCGGACGTCACGTGTTCGCGAATGTGTATGCCTTGAATATCCTTGCCGCGGATGAAGGCGGTCGTATCATGAAGGCCTATACGTCGGCGCCGTTGCTCGAAGGCGATTCTTTGGGCAAGGCGCTGCCCGCGGTGGATTTGGAACCGGTGTTGGCAGGAGTACGGGAACTGGTTGCTTCCGCGGAATCCCATCGTTTCCTCTCCGCCGCTTCCCCGGACCACCGGGGTCCTTTCGGTTACTGCCTGTTCCCATTTGCATCCTCTGATAGCAAAAAGGCTGGAAAGGAGGCATGCTGGCTGGTGTATCCCCGCAAAGAGGCCTGGCAACCACAGGAGACGGACACCATTTGGGAATTGCCGTTCTTTACCTACCAGAAACATGTGGAGCGTAAGGACCGGATTAGCGCACTGGGAATCACGGAACATTTCCGTATGAACAACTGTGGCTTTCGGGACGCGGATATTATCCTGCCCAAACCGGAGGGGACGTACCGCATTCTGTGTGTGGGCGCTTCTACTACCGAGGAAGGGCCCGTCAATGAGCTTACCTATCCCGGCATCCTCGAAACACTGCTTAACAAGCATTTTGGATTCCGCCGTATTGATGTGATTAATTGCGGCTTGTCGGGCATGAATTCGCTGAAACATCGCATGCGTGTCGCGGATTATCTTGCACTGGACCCGGACCTCATAGTCATCTACAATGCCGTAAACGATATCTGTCATGACCTGTATCCGATTTGGATCAAAGACCCTTCTCCGCTTCAGAAGCGTCTGCGGGAGTCCAGATTTTTCTGCCGCTATTTCGGTACCCGACTGTTGCCTGCCCCGGAACGCATGCGCGCCCAAATTGAGAACACTAAAATGGTCAATATTGAATTCTTCAGCCGCTATGCCCGCGACCACGGCGTGGAGGTGGCGGTGTGCAGTTTCGCAGCCCCCAGTCCGGCTGCGCTCCGGCGTGTCGAACGGGACTATTATGAGTACTATACCGTACTGGAATGGACGGGCCGCTATTCCAATCTGGAGTGTTACCTTACCGCCTTAGGGCTTTATAATGAGGCGTTACGTGATTTGTGTGACCGTGAAAATCTGTTGTATATTCCCGTGGAAGAGAACATGCGTGACGGCGTGATTATGTTTGGCGACATCTGCCACTTGCGCAACCCGGGCATTGAAAAGAAAGCCAATATTATTGCAGAGGCGCTGGTCCCTCTTATTAAGGAGGCACTGGCTTTGTGATGGGCCGCCTTGTTCTTCAGGGATGCGGACCTGTTCCCATCACGTCATGCTTCCCTTTGTTACGAGACGCGCATAAAGGTATACTAGTTTCCTGCACTCACTCCCCGGACCGGATGCGGAGGGAGTATTTTTACAATCAAGGAAATCGCGAATGAAGCATCAGGAGATGGAGAGGCGGTCATTTTTGAAAGCGGCTGCTCTGGGCACGGGATTGGCCATCACGGCAAGTGCGGAGGAGAACTCCGCGTCCCAGGCGGTGTCACCGTCCTCTGTAACCGACGAGAATGCCTTAAAATATTGGATGCACGGTTTTGGTGGCGATACGCCTAAGGATACGGCCAAAGCGCTGCGCGATGCCGGGTTCCACGCGGTGGTTGCGGGTGGTGACCCGGTTATTGAGGCTGTCAATGAGGCGGGAATGGAATCTTGGGTGTGCGGCGGTGGTTTTCCGCTCATACGCGATGAGGATGCGCTCAAGGCGGTGGATATTACGGGGGCGCCGCAGCTATGGTTTGGCTCCGGTTCCCCGTGCTGTCGGGAAATACGGCTGGCGTCGCTGGCGTCCTATGCCGGCCTGGTAAAAACGAAAGGCATCAAGGGCATTCTTGTGGACGGTGTGCGTTTCGCTTCACCGGCGAGCGGGTTGATGCCGTTTCTAACGGATTTTTCCATTCACGCAGAACATTGCGCGTTGGAACGGGGCTTTGATTTCCACCGGATAAAACACGATGTGGAAAAACTTTACCTGGATTTTACAGACAAAGACGGCTCTTCAGCCCGACTGGCGGCGCGATGCGCATCAGCGTCGGGGTTGCTTGATTGGGTGACCGGATACCCGGGACTGGTGGAATGGCTCCGGTTCCGGCGTGCCTATACAACGGAGCATTTTCGCAGTCTGGCCGAAATTATTCATGACGCGGATCTGCGCGTGGGAATGTATATCTTCACGCCTTCCATCGCCCCGTTGGTGGGCCAGTCCTACGAAGACCTGCGCGGCATGGTGGATGTCTTTGCGCCGATGATTTACCGGAACTATCCGACCCATCCCGGTCCGGCCTGCCTGAACTGGGAATTGACGGAACTACCTTCGGAGCTGGGTATCGCCGGTACGCCTGCCGAAAAGGAAATCATGACCGCAGTGCTTGCCTGGGCCGGGTTTGCCGACTTGAAGATCGAACCCCGTGTGGAGGCGGTAAAAAGGGCATTGCCGCCCGAGGTGGTCGGTCGGGAGACGGCGCGCGCCCGGGCGCTGCTTGGCGAGGACAAGGAACTCGCGCCCATCATTTACATTGACGATCCGCTCATGAGTGACACCGCGCGGCTCGTGCGCGAAAGCGGTGCGGATGGGATCAGTTTTTTTGTTTTTAAGGAAGGCTGGGCTTCCATGGTGCGCCCGGCTTTTGGTTAAGAGACCCTGTAACAACCCGTGTAGAAAAGGAAAAACAGACATGAAAAAACACAGTAGTATTTGGATTTCAAGGATAATTCTTCTGGCCGCCTGCCTGATGGGGCCGGCATTTTCTATCGCCTGCGCGGATTCCTCGGTAACTCCGGTGCCGCGTCCGGATGACTGGTGGCAGCAACGCAATGCCGCCGTAAATGCCCGCGTCAAGGAAGGTAATGTGGACCTCCTCATGATTGGCGATTCCATAACCCACGGCTGGGAAAGCGGCGGGCTGGAGTCATGGAACAAATATTACGCGAAACGCAACGCGGTCAACATGGGTTTTTCAGGCGATCAGACGCAACATGTGTTGTGGAGACTCGAGAACGGACACCTGGACGGCATTACACCGAAATTGGCGGTCATCATGATCGGCACCAATAACCACGGTGGCAATTCCGCCGAGGAAATCGCCGATGGCGTCAAGGCGATTGTCGTCAAATTGCGCGCGGCCCTGCCCGAAATGAAGATTTTGCTGCTGGCCATCTTTCCGCGCACGGATGTGTCGGAAGAGAATCAAGTCAAACTTCAAAAGGCCACCCAACTGTTCTCCACCGCAGAAGAAGACCCCATGGTCGAGTTTTTGGATATCAATAGCGCATTCCTTGACCGCGAAGGGAAATTGACAAAAGAGGTGATGCCGGACTTTCTGCATCCCAACGAATATGGCTATGTGCTGTGGGCCCATGCAATCGAGCCGACTATCGCGCGGTTGATGGGGGAAGAGGGGTGGAGCGACTTGTTCAACAGCGCAAATCTTGTCGGCTGGCAGCAGGTCGGCGGCGAAAAGGAAACCTGGGGTGTTGAAGACGGCCGGTTATATACCGACGGCGAGGGTGGCGGCTGGTTGTCTACAACCCGTGAGTTTGGAGATTTTGAACTGGAAGTGGAATTCAATGTGCCCGCCGGCGGCAACAGCGGCGTATTTGTGCGCACCCCGCGCGAGGGCAACCCGGCTTACGCAGGACTTGAAATACAGGTGCTTGACGATGCCGCCCCGGAGTATGCCGAACTTAAGCCTTGGCAATACTGTGGCTCCGTTTACTCGCTGATTTCCCCCGCGAAGCGTGTTTCGAAACCCGCCGGAGAGTGGCAGAAGATGTATATTCGATACGATGACACCAAGATACAGGTCAAGTTAAATGACGAAGAAATTGTCAACGGGGACATCAGTGATTTCAAAGACAAGGCGCCTGACCATCCCGGCGTCCTGCGTGAGAATGGCTTCATCGGTTTGCAGAATCACGGTTCCCGTCTGGATTATCGCAACATAAAACTGCGTGAATTGCCTGAATAATTCCGCAGAAAAAAGTTCATACATTCAACAGCTCCGACGACAGTCATCGTCGGGGCTGTTTTCCATTTTCACAGACCGCCGGGATGCCTGTGCAGAGGAAGAGCAGCTCGCAGGAAAGGAGGAGTATCGGTATTATTTAGGCAGGTTAAACACAACTAAAGGTATAAAGTTGGATTTTTTTTTGCTTTCTGACACAATATAGGGGAATGATAAGCAGAAACGCATAACCTTTTCGCTTGCCGTACTTGTTGAAAATCGGTGTTGGACTACACGTAAGCAAGAAGACCGATCAAAATAGGAACGGACTGCCAAATGGCTAATGGTCCCTGCGATAGGGATCGTTTGTCAGGCCTTGCTGTTTGAAAATCTGTCCTTGTTTTGCGTACACAAGAATGAATACATACGGTGAAGTTGTTTTGTCCCACAGTGTTTTTTATTTGGAACAGCCAGGAAGTTCCTGAGTATGGACGCGCAACGCATACGCATCATACATACCGCTGATTTGCATTTGGAGTGTTCTTTTGCCTCTTTGAATGTAAACAGTCGTTTGGGCAATGTGTTGCGTAAGGCGCAACTGGAAGTGTTCGACCGTATTGTGGAACGGGCGCAACAGTGGCCTGCCGATATTGTGTGTATCGCGGGTGATTTGTTCCACAGTATCCGGGTGAGCCGCACCACCGTGAATCATGTCCTGGAGGGATTGGAGCGGCTGGCACCGATCCAGGTATTCATCGCGCCGGGCGAATGCGATCCGTTTACAGCGGAATCGCCCTACGCACTGGAGGATTGGCCGGATAATGTCACGATTTTTCCGCCGGGTGGCTGGCATGCCATTGTTCATGCGTCCCTGCCACTGACGGTACACGGCATCGGCTTTGATGGCAAAGACGCTACGGGGCGATATTTTAGTGAATTGGATATTCCACAGGATCGACGGGTGCATATCGCCTTGGCTCACGGTACGGTGCAGGGTCGGACGTCCGAGGAGGAGAAAAGCTTCGCCCCCTTTACCGTGGAAGACATCGCCTGCGACAGGCTGGCCTATCTGGCCTTGGGACATCTTCATGACATCGTGGAGGTGAAGGGTGAATTCCGCACAGTCATCCAGTATCCAGGCACGCCCCAGGGATGTAGTTTTAAGGAAACGGGTGCGAAATACATGCTGGAGGTGGAAGTCTTTCAGGATGGGACGCGGGGCTGCCGTATTGCGTCCAGGCCGGTGGAAGTTTCCGATATCCAATTTGACCGGATGGATTTCGATATCGGGCAGGCACCTGAAGCGTCCAAAATTTTCGATGCGCACGCTGCGGGAGATTCCCGGAAACGGGTCGTCCGCCTGCGACTCTGCGGCGTTCGGCCGCCCCTGGCCTTTTCCATCACAGCACGCCTGCTGGAATCGGCGCGTAGCCGGTATTTGTGGGCGGAGGTAGTGGATGAAACCACGTTCACCGCCGAAAGCCTTTTGCCAATACGGGATAACACATGCATCTCAAAACTGGTGGACCTTGCGCAGGCAAGAATTACAGATGAACTGGACCGCGGAAGTGCCCTCCGGGAGAGTGAGGCGCTTGAATTGATCTTGAATGCCTGCCGCGGGGATGGATTCATCACATACAGAAGGGGAGACCTGTCTTCATGACGATACTCAATCTTACCTATCCAAACCAGAACAACGGGTGTTCCACCACGGAGATGGATCGCAATCGGCAGTTGATTTATTGTCCGGACTGTGACATCGCGGATTCCTTAAGCCGCGGTCTTTGCGCGGATGGCGCGCCCGCGTCTTCTTCCGGTCCAGACTCTGATACGGCGGTGCACGTGACGGTATCCGGGTATGGTGAAGTGAAGGCCGAAGTCGAAGGAGGCGCCTCTATCGTCCCGGCCATGACAATGACCGCCGATAGGACGTCCACTTCTCTGCACTATGTAAAGTTGGCGGAGCTAATGCACGATGAACCAGATGAGGACGGGAATCGCGCCGTACAGGATGTAGTGTCTCTCATGGATACGGGACATCCGGATAGAAATCTGGATGCGGCGCAGGCAAGGCTGGTTCAGGTTACGGAGACGCTGGGACGAAGTCGCCGTCCTGGTACACCCATGGGGGATATTCCCACGCGGCGGAGAAGCCTGGAGCGTGAACGGGAACGCGCTGAAAATGCGTGGAATGCCTCCAAGGCGCCTGCTGAGAAGGTCTACGCAAGCCGTATGCTCATGGAGCAGACAAGATCGCGCCTGGCACAACTACGTGGCAGTCAGCATGCCGCTGTATCAGCATGTGCGAGGCGGAAGCAGTCTCGTCTGCATGAAATACGGCGCCAACTGGACGACTTTGCGGGCAGGCCTCATCTGGACACCCAAAAAGCGGCCATGGTCAAACGTAAAGAGACACTGGTGCAGACGGCGCGTCTCCAATGTGAACGAACCCGCGAAGAAATACAGGAGACGACGCGTTCACTGAATGCGTTGCCTAAAACGCCCGCGCAGTTCAACACCAAAGCCGCAGTCAGGACCATTTTTCCCAATCATGTGGCACATGAGATTCGTCTTCTCCTTAAATCCGTCGCCGAGTCAACCGACAGGCTGAAGGCTACCACGGACACCATTAAGGATATTCAAGAACAGATTGCCCGGTACAAGGAAAAGTATGCCACTTTCCCGGATTTCTCCCGGATTGATCCTCATCCGGTGGATTGGCTTAACCAGCACGTGGAGCGTATAAACGCTGCCATTGCCATGCAAACCCAGGATGAACAGGAATTTATGCAGCTACAGCAGCAGGTCGAACAACAGCAAAACGCCATTATTGCTGATGAGAAGGTATTTAAGGATATCGGCGATTTGGAAACGATCCTGGACAAATACCATGATAAGAAAAGAACGCTTAAGGATGAAAAGACACAAATCACGGATGACCTGCTCTACTGCCAGGTCACGCAGGAAAAGTTTCGGGAAACCATACCGGGGCTATTGATGCTTGACTTTGGCCTGGCTTCGTTCCTCCTGTTCCTTCTGGGCGTGTATTTCAGCCTCGGCAAGATTCCACTTCTTTACGCGGCCGGCGTCCTGTTCATAGCCATTCTGTATTTTTCCGGGGAGTTCCTGCGCGCCCTTATTCAAATCAAACGAATGGCGGTGACCATGAATCAGGGCGACATCAGACTTACACTCAATGAGCAGAAAGGAAAAGAAAACGAAGGCGTTCTCAAAGATATACTGGCTTCCGCCGACTGCGCGAATATTAGAGAACTTCGGGCACGCTATGACGAGTATTGCAGGAAGAAGGATCTCTTGACACAAGAGAAAGAGGAATTGGTCCTGACGGAAAAAAGCCTGCACGAAAGCAGGGAACGTGTTCCCCGGTTGTTTGAAGATGCGCGGGCTGCATTGAAGATGGTAAATGAGTCCCCTGAAAGCCCCGAGAATGTTGCCCGGTGTGTCAACAATGCCATTCGCAAATACAACGAGTATCAGTCTACTGTGCGTGGTCTTGCAGACCTGCGGAATCTTTACCAGGGCCAAATGCGTAAACTCCACTACCAGGAAGGCGAACTGGTAAAATTGAATCAGGAACTTTCGCCCTGGGAAAAACAAGTTCGCGAACATGCACGCGACAATGGTTTTGCCCAAGAAGCCCGGTATTCCAATGTGGATACCCTGTTGACGGAATATGAACGGTATTTGAATAGGATTGACAAAACCCTGAAAAGCAGAGAAGCGCTGACGCTCCGTCTTGAAGAGTTGCATCGCCGCTTTCGGGAAGAGGAGGCCTTGTTTTCCAGGCATGAGAAAGAACTGACCGCCCTAGTGCGAGGGTATGGTTTTGAAAAGACAGGCGAGATAGGGCCTGCCGCGGAAAACGCCGTCTTGTTGTCTGATTTGACCAAAGAACATGAATCCATTGAGAGGGATCTGGAAGAAATATTGGGAGGACAGCCGCTTGCGTTCTATGAAACGGGCGGAGAGGCCAACGGGACGAATGAGGAAGAGACTGTGGTCTCCATTCGGGAGCGTCGTCAGGAACTTGCGCGAAGTGAGGCGGCCTATGAAACGGCCTTGAAGGAGTATCGGGCATTACGGGATAGCAGAGAAGAAGCCTTGTCGGGCATACGGAGTCTGAATGAGATCGAGGAAGACCTGGCTTTTCTGAAGCAGGCCGAATCCGACTGCCGCAGCCGATTGGCCGCTGCTGCCAGGGCCATAGCCCTGCTGGAAGGGCTTGTCCCCCAGTATCGTGAACAGCAGGGCGCCGCCATTGTTGAAAAGGCGGAAGCGCTGTTGCGGGAAGTGGGAATGCCGGTTACACTCGCTTTCAATGGAAAGACGCCCTTGTCTGAGGCCATGCTGGGAATTCATGCCGAGCCGGGCACCTCCGTGAGTCCGGGTGCCCTGAACCTGTCCTTGCGCCTTGCGGCCCTTGAAACGTTGGAATCCGCAGACGACCCGGCGCCGCTCATTGTGGATGCCGCCCTGCCGGAAGGCGCGCTGCCCTGCGAGACGCGGGTGTTATTTTCCCTTCTTGATCAGGTTGCGGCCCGGCGCCAGGTAATGCTCTTCTCGAACGAAAAATCCCTCGCCGCCGCCGCCATGGAATCTGGTTGGCCCGCATTGGCCATATAGTCCACTAGGCGGCGCCACCGATATCCAGGGACAAAAAGCGGAAATGGCAACAAAAGCCGTTTCCCTTTGGACTGCATGCGTACACCCCCGCCTCCACTGTTTCCGGATTCCGATGCAGATGGGTGACCCGCATCTGTTTCCAGTCATGGCCGTTGTCGCCCTGTTCAAGGAAATAATCATTGCCTTCGCGGCTGGCCCGATACCATTTCTCCGAGACACCGGCGGACACATCCTGTGTCGCCCAATCGGAATAGCCGCTATTGGTGACCACCGAACCCAGGCGGCTGATTTCCGGATTCTCATATTCTGTGGAGACCTTGATCCAGTGGTCCGCATCCACGCGCACCATCACCCCGCACTGGTCATACTGGGTACAGGGCGTGAAGGAAACGTGGCACACCATCTGAAAATCTCCCTTCACACGGGTGAAGAAGCAATGGCCGTCATCCCGTTGGAACCCGTAGTGGGTGCGCTGCCAGAAGTCCGTACCGCCGCGCGTACGCAGGTGCAGCCCATGATCGAAATGATATTCCGGCGGCTCATTGAACCAATAAAAGGAATCCGGCAGCGTGGGACCTGACAAACAAACTGTGTGTTGCATAAAATGTCTCCCAATGAGTAACAGTCCCGTCATTATGGACATCGGGCGGGCGCCCTTTCAACAGGAAGGTTAAAGCGATAGTCCTCGGCGACTTCGCCCAATTCCACCGGCGCCGGATTATGCCTCACATATCTCGCCCCGTGCGGCTCAATGCGTTGGTGGCGATGGGATGTTCCTTCTTGACACTCTGCAACTTGTTCCGCGGAAGGAAATGCGTCCATAATCTTGCGTTGTAGTAGGAACCAAGGAGACCTTTATTATGAACACCTGCATGCTGATTACACTGGGGGTGGTGTCGGTCACCGGTGCTGCGGCTAGTAGCGAAGGTCCGCAATTTTGTGACCCCGCCCTCCTGACCCCGGCGCCGCCGCAGTCCCCCGGGTTTCCGGATGCGGAGGCGCCCGCGGACCTGGAGGCGGGCTTCAGGAATCCGCCGGCCGGCTATGGCGAGGTGCCTTTCTGGTGGTGGACCGGCGATCCCCTGGACAAGGAGCGTCTCCTCTGGCAGATTGAAAAACTCCACGCCATGGGTATTCCCGGCGTGCAGGTCAACTATGCCCATGACAAGGACATGGCCACCTACCCGGCGGAGCCGCCCATCTTTTCGGAGGCGTGGTGGGATATCTGGACCTGGCTGGCGGGAGAGTGCCGCAAGCGTGACATGGGCATCGGCATCAGCGGCTACACGATTGACTGGCCGGGTCACGATAATCTGTTCTATGAAATAGGGATTACCGATGGGTCGCTGCGCGGGGCCCAGCTCGAACACAAGCAAAAGGATACGGAGGGCGGCAAGCCTTTCGTATGGACCCTTCCGGAAACGCTCGCGGCACTCCGGGCTTACCGCCTGGATGGCGAGGCGGTTCAGCCGGACACGGACATTGACCTGCTCACGGAGGTGCGCGGGCACCGGCTGGAATGGACACCGCCGGAAGGACAGTGGCGGGTCGTCGCCGTTTTCGCTCATTCCCCGGAACGCTCCGTGGACCCCATGAATCCCGAATCGGGCAGGAAAGTGATCGAGCGGTTTTTCGAGCCCTTTCTTGAACACAGCCCGGGCGACATCGCCAAGGGGCTTAACTATTTCTTTCAGGATGAATTGACCTTCGGTGTGGAAGGCTGGCTCTGGAATGAGTACTTCGCGGCGGAGTTTGAAAAGCGAAAGGGCTATGACATACGGCCCTTGTTGCCGGGGCTCTTTGTGGACATCGGGCCCGCAACCCCGAAAATCCGTCTCGACTATTCCGACGTCATGATCCGTTTGTCTGAGGAGAATTATTTCCGGCCCATCTTCGACTGGCATTGGCGGCGGGGAATGATTTACGCGTGTGATCCGGGCAGCCGAGGCCTTAATCCGGTGGAGTTCGGCGATTATTTCCGGTGCGTGCGCTGGTACACGGCGCCGGGACACGACACGCCCGGCGGTTCAGCGGACCTGCGCAAGGACAAGGTGTCCAGTTCCATCGCCCACCTTTATAAACGTCCCCGCGTCTGGCTGGAGGGCTACCACAGTCTCGGCTGGAGCGCGACGCCGGCCACCATCTTCGACTCTTCCTGCCGCAATTTCCTGTATGGGGCGAGCCTGCTCAATCTGCACGGACTGTACTATACGACCCACGGCAGTTTCTGGGAATGGGCGCCGCCCTGTTTTCATTTTCGGATGCCGTACTGGGAACACATGGCCGTATTCTTCACCTATTTCGAGCGGCTCAGTTATCTGCTGAGCCAGGGCGTGCACGTGTGCGACGTGGCAATCCTGTATCCCGTTGCGGCGCTGGAGGCGGGCATGGGGGGCGAGGAGGCGAAAGACACCGCCTTTCGCATCGGCACGGAAATGTATTCGCTGCGCGGGCTGGACTTTGACTTCATAGACTTTGAGTCCCTGGAACGTGCCGAGGTGAAAGAAGGTCAATTACGGGTGTCCGGTGAGGCCTATCGCGTCCTAGTATTGCCCGCCATGCATGCCGTGCGTCATTCCACGATGGTGAAGGCCCTCGAGTTTTACGAGAACGGCGGCACGGTTATTGGTGTCGGCGCTCTTCCGGAAGCCAGCGACCGCATCGGACGGGAAGACCCGGAATTGGACGCCCTGGTCAAGACCCTCTTCGGCATGACGGCCAGGGAAGCGCAGGCCGGGGCCGCCGCCGTCAAGCAGCAGCATCCGGCCGGCGGCGTCGGCTATGTCTTCGCCGACACGGGCAAGTCGGAACCAGTCGCCGATTTTATTACCGGTGCCATCACCCGCGACTTCATCCCGGACGGCGCCGTCCAGGTCCTGCACCGCCGCATTGGCGGGACGGATGTGTACATGGTCATGGGCGCGCTGCGGAACACGGAGTGTTTCTTCCGCTCCCGGGGCGTGGTGGAATTGTGGGATCCTTGGACGGGAACCACCCAGCCGGTGTATGGGTGGGTGTCCGTGGACGGAGGCACGAAGGTGCGCATCCCGGTAGAGACCATCCAACCGCTCTTCTTCGTGTTCCGGCCGGGGGAAAGCCGGTTCCAGGTCGAACAAACCAATCTTGACGAAATTCTGGCCGTGGAAGAAACGGACGGACGTATTCTCGTTTCCGGGATCGCGGAGACCGCCGGAGAAAAGACGGCGGTCGTTCATTCCGGAAACAGGAGCGTCACGGTGCGCGGAGAAGCGGCCCCGCCTGCCGAGCCGATTGCGCTCGACGGGCTATGGGATTTCGAACCGAAACCGACCATGGACAACCGCTGGGGTGATTTCCGGCTTCCGGCAACGGAAGCGATCATCGGCCCGGAAGCCCGACGCTTCCTTTATCGGGAGGAAACGGAGCCGGGCTGTGCGTGGCAGGCGCCGGAACTCGACGAAACAGGCTGGACGGAACGGAGTTGTTCCTTCGGCACCCGGTTCTGGAAATTGGGCCCGTTGCCCGGGAACAGCGATCCTGAGACCCTTGACATACAACTGGGCGCGCTCACGGAAGCGGATCCGTCAGTCCCCGTAAGAGTGGGGGACAACGAGTATTCCTGGCGGCCCTACCTGTTCTCTACGCGCTGGGGAAACGAGAAAGACCCCGGTCCCCAGGGGTGGCACGGTCTCAAGGAAGGGGTTACGGACGATTTCATTTGCCTGGGGCAGGCTTCGTACTCGCATAAGGGTTTCGAATATGAGACAGAAACGGGCGAAGGGGTTTGGTACTACCTCTGGACCTCGGCGCTTTCTTCACACGAGGCCAAGGCCAAATTGCGCTCCGGTGCATTGAAACCCGAATCCCTATGGCTCAACGGAGAAGCGGTTGAAGACATGAATGGCCCGCTGTCCCTGCAGGCAGGATGGAATCCGCTTTTGCTTCGCTTCGGGAAACCGGGCCGGACCCATGTCATGCTTCAATACGCGGATATTCCGGACAAGACGCAGGAATATCCCCTGGCCATGTCCTGGTATGCCAATGACAGCATCGTGCCCTATGATTCGAAACCTGCTGAGCCCGCTCCCGTGGGATGGTACCGCTTCATGTCCCCGCCGGGACTGCGCGGCATGACTTTTTGGGCCCATGGCAAGGTTCAGGCCTGGGCGGACGGCAAGCCCGTGGCACTTCAAACGGGCGAAACACGGTTCGACGGTGCAACTTTCCACACGGCAGTGGTTTCCGAGCCGCAAGCCCCCGCAGTGGTAGTGTCCTTACGGGTGGAACAGGAACGCGGTCAGTATGATGGTGCCGCCTTCCCGGAACCGATTGCGCTTGACTGCGGCCCCGGACAGATTGCCGCCGGGGATTGGTCCGCGAAAGGCGTGCTTGCCCACTATTCCGGCGGCGCCTGGTATCGGAAGACGATCATGCTGCCGGCGTGGGGCGACAACGAGCGGGTGATACTCGATCTCGGCAGTGTGTGCGCCACGGCGGAAATTCGCGTGAACGGCCAGGCCGCGGGTTTCCTCGTTACGGCGCCCTGGAAGATCGACATCAGCGAACAGGCAAAATCCGGTGTGAATCTGCTGGAAATTCTGGTATACAACACGCTGGCCAACCATTACAGCACCATCCCCACCCAGTACGGGGGCAACACCTTCTCCGGGATCCTCGGTCCGGTGAACATCCGTATCGTAAAACCGGTAGTGCTGACGGAATAACAGGGACATACTCCGGTATAAATACTGAATAGGCTGAAATCGTGATCTTGTAATCATTTAATTCTGGGACATGTTTAAGCCTTAGGCCGCGTTTCAAGGACGGATAGAACGCTTCATTTACGTTTCAATCTGATCAAGAAACGCAGCATCACGGCAGGGTCGGCCGATGCTGGTCTCTTTGCACAGGCCTTCCACAAGTTCCCTTTCCTGCGGTTGTGCCGTTCCTGCTGACATATCCTCTGTTACGCCTGGCGGAAGGAATGCGGCGGACAACAGACTATATCCAACAGTAATCCAAGGATAGGGTGCCCCTTCCACAAACTACGTTCTTAGGCGCTTAGGGCGATTTCGCTGACAATTAATTATGAGTTTGAAAATACTGGGAG